>Ga0066372_10001259_pt1 | contig 10183 bp, 8 predicted proteins | sample Knorr_S15_td_250_FD_77011 | JGI IMG/M metagenome (GOLD analysis project Ga0066372, IMG submission 77011) | Marine microbial communities from Southern Atlantic Ocean transect - Knorr_S15_td_250_ad_251m_LV_A | ecosystem: Environmental > Aquatic > Marine > Oceanic | place: Southern Atlantic ocean... | reverse complement strand
TTTTTATTAACAATTTTTGATTTTCCCGTTGATTTATCAATAACCCCAAACAAGTTAAAGCCCATTTCATGTAATATTTTTGGATACAAAACTTTTGGTTTATTTCTTTTGTAATAATAACCTCCAAATTCTGATATAATCTTCATATTTTTATTATTTTCAAGTAATTTTTTACCCCCTTCAATTACTTCTAATTCAAAACCTTCTGCATCAATTTTGATCATATCAATTTCTTCCCTTCTGAAATAATCATCCAGTGTTACTGTTTGAATATTTGTGTATTCTTTCGCCCATTCATTTTTTATCAAACTATGACCACCAGATACATTACTTTTGTATAATTTCACAGATTCATTTTTGTTTGAAACTCCTTTTTGTACTAGTGTTACATTGGTGATTTCGTTTAGTTCTATATTTTTTTTTAAAATATCAAAATTTTCTGGATCCGGCTCAAAAGCAACTACTCTTCCAGTTGTACCAACTAATTTTGAAAAAAATAATGTGAAAAGTCCTATATTTGCACCAATATCTACAACAGTATCACCTTTTTTAATTTCCTTCTTACAAAACTCTATTTCTGGAATGTTAGTTACATGTACTTCTATAATATTTTCTACAACTCCTAAAAACTTGATTCCTTCTATAGTCACTATTTTTTTTTGAATTTTTGAATCAACATAATCATGGACTTTATTGATTGGTTTGTATTTAGAAACACCAGTTCCAAGTAGTCGTTTATACAAAATTCCATATATTTTTGAGAGCATTGTATTGCGTTCTTATTTACTGTCTTAAATACTACATTTTTAGAATTTTCATTTTTTAAGATTGAAATATTCCTTTTATTATGCAAATCTATGGGAACCATCAGCTATTTTAATCGAATAATCAAAAGACCCAGTTTGGTTTTTAATGAGAATTTTTTATTACATCCAGTGTCATCTCTTAACACTTCAAGACAAATAATAAACAACAATTTTGATTTAGTTGAATCTGTAAAGAGATTAACAAACGAGTCTGATGAAAATATTAAAAAATACTATCAGTCAATATCAAAGAATTCAAAATTACTTGACCATCTAAATAGTGAATTTGCAAAATTAGATGAGTACGTAAACAGACAATATGTTAATTCAAATTTTTTAAAAGACAACCCAGCAGGAAGACTGGGAAGAGAATCACAACCACACGCTGGATATTTTCTTTATATTATTGTTAGAATACTAAAACCTGATATTTTTGTTGAAACAGGAGTTAGTGGAGGAGAATCATCTACTTTTATTTTACAAGCAATGGAAGATAATAATAAAGGACAGTTATACTCTATAGATTTTCCACAAGCAATAGTTGAAAAGGGATTAACTACCATATCACCAGAAGGAAAATCTTCTGGGTGGCTAATTCCAGATAATTTTAAACATAGATGGAATCTTACTCTAGGAAAATCTGAAGAAGTTTTGGAACCTTTACTAAAAAAATTAGGCCAAATTGATATTTTCTTCCATGATAGTTTACATACGTATAAGCATATGCTATTTGAATACAATACTTGTTGGGATTATCTTAAAGATAATGGAATTTTAATTTCTGATGATATTGTTGTAATGAATGGAAAAGGTCATTCACCATTTGTTGATTTTGCTCATTTCAAACATCGAAATATAATAGTTAATAATGTAATTGGCGGAATTAGAAAATAGTGTTATCTATTGAATAAAACCAATAAAAAATTTATAATTTTCTATCTTGTACTATCTGTTATAGTTTTTACTGCTCTCATATACATTGATTCTAGTTTGGAGAAACCATCTAGAGAATTAAATTTGGCTCCTCTTCCATTAGCGACAATTTCATATTCAAAAATAGTTGATGTTGATAAGGAAGTAATTTTCAATACGTTTGCAGATTTTAAAAATTATCCTCATATCTTACCAAATAATATTCTATCAGTAACTAACATTCCAGAAAAGCAATCAGTTTATGATATTTCGCTTACTCAGATGGGAATTATAGCAAAATTGAAGGCAGAACACATCATAGAGCCATACCATAAACAGGTTATAGAAGTGATCGATGGTGATGCACAGGGAACCACAATCACCCAAACTTTTGAGCCATATGATAATAAAACAAAAATTTCAATTGATATTGACTTAAAGACTAGAGGAATTCTTTTACCATTCTCGTATTTGCCTATCATAAATGCTAACCATGCCATAGATACGATCGTCCAAAGTTTTGTTGAGTATTCAACAAGGTCTTATACTCTAAATGAAAAAATTGTTGATGATCTATACAGGGAAACACTCCTGAGACCTGTAGATATTCATGGATTAATAAAATACAGTACACTTTTAGAAGAAGAAAAGATTACCATAGAAGAAATTCGTAATGAGTTATTAAATTCTGAAGAATATCAATCAAATATTTTACATGTTGATCTAAAAGATATATCTGATCTTAGCGAAGACACAAAAAATTCCATAGATGAACTTTATGATATAATACTTAGACGAAATGCTGATACCAATGCGTTACAAGTTTTTGGTTCGGCATTGGAAAATGGTAGGATGTCATTATCAGATATAAGAAAGACTCTTTTAGTGTCTGATGAATTTCATTCATTACCTCTGGAACATAGAGAAAGACCGGAAACTTACAGAACAAATGAGTACTGGCAAACAGTTCATCTAACTTATTTTGAAGTAAATACACTCTATCCTACTGCAAAAATAATTAGAGCATATGGGATTTTTTTTGAAAGGGGGGATCTTACATTGAACGAAATGAAAGAATTATTTGAACACAGCAGTTACGATACAATTGGAGTGAAGGTGGAATATAATGCTCCAGGGTGTATACAAGAACAGTCATTGAAAGGCTGCTTTTACGGAAGATAATACTTTCTGGTTAATGATTAGCAGCATGTAATATGGCCCTACCAATCCAGGTTAATATTACTCGTTTATCCTCTTTTTCTTCCAATTATTTTTATTTCTGCCAAGCTTGATTTTATCAATTCTTTTGCATGTTTGTCAATTAAATATGTGATAATCACATACAAACCAACTCCTATTGCTGCGAAGATGATTACCTGTGGTATTAAATCATAAACCGACGTTGTTGTATAGTTTACGAAATTTTCTAGTAGTAAATATAATATTGAAAATGAAATTCCACTTGAGATAATGTACTTTATCATACTCTTAGTTTCAAAATTAATTTTAAATTCTTTTTTTGTTAATATTAATAAGTAAATAGATAATGGTACTTGTGAAGCTGCTGCAATTAATGACCAATAAATTACTAAATCTATGTCACTAACTGAATTGTGCATTATTGACAATACATATACTAAAATTATTATGTACACTGCGTATTGAATTAATCTTAATGTAGGTAGAAAAAACAATTTGCTTTTCACATAATGTAAATGCGTTGATTCAATATTATCATCCACTTTGTCTTTTCCCACTAGGAATGATTCAAGAACATTTGTTAAATTAAATGACAATACACGAATTGAACAGAAAATTACCACCGGTACAGCAATTTGATATATTGGATTCAAAGTTAACAAGCCTAGTTTTGCAAGAACGATTGTCAAGCAAAACATTGGAACTATGAAATAGATCATATAAGTCAGATTCCTATTCGCAACCTGTTCTTTATCTCCAGAAAGAATTTTAGCATACATTGGCGACGAAAATCCTGCTGCATGTCCTATGAATCCTGTTACTGCCATTGCGGCAGTATAATATGCTATACCAAGAACTGAATTTGTAATTAACGAAAATATCATAATATCTGAGTAGTACACTAGACTTGCAATTTTAGGATATAACGGAATCCATGAGAATTTTATCCATCTTCGTAAAACTTCAAAACTAATTTTTCCTCTCAATTTTTGATGAGATAAACATATTAGAAAAATTATATTTGCAGTATAGCTCAAAGATATTGAAATAATAATTCCATATATGGATAAATCCAGGAAATAAACAAAAACTATTACCAGAGGAACCATGATTATTCCAGCTATCAAATTTCCATAGCTAACTAACTGAGGTTTCCATCCTAAGTTTATACCTGCAATTGTTCTATAAATTATAGTAATTGGAACAAGTATAGCCGCGGCAATAAAGAAATTAATATTTAGGGATGATTGTGTTACAACGATTAAAGAAATTACTAGAAAAATTACTATTCCTCCCATTGAAAATAAACTATTTGAAAAAAGACTTGTTTTTCCGATTTCTTTTCCTCTTGCTATATCACGAACAGTCCAGAAATTGATAAACGAACTTGCCATAAATGCATATACAAATAAACTAAATATCAGACCCCATGTACCATAATCTTCTTGACTTAGTGTTCTAGTAATGATTAGTGTAGATATTGTGATAGTGACTAGTGTGACTAATCCTGTAAGTAATGTAATTAATCCCGTGTATGTGGGTCTTATTTCTGACATGCATATCACCACTGATTATTAGCCATAAATCTTTTAATTTTAGGCATGTTATTATTATAATTTATACGATATTTGATTCTAAAACACCATTCGGAATAAATATCACAGATATTTGAAATAATAATTGATAATGAAAAAATCACTCACCAATAAAATTTTAAAAATTAAGTTGATTTTAACAGATGTGGATGGCGTACTTACTGATGGTGGTAGGTATTATTCAATTAATGGTGAAAATATGAAAAAATTTCATACCTTAGATGGTATGGGTGTTAATTTGTTATTAAGAAATAAGATCAAAACTTGTATTGTAACCAAAGAAAATTCAAAAATCATGAGAAGATGGGCCAAAGATATGAATATATTTAAAATTTATGCTAATGCGATTCATAAAGAAGAGTTTCTTCCAAAAATTTGTAAAAAGTTTTCTTTGAATTCTTACAATATTGCATATATTGGTGATGATGTTAATGATATAGATTTATTGAAATTAGTTGGTTTTTCTGCATGTCCTCAGGGTGGAATTAAACAAGTTAAAAAAAATGTTGATTATGTCTGCCAACAATATGGTGGGAATGGTGCATTTAGAGAAATTGCTGATCTTATTTTACATACACAATTTCCTAATCAAAAAAAGATGTATTGATCTTTAGAAGTTTACAATCAATTTAATGATTATTCCACCACGTTATTTTCTTAACATGTTCATCTGCTAATTTTTCAAGTATGTTGTGGTTTTCAATAATGAAATCATTTATTTGTTCAACATGAATTTCATCTGACATCACATATCCTCCATTATAAAATTCTTTTAAAGTTTTATTGTCCATTTCTACCGAATCAAATTCAAACGTGTTTAACGTATAAAACTTATACAGTTTCTTTAGTTCATCCTTGTTTACTTTGGTTTTAATTGATTTTTTTATAGCTGAAGGAAGATCATTCAAGTTTTTTATTTGAGTCACACATGACATCCATTCATAATCAACTTTTGTAAAAACAATTGATGGTTTTTCTAAAATTGCAGCTTCTAAACCCGCGGTGCCTGAAATTGTTATCACTAATTCACACTTTTTTATCAGACCCAAAGAAGGAACTGAATAATGAATCAGTCTAACATTTGGTAACTGTAAAATTCTTTTGTAATCCTTAATCTTTCTCCATTCTCTAACTTTCATCATAGGATTTTCTTTTACATACAAGAAATATCCAATGGGTAATGATTTTGAAATTTTTTCTACTAGGCTGATTTGATCTGCAAAAAAATCAGCATCAATTGTGATTGTTCTTTCTGGTTCTACATGTAAAGGTAATAAAACAAATTTTTCGTTTTCTTTTGGCAGTGTAGAATTCTTATCCAAAAATCCCTTACGGCATTTACTTCCTATAGTTTTTTTAATTCTATAAATAATTATTTTCCATCTTGTTGCTCCATAATGATCATAAGATTCAGCATAATTATTTTTGAAATCTATTAGAAATTTTGAACCTGCCTTTATTTTATTAAAAACTGATACATCATAACCAAATTTCCTTCTTTTTACTTGTGCAGCCCTTGAATTTTTAAAGAATAAATCTTTTACATTTTCAAAATTTATTTTTGAGCAATCAACATCTTGTTCATGAATTAATTCATCAAATGATGTTCCGGTAGATGAAGTAGTTACTCGATTTCCAGATCGTGTGCCCATTAATAATATCGGTTTGACTCCTTGTTTTTTACACATTTCTTTAAGTAAAAACATTCTGTGCCAATCATACATTCGCATAATCAAAAAATCTGGTTTATTTTTTTCCAATATCTCTTCAAATAATTTACACTCTTGTTCGATAATTCCTAGTATGTCTGTTCTAGAAAACAAATGATAATAGTTATTAAAAAAAACTCTCTCTCCATATGCAATTCGCCACAAATTAATTTCATATTTTTCTTCAATTTTTTTTAAATATGTTAAATCCGGTTTGTATTCTTTTTTTATATGGTCCCAAAAAAACCATTTCTTTTTAAAAGTAGTTTTGTCCTCATTATATAATGTCTTATCTAATGAATCTTGATCAAATATAGCATACAAATCAAACTCATTTCTTTCTTTCATAATTTTTGCAATAAATAATTGAACTAAGTTTGCATCTATCCAAAAAAGTATTTTTTGCATATTGTCAAAAATGAGTTTGATTTGATATATATTGCTTAAAATATATCTAACAAGATTACATGATAGAATATGATTAAAGATATTGAAAATTCCATCATTGACAGTGCAAACACTATAATGCAATCCACAAGTCTATCTGAAAAAATATCTGATTCTATAGAAGCAATCATAAATTGTTTGAAAAATGGAAACAAGATTGTACTTTTTGGAAATGGTGGAAGTGCAGCAGATGCACAGCATATTGCAGCTGAATTCATTGGTAGATTCAAACTTGAACGAAATAGCTATCCTGCAATTTCATTAGTGACTGATTCATCTGTATTAACTTCATTATCAAATGATTATTCATACGATGTTGTTTTTAGTAGACAGTGTGAAAGTTTAGTTTCATCTGGAGATGTAGTATTTGGAATATCTACTAGTGGTAATTCCAAAAATGTTGAATTGGGATTAAAAATATCAAAACAAAAAGGAGCTACTACAATAGGTCTTTTAGGAGGAAATGGAGGTTCTATCAAAGATATTGTAGATGTTGCAATTGTTGTAAATTCAACTGATACTGCTAAGATTCAGGAAGTTCATAGAGTGGTTTCTCATATCATGTGTGATGTTGTTGAGCAAAAATTAAGTGAAGAATAATAATATTGTATAACTCTACAATTTAATGAACAATAAAATTTGTAAATTTTAGCATAATTCTTCATATACTTTCTTTTTTTTTATATTATATGGTTGAATGGAAAATACCTTTATACAAAATTTATTCAGACGAGGAAGATGTTAATTTAATTACGAAAATAATCAAACGTGGAAAACAATGGGCTATTGGTCCAGAAATTGAAGAATTAGAAAAGGCTCTATCTAATTATGTAGGCACTGAATATTGTATTGCATTAAATTCTGGAACATCAGCTTTACACTCTACTCTTTTAGCATATGGATTGGGGAAAGGTGATGATGTAATAGTTCCGTCATTTTCATTTATTTCTACAGCAAATTCAGTTCTATTTGTTGACTCAAATCCTATTTTTGTAGATATTGAAGAAGAAACATATGGATTAGATCCAAGTTTAATTCTGAATAATCTAACAATATCTACAAAAGCTATCTTGCCAATGGATTATGCTGGAATGTCGTGCAATATTTTTGATATCAAGATTATTGCAGAAGAAAATAATTTAATTTTAATAGAAGATGCAGCTGAGGGTTTAGGCTCATCTATTAAGGGAAAAAAGACCGGTAGCATTTCTGATTCTGCAATTTTCAGCTTTTGTGGAAATAAAGTTTTGACTACTGGAGAAGGCGGTGCTGTAGTGACAAATTCTAAAGAAATTTATGAAAAAATAAAACTAATTCGTTCTCATGGTAGATTGGATTCAATTTCATATTTTGATAATCCTGATTCCAGCAAATATAATATGCTTGGGTATAACTGGAGAATGTCATCGCTGACTGCTTCTCTTGGAATAAGTCAATTGCAAAAACTTGATAAAATAATCAAAATGAGACAAGAAAATGCAAAATATATTTCAAATAAGCTTTCAAAATGTAAAGAAATTAGATTGCCTGTTCCTCCAAATGGGTATGAGCACATCTATCAAATGTATTCCATAAGGGTACAAAATCAAAAAATTCGTGATGGTTTGCAAAAATATCTCTTAGAAAAACAAATTTTTTCAAAAGTCTATTTCAAACCTATACATAAAATGGAATTTTATAAAAACCAAAAAAAGAACACAAAAGAATTTCTACCAATAACAGAAAAAATTTCGAACACTATTCTAACTATTCCACTTTACCCAAATATGACAATGGAAGAAAAAGACTATTTGACAAATTCAGTTTTAGAATTTTTTGAAGATGTTACTAATTAGAATGTCTATTAATTATCCACATGTCTTCTTTTTCAACCGAATGTTTTTTCTCATTATCTGAAAGTAAAATTTCTTCCATCTTTTCATCTTGGCGAACCCCAATAATTTTATGGTTTTTTGAAAATTTCATAGCAAGATCTTTTAAATTATATAATTTCATTTTAGGCACAAAAATATCTCCTTCTTTAATTAATGGTATACATTTTAAAATAAAATTCACTGCATCTTGTTTTTCAAAGAAAAATCTCTTCATTTTATAATCTGTAACTGTAATGGGTTTTCCCTCATCAATTTGTTCTTTCCATATCTCAAAAACATTTCCTCTGGTTTCAAATACATTGCCAAATCTTACTGAAGCAAATTTTATGGTAGGAACATGTGCTCCACCCCAACTAACCACATGTTCCGCCAAATTTTTTGTTGCTCCATAAAGCGTAGAAGGCTCTGCAGCTTTATCAGTACTTACATTAAGAAATTTACTAGGATTGGTTTTCATAATAGTTTTAATTAAATTAACAATTCCGTTAACATTAGTATCAATTGTTTCAATTGGATTAAATTCCGATATCTCAATATTTTTTATTGCTGCCATATGAATAACTATATCCACATCTTTTGCGGCCATTTCTAATCTATCCAGATTTAGAATATCACCCAATAGCGGTCTAAATCTGTCATCATGAATTTTTCTTTTTAATTTGAATAATGCATGTTCATTAATATCCAAAACTCTAACAGATGATATTGGAAATTCAAGTAGTTTTTTTACTAGTTCTGAGCCAATACTTCCAGCACCACCTGTGACTAAAATTACTTTGTTGTTAAGCTCTTTTTTGATATTATTTGGTAATTGTTTTTTTATTTTTGATTTCAATAAATAAATAAAAAATCCTTGCTATTTCTAGCTTATTGTTATCCAAGATATAGACGAATTTCTTTTAAACTTTTATTGACTAAATTCTCAGATTTTTTGTTGAGTGTTTTAGTAATTATTCAAGTTAGAACAGATTCAAAAAGACTGCCAAATAAGGTATTAATGAAAATTAAAGATAAACCTATTCTTCAGCATATTGTTAGTTCATTAAAATATTGTAAAAAAATTGATCAAATAATAGTTGCAACATCTACTTTGAAAGCAGATGATCAAATAGAAAAATTATGTTCTAAAATGAAGGTGAAATGCTTTAGAGGAAGTTCCTCAAATGTGTTAAAACGATATTATGATTGTGCAAAAAAATTTCATGGAGATATAATAGTAAGAATAACTGGAGACAATCCTTTGATTGATCCTACAATAGTAGATAAAGCTATATCTCTATTGATTAAAAAAAAATTTGATTATGTTAGTAACATGGTACATCAAAGTTTTCCTATTGGCTATTTAGTAGAAGTTTTTACATTTTCTACACTAAAACGAATGTTTGATTGCCATGTTGATAATCAAAGTAAGGAGCATGTTACTTTTCAACTAAGAAAAAATCCAAAAGAATTTAAAATTGGAGAGTTTTTTGCCCCTAAAAATAAACAAAGACCAAATTGGAGACTAACTGTTGATTATTTAGATGATCTTAATCTGATAAAAAAAATTTATTTTAAATTATATAATCCAGATTCATTTATCAAATATAATGATGTATTTAACTTTCTTGAAAATAATCCTAAACTATTAGAAATTAACA
>Ga0066372_10001257_pt1 | contig 10201 bp, 8 predicted proteins | sample Knorr_S15_td_250_FD_77011 | JGI IMG/M metagenome (GOLD analysis project Ga0066372, IMG submission 77011) | Marine microbial communities from Southern Atlantic Ocean transect - Knorr_S15_td_250_ad_251m_LV_A | ecosystem: Environmental > Aquatic > Marine > Oceanic | place: Southern Atlantic ocean... | reverse complement strand
GGATCGTGAGGCCATAAAACTGGACTTGGATGCGCTTGGTTTCCCGGACGACATGCTAACCCAGATCAAAGAAATTGCTACAACTCCCAATGGCATTTTTATTGTAACGGGGCCGACCGGTAGTGGGAAAACTACCACCCTGTATTCCACGCTTCACGAGGTAAACTCCATCGGTGATAAGATTTTGTCGGTTGAGGATCCGGTCGAGTTTGATATTGATGGAATCATGCAGGTTCCCGTCAAGGAGGCGATCGGGATGACTTTTGCGGCTGGTCTGCGGGCTTTCCTACGCCAGGATCCGGACATCATCATGGTCGGGGAAATGCGTGATCTCGAGACCGCGCAGATTTCCATTCAGGCTTCCCTGACGGGTCACTTGGTGCTTAGCACACTCCACACCAATAATGCCGCTGGGGCGGTCACGAGACTGCTGGATATGGGTGTTGAGCCGTTCCTCATCTCCTCAACCCTCTTGTGTGTGCTTGCGCAGCGGTTGATCCGTACCATCTGCAAAAAATGCAGTAGTCCATTTGAGCCTACCGACAAACAGATCCAAATGCTGGGCCTAAACAAGTCTGACCTGAGCGATTCCCAGTTTCATTACGGTCGAGGTTGTTCATCATGCCATGACACCGGTTATTCCGGTCGGCGCGGTATTTTTGAGTTTTTGACTGTTAACGACGAGATACGGGACTTGATCAACGAAGTGAAACCAACCATCGTTGTTCACCAAAAAGCCGTTGAACTGGGCATGACCACCCTCAGGCAAGATGGCTTGCGTGGCATCTACGATGGTGATACGACCGTGGAAGAGGTGCTCCGCTACACGTAACAACAGCGGGACGCATAATTATGGCCACCTTTCAATACGAGGCGTTAAACGCGCAGAGCGGGAAGACTGAAAAGGGCGAATTAGACGTTGCCACTCAGGCCGAAGCCCTGGCTCGGTTGCAGGAGATGGGATTGGCCCCCGTCAAGGTGGATGCCGTCAAGGCGGCTCCAAAAAAATCCAAAACCAAACGCGGCGCGGTCAAGGGTAAAAAAGGGGAAAAAAAAGGCGTTGGGGATTTGGAGATCAAAATCCCAGGCCTGAGTGGCAGGGTTAAGGAGAAAAACCTGACAATTTTCACTCGCCAGTTGGCACAGTTGACGTCGGCGGGGCTACCGCTGCTTAGCGGTCTCAGGGTACTGGAAAAGCAAGAAAAAACCCCCACGCTTCGACGAGTGCTGGGTGAGTTGGCCGAGGTGATTGAGGGAGGCGGCACGTTCTCTGAGGGATTGTCCCAGAATGCCGGTGTGTTTAACAAACTCTTCGTTAGCATGGTCAAGGCGGGCGAACTGGGCGGTGTGCTCGAGGTGGTGCTGGACCGTTTGGCTCAGTTCATGGAGAAAGCCATGAGAATCAAGGGGAAGGTCAAAGCCGCCTTGTTTTACCCCATCGCAGTGCTCGTGGTTGCGATAGTAATCATGGCCATTTTGATGGTGTTCGTTATTCCCAAGTTCAAGGATGTGTTTTCTGAGATGATGGGGAAGGGGCTTCCGGCTTTCACAGAATTCGTCCTAGACATCAGTGACACGGTGCGCTTGAACGCCTTTGGCACTTTGACTGGAATGTTTGCCGCTTTGTTAACCTTTTCCATGATTGGTCGAACTCAATTCGGTCGTTACACACTGGATAAGTTGAGTCTGATTTTACCCGTAATAGGTAGTGTGGTTGAAAAGGTTGCCATTGCCCGATTCTCACGCACCCTTGGCACACTCATCAATTCCGGCGTGCCGATCCTGCAGGCCCTCAATATCGTCAAGGATACTTCAGGCAACGTCGTGGTGGCTCGTGCCGTCCAGGAAGTGCACGACAGTGTCAAGGAGGGTGAAACGATTGTCGCGCCGTTGGAGGCTTCTCGTGTGTTTCCCCCGATGGTCATCAGCATGGTGGATGTCGGTGAAAAAACGGGTGATATGCCGCAGATGCTCGAGAAGGTTGCCGACACGTACGATGAGGAAGTGGATCGTGCCGTCGAGTCACTCACCTCGTTGATCGAGCCGATTATGATCGTCTTTCTCGCCGTCATTGTGGGCAGTATCGTCATCGCGATGTTCCTGCCTCTGATCGCGATGATCGAGGGAATAGAGTAGCAATCCAAGGGCGACGCACCCAGTCTTGTTGACACCGGGCGAGGTGGTTCATCTGCGCTTGCTCAAGCGGGTTGATTTCGTTTTTGGAATCCGAACAAGCCGGGTTGGATCTGTTGGGTATGAACAGCAAGGCTGATAAAAAGGATCTCACTCGCCGCTTGACTAAAATCGTTGGTGAAGGGGCCGTTCTTGCTGACGATCGCGAACTCGTTGTTTACGAGTGCGATGCCTACACGCTTCAAAAAAACCTTCCCACTGTGGTTGTTCTGCCCAAGTCGGCGCAGGAAGTGGCGGCGGTCGTTCACCTGTGTGCCGGGCTGGGTTTGCCCATTATTCCACGTGGCGCGGGCACAAGCCTGAGCGGCGCAGTATTGGCGGTTGACGGCGGTGTCATGATTGCCCTAACGCGAATGAATCGCGTCTTGAGTATTGATCCACGAAACCGTCGGGCAATGGTTGAGGCCGGTTGTGTGAACGCCTCGATCACTCGAGACGCGACAAAACACGGCTTATTTTATGCCCCTGATCCGTCGAGCCAGACGGCTTGCACGATTGGGGGCAACATTGCGACAAACTCCGGCGGCCCTCATACGCTGAAAAACGGCGTCACCACCAACCATATCCTTGGCTACGAGATGGTGCTGCCTGACGGCGGCATCGAGTGGCTGGGGGTCGAGCCGGACGGTGGTGAGGAGGTTGGCGGCTACGACCTGCGCGGCGCAGGCATCGGCTCGGAGGGCATGTTCGGCGTGGTGACCCGGGCTCTGGTGCGCCTCTCCAAAACGCCACCGGCATTCAAGACTTTCCTCGGTGTTTTCGAGAGTGTCGAAGAGGCCAGCCAGGCGGTGAGTGACATCATCGCCGCCGGGATTGTGCCGGGTGCGCTGGAGATGATGGACCAACTGATCACGCAGGCGCTCGAGGAGGCGTATCATTTCGGTTTTCCGATTGATGCTGGCGCAGTGTTGATTGTGGAACTGGACGGCTTGCCCAAGGGCGTCGAGAAGCAGGCCAAGAGGGTTGATGAGATTTGCCGCCTAAACAATGCCAGCGAAGTGCGCCTGGCTCGGGATGACGCTGAGCGCGCCGCACTGTGGAAATGTCGCAAGCGAGCCTTCGGGGCGATTGGTCGTCTGAGTCCGAATTACGTCACTCAGGACGGCGTTGTGCCGCGCAGTAAGTTGCCTGAAATCATGCAGTTCATCCGCTCCGTCAGCGTTAGGCACGGCCTGCGGATTCCAAACGTCTTTCACGCTGGCGACGGCAACATTCACCCGTTAATCCTGTATGATGAGCGCGAAGCGGATCAGGTGAAACATGCCTTGCAAGCGGGCAACGACATTCTCGAAAAATGCATCGAGTTGGGCGGTAGCGTTACCGGTGAGCACGGCATTGGCGCAGAGAAAATCGACTTTATGAGAAGGCAGTTCGCTGCGGAAGATCTCGATGCCATGAAGCAATTGCGGCGCGTATTCGACCCGGAAAACCGATGCAACCCCCACAAAATGTTCCCCGGCGCAAAACGCTGTGCCGAGTTCACCTTGAAGAAGCAAGCGACCGCATGACGCTCAAGCCGGGTTCTATTACTGAATTGCAGAACTTGCTGCATCAATCGCAGCGAGTGGCCGGTGTGTCGCTTGAGGCTGTCGCTGGGTTGGTCGAGCATGTACCGGAAGACATGACTGCGACGGTGCAGGCAGGGATGTCGTTGGCGGTTTTTCAAAAGCGCTTGGCCGCGTCGGGCCAGTGGTTGCCGGTTGATCCCCCGAATCCGGAGTCGGTGACAATCTGTCAATTGCTTGCAAAAAACCTGAGTGGACCAAGGCGGTTTGGTTGTGGCACGGTGCGGGATTGGCTCATCGGCCTGGCTGTGGTGCTGCCGGATGGACGACTGATTCGCAACGGCGGCAAGGTGGTGAAAAACGTCGCAGGGTTTGATCTCTGCCGGTTGTTCGTCGGCGCCCGTGACACACTGGGTATCATCGTCGAGGCGGCGTTCAAGTTGCTTCCCTTGCCTGAAGAGGAGGCGCTCTTGGCCAGGCCGTGCGAGTCTCTTGGTCAGGCGGAGGAAGTGCTGGAAAAAATCTGGGACTCAGACCTGCAGCCGACCGTACTCGACCTGCATCGTATCGACACCGAATCGCTCACGCTGGTTGCCGGTTTTGCCGGGCCAAGTGCCGATGTAGAGGCCCAGTCGAGCGAGGCACATGGGCTTGGATTCGTTGATGAGACGTCGCTCGATTATGACGCCACGTTTCGTTGCTCTATTCCCGGCTTTTCCTCTGTTGCGCCGGGGCAATTGGTTTCGACTCTGCGGGGGTTGCGGGATGAGCCGTTTGTGGCTCGCGCAGGGAACGGTGTTATTTATCATCCCGGGGCAAAGCCACCCGAAATCCGTTCACCTGATTTAGAGCAACGCGTAAAGGAGATATTTGACCCGAAAGGAGTGCTACCTGAGTGAGAGCGGTTGGTCAATTTCTCGATGAACCCAAGGCGCTGGCCTGTGTGCATTGCGGGTTGTGTCTATCGGCCTGCCCGACCTACCTCGAGACGGGGAATGAAAACGACTCGCCGCGAGGGCGGATTTATCTAATGCGGGCCATGCAGTCTGGCCAGTTGGATGTGGATGCTGTGCCGGTACGCCATGTGGATTTGTGCCTTGGTTGCCGCGCCTGCGAGAGCGCCTGTCCCAGCGGGGTTAAGTACGGGACCCTGCTCGAGGAAACGCGCGATCACATCGAGAAAAACCACGGGCGCGGCCTGTTCCAATGGGGTTTGCGCCGGTTCATGATCGGACAGGTTTTCCCGTTTCCATGGCGGCTTCGCCTGGCCCTGTTTCCGGTGCGGGTGATTCGCTTTTTGCGGCTCAACTTTATGCTGCCCAAGTTTGCCCGGGAAATGATTGAACTACTGCCGCAGTGCCCGGTGAAGGGCAAACTGCCAGTCAAGCGTTTGGCTAAGGAGGAGGCCAAGGGGCAGGTTGGATTCATCGAGGGTTGCGTGATGCAGGTCATGTTTGGAGATACGAATGAGTCGAGTGCTGAGTTACTCAATCGCGACGGTTGGGATGTGCTAACGCCGAAGGGGCAGGGGTGCTGCGGCGCACTGTATGCCCACAGCGGTCAACTGGCCAAAGCACGAGATTGTGCGCGGCGCAACATTGCGGCGTTCGAGAAGCAACCACTTGACGCGATTATCATCAACGCCGCCGGCTGTGGGGCAACGCTCGTCGAATACGGCGAGTTGCTTAAAAACGATCCTGCTTGGTCGAAACGGGCGAAGGCGTTCAGTGGAAGGGTAAAAGACTTGGTTTCCTGGCTGGAAGGTTCCTGGTTTCCGGTTTCCGGTTCGGGCGCGAAAGTCACCTATCATGATGCCTGTCATTTGGCCCACGCGCAGGGGATAGTGAAAGAACCCCGGGAGTTGATGAAAGCAAAGTCGGGTGATGAGTTTGTTCGCCTTGCCGAGTCAGATGTGTGTTGCGGCAGTGCGGGAAGCTACAACCTGACCGAGCCAGAAATGGCCAACCGCCTCCAGGCACGTAAGGTGCAGAATATTATTGAATCCGGTGCGGAGGTCGTCGTCACGACGAATCCCGGCTGCCTGCTTCAAATACAATCCGGCTTGCGAAAGGCCGGCGCGCATCACATCCGCGCTGTCCATATCGCGGATTATTTACTCGAAGACGGCACGGTTGAGGGCTGACTGCACTTTCCGCGTGCGTTTGAAGAGGGAGTCGGTATTTTGTCTCCGTATGCGATCGAGTGCAGAATCTCAGGCTCTTTTCGACAGGGCGCTGCAATGGATTCCAGGAGGGGTGAACTCACCCGTGCGTGCCTTTCGCGCCGTGGGCGGAAACCCGTTTTTTGCGGTGCGAGCCAACGGCGCCACGGTGTGGGATGTTGACGACAACGAGTACATCGACTATGTGGGAACCTGGGGCCCGGCGATTCTGGGGCACGCCCCCCAGGTGGTTGTCAATGCTGTGCAAAAGGCGGCCGCTCTAGGAACGAGTTTTGGAATTCCCAATCCGCTTGAAGTGCGCATGGCTGAGTTGGTGGCCAATGCGGTGACTTCGGTCGAGAAGGTGCGGATGTGCAACTCTGGAACCGAGGCGACAATGTCGGCGATCCGCCTTGCTCGAGGTTTCAGCAAGCGTAGTAAAATCATCAAGTTCGAAGGCTGTTACCACGGTCATGTTGACTCGCTCCTGGTCAAAGCCGGCTCGGGCGCTCTGACGCTTGGTCAACCGGACAGTGCCGGGGTGCCGCCCGAGTTTACCAGCCAAACAATAGTACTGCCGTTCAATGATGTTGAGGCTGTGCGGGGGGCATTTGCCCGACATGGTCTGGATATTGCCGGGATTATTTTGGAACCGGTCCCGGCCAACGCCGGTTTGTATCTGCCGCGCGAGGGCTACTTGGAGTTTCTCCGGGAAATCACCAGCAGGCACGAGTCGCTTTTGATATTTGACGAGGTGATGACCGGCTTTCGCCTTGGCTTGGCCGGAGCCCAGGGGCACTTTGGTATCACGCCGGACTTGAGCTGTTTTGGCAAGGTCATTGGCGGCGGCCTGCCGGTCGGTGCGTTTGGGGGTCGGAGTGAAATCATGGATTGCCTCGCGCCGGACGGACCGGTATACCAGGCTGGTACGCTGAGCGGCAATCCCTTGGCAATGGCCGCCGGTGTCTCTGTGCTGGAGGCGTTAACAGATAATTCAATTTACGAGAAGATCGAGGCGCTTGGCCAAGCACTCTCGGATGGCCTTGCCAAGGCGGCGGAGTCGGCGGGGATTGCGGTTCAGTTGCAGCGAATCGGCTCGATGAGCTGTTGCTACTTCACCGATGCGCCGGTTCACAACATGGCTGATGCCATGAAAAGTGACCGCGAACGGTTCGGTAAATATTTCCATGGGATGCTGGAAGCGGGAGTCTACGTGGCACCGTCGCAGTTCGAGGCAGGGTTTATCTCGGCGGCGCATGATGAGGCGGCAATCGAGAGGACGATCGAGGCCGCTGCCAGGGTAATGAAGGCGCTTTAACCCATGCGAGTCCTAGCCATAGACCACGGCACAGTCCGGATGGGTATCGCGATGAGCGATGAACTAAAAATAATCGCGCAGCCACTGGAGTTCATACCGGCAGAACCGTTCTCCGAATTCCTTAATCGGTTGAGGGAATTGTTGCTTGAATACGAGGTGGAATTGATCCTGTTGGGCATGCCTCGAAACATGGATGGCAGTTACGGTGAGGCGTCGTTGAAGGTGCGTGAGTTTGAGGTGGTGTTGAAAAACGGCATCACCATGCCGGTAAAAACTTGGGACGAGCGACTGACTTCCGTACAGGCCAACCGGGTGCTCTCCCAGGCCGGGGTGAGGAAACAGAAGAAACGCAAAAACGTCGACGCGATAGCGGCGGCGATCTTGCTTCAAAGTTACCTCGATAGCCTGGCTTGAACGCGATGGATAGCCTGAAACTCAAACTGGTCGTTGCGTATGACGGCACTCATTACAAGGGTTGGCAGCTCCAGAAAAACGGCATGACCGTCCAGCAGCGGATCGAGGAGGCGCTGCGACGTCTTTTCCCGAGCGTAAAGAGGATTCATAGTTCGAGCCGCACCGACACCGGCGTGCACGCGCGTGGGATGGTGGCGCATGTGGAGGTTCTGAAGGTGGAGTATCGAATCGAAGAGCGTAAACTGCGTCTGGCGTTGAATGCGTTCTTGCCGGGTGACGTGCGGGTAATGGAGGCCAAGCGTGTGCCAATGACCTTTCATGCGCGGTTCGATGCCAGCGCTAAGCAGTACCGCTATCAGGTCTGGAATCATCCGGTGATGGATCCGCTGCAAATCAAAACTGCCTGGCACGTGCCTCGAGAGTTGGACCTGGATCGCATGCGCCGAGGGGCGGGGCACTTTGTTGGCAAGCGAGACTTTCGCGCGTTTGCCGTGAAGCGCGAGTATGAGATGCGTTCGACGATTCGTACAGTGACGGGTTGTAAGCTATACAAAAACGGTTCGCTGCTGACTTGGGTCATTGAGGGAGACGGTTTCCTTTACAAGATGTGCCGCGGCATCGTCGGGACGTTGGTCGAGGTTGGGAACGGCAAGCTGAAACCAGGCGATGTTCGTGACATCCTGAAATCGTGCGACCGTGCCCGGGCGGGTGTGACCGCGCCGCCGCACGGCTTGGTTTTATGGAAGGTTCATTACCGCAAGGGGAAGGCTAGGCGATGAGTCGGACCGGTTGCGGGTTGAATGTCGTTCTCGTCGAGCCGGAAATTCCGCCCAACACTGGCAACGTAGCAAGGCTTTGTGCGGCGACACGAACGACGCTGCATTTGATCGAGCCGCTTGGTTTTTCGCTGAACGACCGCCAGTTGAAACGGGCAGGGATGGACTACTGGCAGCATGTTGATTGGCAGAAGTGGCAGGACTGGGCGGCGTTTGCCGACTCGGTGCCTCGGGGGGCCAAGCTTTGGATCGTTGAGTCCGGCGGGCCAACTCGCTATTCCGATGCCTGTTTCTCCAGCGGGGATTACCTTGTTTTTGGCCGGGAGACGGCAGGGTTGCCGGAACAGATTTGCAGTGAAGCTGGGGATCGTTGGTTACGTATCCCGATGTTTCACGATAAGGCGCGTTCGTTGAATCTTGCAAACTGCGTGGCCCTTGTTTTGTACGAGGCGGTTCGCCAGTCGGGTTTCCAAGGGGAATTGTAGCGCTTGGGCAAGTGCGGTTTTGGTGCTGGTGTCGCTTGGCTTCAGGCAGTAGAAATTACCTGCTTTGGCGGGGTAGCCCACCTATTCTGATGAAAAATTCCGTGGAAATCTATGACACGACACTGCGTGACGGCACGCAGGGCGAGGGTGTAAGTTTCTCGGTGGCGGACAAGCTACGCGTGGCCGAGAAGCTCGATGCCTTTGGTGTGCATTATGTCGAAGGCGGCTGGCCGGGGAGTAACCCAAAGGACATTGAGTTTTTCAAGAAGGCAGCCAGGCGCAAGTGGAGGAACACTCAAATAGCCGCCTTCGGGTCGACGCGCCGCAAGAAAGTTGCTGCAAAAGACGACCCGCAGGTCAAGCTGCTTATAGACGCCAAGACGCCGGTAGTCACCATCTTTGGCAAGACATGGCTGCTGCATGTGAAGGAAGTGTTGCGCACTACGCCGAAGGAAAACCTGGCGATGATCGGCGACACGATCCGGTTCCTGAAAAAGAAGGGCAAAAAAGTCATCTACGATGCGGAGCATGCGCTTGACGGCTATAAGGATGACCCTGACTACGCGATGGCAACGTGGCTCGCAGCGGAGGAGGCCGGGGCAGATTTCGTGGTGTTGTGCGATACCAACGGCGGCTCGTTGCCGAGCGAAGTGAGTGCCATCACAACTGCCGCCCGTGAGGGGCTTTCCTGTAACGTAGGCATTCATACCCACAACGACATTGGCCTTGGCGTGGCCAACGCGTTGGTCGCCGTGGAAACCGGCGCGACACAGGTGCAGGGAACCATCAATGGCTATGGGGAACGCACCGGGAACTGCAACCTCACAGTCGCCATACCGAATATTTCACTCAAGATGGCCAGGCGCACGCTCCCGAAGGCAAGTATCGGCAAGCTGCGGGAATTGTCCCGCTTCGTGGATGAAATAGCTAATCTGATGCCAGATCGCCGCCAGCCGTGGGTTGGTGGAACTGCTTTCGCGCACAAGGGCGGGATGCATGTGAATGCCGTTCAAAAGGTGGCGCAGAGTTTCGAACATGCGAACCCAGGCGCGGTTGGCAATAGGCGTCGGATTCTTGTGAGTGACCTGGCTGGCCGCAGCAATATAGTGATGAAATCCCAGGAAATGGGTATTCGCATTAGCAACGACACACCCCAGTTGAATAGCATCCTTTCCAAGGTCAAGGAGCAGGAGCATCTTGGCTACGATTACGAGGGCGCAGAGGGCTCTCTGGCTCTGTTGATTCGGAAGGCGCTTGGCCGTGTGGAACCGGCTTTTCACTTGGAGGCATTTCACGTTTCCATGCGCGGGGACGGTGTTGAACATGTTTGCGAGGCCACCGTCAAGGTG
>Ga0066372_10001256_pt1 | contig 10211 bp, 10 predicted proteins | sample Knorr_S15_td_250_FD_77011 | JGI IMG/M metagenome (GOLD analysis project Ga0066372, IMG submission 77011) | Marine microbial communities from Southern Atlantic Ocean transect - Knorr_S15_td_250_ad_251m_LV_A | ecosystem: Environmental > Aquatic > Marine > Oceanic | place: Southern Atlantic ocean... | reverse complement strand
GCCGAGACCCCAGCTACCGAACTGCCCAGCCAGCGGACCACGTCCCCAATCGGGGCCTGCTCGACCTTGATGCACTCAGCGCCTTGGTCGACGAGCATCCCCGCGGCGAGTGGGCCGGTGAGAGCGACGGAGAGGTCGACGATGCGGATGCCGTCGAGGGGGCCAGGCATGGGCCGACGGTAGTCGGGGTCCCGATCGGGCAGACAGCCGGACGCAATCGCGAACGACTAGCAAGCCTACGGTCGGTAACGGTTCGGTGTCCGTGGCCGTGGGGAGGGAGCGCGAAGTGATTCAGCAACTAGACGGTCGGGTGGCCGTGGTGACCGGTGCGGCGTCAGGTATAGGGCTGGCGATGGCCGAGGCATTTCTGGCCGAGGGAATGGCCGTGGTGTTGTCCGATGTTGACGGTGATGCGCTGGCTGGGGAGGTCGAGCGCCTGTCGGTCGAGGTCGGTGACCGGGTGTCGGGCGAGGTGTGCGATGTGACCGACCCAGATGCCGTCAGCGCGCTGGCTGATGTGGCTTGGGATCATCACGGTGGGGTTCACGTCCTGTGCAACAACGCCGGGGTGGGCCCGGCCGGCGCCATGCTGGACACCACCCCGTCGGAATGGCGCTGGACTTTTGACGTGAACGTGCTGGGTGTCGCTCACGGGGTGTTGGCCTTCGCTCCGAGGATGGTGGCTGCCGGTGCGGGCCACATCGTCAATGTGGCCTCCCAGGCCGGCCTGATGACCAACGCCTTTCTAGGGATGTATGCGGCCAGTAAGCACGCCGTGGTAGGGCTGTCCGAGGCCCTTCACCGGGAGTTGGAAGCCACGCCGATCGGCGTCTCGTGCCTTTGTCCGGAACTGGTGTCGACGGCCATCTTCGACGTGGCTCGGCTGCGACCCGATTGGGTGGACGTGGGCGAGACGAACGACGCTACTCAGGCCTCGCTGGCCGAGATACTGGCCGAGCGGGGGATCGGCACCGATGTGGTGGCTGATCGGGTGGTGGACGCCATCCGGACGGGTCGGTTCTGGGTATTCACCCATGACGCCACGCTCCCGGCTGCGTTGCGCCGGTTTGAGGATCTGCAGGCCGGACTGAACCCTACGGGTCTCGTCTGACTTGTTTCTCAGTTGCCTGGGTCCTCAGCCGCCTAGGTCGTACTTGGAGAAGTCCACTTGACCGGTGGTCAAGGCGGCCATGAACCCGCCGTCGATGTCAAGGTTCACGCCGTTGATATAGCTGGCCGCCTGATGGTGGGCCAGGAACAGCATGGCAGGCGCCATCTCTGTTGGGCTGGCCAGCCGCCCGATGCCGGCGTCGGCCGTCATGTCGATGGCGTCGTCGCCCATGACCTGACGGAAGTCCACCATGATCTTGGTGTCAGTCACCCCGGGACAGATGGCATTGACCCGCACGCCGGAGCGGATGGCGCTGGTGGACCGCCACATCGTCCAGAACTGCACGCACTCTTTTGAGAAGCTGTAGCCGTCGCCGACCAGATCGTCTCGGCCGTCCAGCCAGGCGTCTCCGGCGGCGAAGTCGTCGGTGGCTAGTAGTTCGGACAGTTCCGTCCTGTGGCCGGGCCAGCCGCCCCCGGCCAGCGAGGCGATGCTGGTGATCGACGCGTCGTCACCCATCCGGTCAAAGACGGCCTCGGTCAGGTGTCGGAGGCCCAGAAAGTTGACTCGCACCACGGTCCGGGGGTCGAAGCGGGTGCCGCCGGGGATACCGGCACAATGCATGAGGGCGTCGATCCGTGGCGGAAGGTTGTCCAGAACGCCATCGATGGATGTGGGGTCCCCGAGATCGACATGCTGGGCCGAGGTCACAGGTGTCGTGACCTCGGCAATGTCCAAGGCGTGGACCTCGGCGCCGGCCTCCAACAGGAGAGCAACGGTCTCGGCTCCCATGCCGGTGGCCGCGCCGGTCACCACCACGGTTCGTTTGACATAGCTGAGCAACGGGTCGGGCAAGGGATTGGTCATCACGTCGGGATGTTTCTCAGCAATGGAAAAACTAAGGAATCGGATCAGAAGGGTGCTCGGTCCAACCAGGCCGACTCTTCGCGGAGACGCCGACTGCGCCACCCGTCAGGGGTGCGGACTAGGTCGTGGTGGTACCAGCCTCCGGTAAACCAGGTATCGCCACCGGGGAGGCGCATCGGGTTGTTGAACATGGCGGTCATGGTCGCCGAGTCGCCGTCCACTTCCAGATCGATGTTGGACACCAGGTGCTGGGTCATCTCGAACATCTCCAGAGAGGTCGAGAGGAACTCCACGATCTCGTCGACGGTGCCGGCGATCCCCCCGGCCGACGTGTAGTCGATCTCGGCGTCAGTGGTGAAGATCAAGCGGTACTGCTCCCAGTCCCGGCGGTCGACGGCCGTGGCGTATCGGGTCAGGAGGTCTTCCGCGGCGATTCGGTCTTCGATTGCCTGCAGGTCCATGTGGGCAACCTATGTCCGATAGTGCCTGTCCACTGGATCGGGCTGGTGGGAGCCAGTCACCGGATCAGGACCGTGAGAAGACGGGTGCCTAGGGTCCCGACCATGCCCACCCCCAGCGATGCCCCAGAGTCCATCCCGTCGGCAGGGTCTGACCTGGAGGGGATCGACCTGTCCTCGATCGATCCTTTCTGGACGACCCCGATGGCCGATCGGTACGCGGCGTTTGCCGCCCTCCGTCGCCATGATCCGGTCCGGTTCTTCCCTGAGCAGGAAACTGAGTACCTGGCCGCCGGCCCCGGCTACTGGGCGGTCACCCGGCATGCCGACGTGGTGGAGGTCAGTCGCCGGTCCGACGCCTTCTGCTCGGGGGAGGGAACAAATATTCCCGACCTCCCACCCGAGTTCAGGGAATTTTTTGGGTCGATGATCAACATGGACGATCCGCGACACGCCCGTCTGCGCCGGGTGGTGTCAGCCGGCTTCACCCCGCGGATGATGCGGGCCCTTGACGACGGGATCGTCCGCACGGCGTCGGACATCGTGGACCGGGTGGGCGGCAGGGGATCCTGTGACTTCGTCACCGAGGTGGCATCTCGTCTGCCGTTGACAGTCATCTGCGACCTGATGGGCATCGAACCGGACCGGTACGACGACGTGTTTGAGTTGTCCAACATCGTTTTGAGCCAAGGTGATCCCGAGTACGTCCCCGAGGACACCAACCCTCTGGAGGCGTTCCTATCCGCCGGGGCGGGGCTGGCGGCGATCATGCACGAAACATCTGAGTTGCGGCGCGGTGGCGATGGTGAGGACCTCACGTCGGTGCTCGTCCACGCTGAGGTGGACGGTGAGCGCCTAACCGCTGATGAGCTGGCTTCATTCTTCGTACTTTTGTGCGTGGCAGGCAACGAGACGACCCGTAACTCGATCTCGTGGGGCCTGCAATTCTTGACGGCCAACCCGGACCAGCGGAGTCGGTGGATAGCCGACCTTGATGGGGTAACGCCCACCGCGGTGGACGAGATCGTCCGCCTATCCAGCCCAGTCACCCACTTCCGGCGGACGGCGACTGCCGACGGGGTGCGGCTGGGGGACCATGAGTTTCGGGCCGGGGACAAGTTGGTGCTTTGGTACTCGTCGGCGAACCGGGACGAGGCGGTGTTTGACGACCCTGAACGGTTCGACGTGACCCGGGACCCCAATCCGCATGTGGGGTTCGGCGGTCCGGGCCCCCACTTCTGCCTTGGTGCCCACCTGGCCCGGCGTGAGATCGGCGTGATGTTTCGGGAGTTGCTGACCCGACTGCCCGACATCCACGCCACCTCCGAGCCAGACCGCCTCCGCTCTAACTTCGTCAACGGCATCAAGCACCTCCCCTGTGCCTATAGCCCGGCATAAGCGTCCTCGCATGGGTACTCCCGACTAGTGGCTCGGTGCCAAGGCTCTAGTCGTACGATCTCGTGATGCGATCCGCCGATGGTCTGGTGCGCCCTCCCGTTCCTCATCGGGTGGCGCGTCGATTGGCTGCGGGCGGTCTCCGGGGCGCCTCTTGGTATTGGCGGCTGGCTCGAGCCCTGGCTCCGGAACCCGAGCCGGGTGTGATCGTGCTGGGCGATGGAACGCCGATCATCCATGAACCCTCGGACTGGACGTGTCGTGGGTCCTATGAAGGGACCTACGAACGCGAGATCCTCAGACTGCTGCCCCGGCTACTACGGACTGGCGATGCTTGCATCGACGTTGGTGCGAATATCGGCATCTTCTCGGCCCGGGCCGCCCGTCTGGTCGGTGGCGGCGGTGCTGTGGTGGCCGTCGAGCCGTCGCCACGTTGTAAGGCCGACCTGGATCTCGTCGTCGAGGGCATGGCGAACGTGATGGTGGTCAGGGCTGCCCTAGGTCCGACCACCGGTGTGGCTCAACTCAGCGGATGGGACAATCCGGACCACCGAGGACTCGGAACGGTGGTCACCGGCCACCGTGCCGGTCTCGCCGAGAACTGGTTCGATGGCCAGAGCATCGAGGTCCCCCAGCTGCGCTTGGCCGACGTGCTCGCCGAACACACCGGTGACCGGGAGATCGGTCTGTTGAAGATCGACGTGGAGGGCTACGAACCCGAGGTGCTCGCAGGTGCACCAGGACTCTTCGCCGATGGTCAGGTCCGGACGGCCATCCTCGAGGTCACCCCGGACGTGGATGCTTCATGGGCGGCTGACCTGATTGCCTCGGCCGTGGATTATGAGGCCTTCGTCATAGGTGAGGTCGGAGGCCTGGTGAGACGTACCGATCTGCGGCCGGTGGTGGCTTCGGAGGCCGTAGCACGGCCGGACCAGTGGAACCTGTTACTCAGACGACGCGTGTGATTCCCGGTGGTGACCTCACCAGGAATAGGGGATACCGGCGTCGTCCTGATCCCGGAGTTCCCCATCGTCTGGATGGTGGGGCAGGTCGGCCACGTTGGCGATGAGGGCCGCCCGGTCGCCAAGGCACTGGAATCCGTACCAGAGGCCACGGGGGATGGTTAGCCGCCGGTAGTCGTCTGGTCGGCCCAGTTCGATGACATAGAGCGAACCGCTGGTGGGAGAGTCGGTCCGGTCGTCGTAGATCGCGAACCGGACGCGCCCTACGGGAACGGCGAGGTTCTGGGTCTGGGCCCGGTGTCGCTTCCATGCCTTGGTCGCGCCTGGCAAAATCTCCGAGAAGTAGGCCTCGCCGAAGGCTTGAAAGTCGGACGAATCGTTGCGGAGATGGTGGAGGACCGAACCGCGTTCATCGCTGATCTCCCGGAGGTCGGTCAAGAGCACACCGTGGATCGATGGGACGGTCATGGCGTTGCCCAAGCCACCCCGGCGTGTCCTGCTAATGCGGTGTACCTCTCGATCTGATTGATGGTGATCTCTCGGAGGTCGTCGTTTCCCACATGCCAGGACCGGTACCAGTCGATGGTCAACTCGATGGTCTCGGTGAATGGAAGTACGGCGTGCCAGTCGAGCATTTGGAGTGCCTTGTCGCACGACAACTTCAGCAGCGTTGCCTCGAGGCCGGCCACCTCGGATCCCGGTACGACATCCCAGTGGGCTCCATCCCACCGTCGGGTCATCGATTCGATGAGATCGGCGACGGTCTCATCCTGAGCCGCGCCCGGTCCGAAGTTAAATGCCTCGCCGTCCAGTCGTTCATCGGTTAGGAGTCGGGCACCCAGCCAGAGGTAGCCACTGAGTGGCTCGAGTACGTGTTGCCACGGCCTGGTGGCCCGTGGGCTCCGAACTGTGACCGATTCGCCGACCGACCACGCTCGGATGCAGTCGGGCACTATTCGGTCGGAGGCCCAGTCGCCGCCACCGATCACGTTTCCCGCACGGGTGGTTGCCGTTCGGGTGGGTGAGTCGCGAAGGAAGGAGTGGTGGTACGAGTGGGCGACCAGCTCAGCGCAACTCTTCGATCCGCTGTACGGGTCGTGTCCACCGAGGTGGTCGGTCTCCCGGTAGCCCCGATCCCATTCTTCGTTGCGGTAGGCCTTGTCACTGGTCACTAGGACTGCGGCCTGTATCTCAGGCCGTTCGCGGATGCACTCCAGGACGTTGACCATGCCCATGGTGTTCACCTCGAAGGTTTCGACCGGGTTGGCGATCGACCTAAGGACCAGCGGTTGGGCGGCAAGGTGGAACACCATCTCGGGTCGGACCTCATCGATCACCTCGGCCAATCGTCGTCGGTCCCGGATGTCGCCGAGGTGGTGGCCCTGCCGTTGTTCCAGTCCGAGCAGGTCGAAGGCCGATGGGTCGGTCGGTGTCCCGTCGGAATAGCCCGATACGGATGCACCCAGGTGCTCGAGCCATTGGCTTAGCCATGCCCCCTTGAATCCGGTGTGGCCCGTTACGAGGACCCGGCGACCGGCATAGGTGTCGGCCAGCCGGTTCATGGGTGGTCCGAAGTTGTGGAGCGCACATCGTCGAACACCATCGAGATCTCCCGGTCAAGGTCATTGAGGCACGGCCCGGCGATCGAACGGAGCTTCTGCGAGTCGAGGACGAATGTCATCTGGTCGGATGGGTCCTCGGGATGCTCGATGGACACGGGCAGACCATGATACTCGGTGGCCACTTCGGCGATCCGGTGGGCGAACGCCCCGACCGTCGTCGTCCGGTCTCCACCGGCATTCAGGATCTCCACTCGACCCGGATGCCAAGAACGGTCGATTAGGGCGTCGACGTCATGGTGGAGCCGACTCCGGGCCAGGAGGTCTCTGGGGGTGGAGGGAGACGACCGGAGCACGATTCTCTGCTCCCTGATGGCCATGGCCGCCATCTCATGGGCGAAGGAGACCTTCGATCGGTGGCGATAGAGAGGGTCGGATCCGATCAGGTTGGACATTCGGAGGATGCAGATATCGAGGTCCAACCTGGCCCCCGAGTCGGTGAGGGCAAGTTCGTTGGCGAGATGGGCGGCGCCGTAGAAGTTGGTCGGTCGGGGAGTGTTGCGTTCGGTGAGAGTCCTGTTCAGAGGCTCGCCGTAGACCCACATGCTGGAGAAGTAGAGAACCGATCTCACTCCGAGTTGCTGGAGTCGGGTGGTCATGGCCGTCACCCAGTCGCTGGACGCCTCTCCCTCCAGCACCCATGGGCAGAAGATGGCCGTGTCGCACGGTCCGACCTGGTCGTCGAGATCCGGCCGAGCGAGGTCCAGCGCCAGCGTCTGGATCCGTGGATCTCCGAGAGACGGTGGGAGCCGACGGCCGGTTGCTACCACATGGTGCCCCCGTCCCGAGAGGTGAACGGCCAGTGCAGCACCGACGTGGCCGGTGCCGCCGACCACGAGGATGCGATATTGGTTCCCTCGTGGGGCCATTATCGATGGCACGTCGGTCATTGGTCCGACGCTAGCAATTCACTCTCGGCGTGAACCTCCAGCAGTAGGGAGGCTGGCTAGTGTCGCTGAGGTGCCGGAAGATCGACCCCTCTTCACGGTGGTGGTCCCGACCTTCAATCGTGAGGCTCATATTGAGCGTTGTCTCGAATCGGTGGAGTCGCAGGATTTCGACGATCTGCAGGTCGTGGTGGTGGACAATTCCTCCACCGATCGAACGGTGGAGGTGGTCAGATCGTTCGAGGCTCGTCTCGATCTGGCTGTCGTGGTCAACGACGAGAACCGGGAGCGGGCGTTCTCCCGGAATCGGGGCGCCGAGGAGGCCACAGGCTCGTACATCGTGTTCCTCGATTCGGATGACGTCCTCACCCCGGGGGCGCTGACTAGGGCAGCAGCCTTCATCGGCGATGACGCCGGTCGAAGGTTCTTCTTCCAACTCATCCGAGTGGTCGACGAGGATGGCGTGCTCGTCTACCAGCCGGCGATCGGTCGTGGCCCGATGGCCCGGGTGTTGGCCGAGGGGAACCCACTGTCGTGTTCCGGGGTCTACGTCGACCGTGACCTGTTCTTGCGCCACCGCTTTACCGAGGTTCCAGAGTTGGTGGCCAGTGAGGACTGGCATTGCTGGATACGGGTGGCGACTGACTGCCTACCGGAGTGTTGTCCCGGCGGCGGAGTCCTGTTGGTCGACCACGCCAATAGGACCATGACCGTGGATCGGTGGGAGGTTGCCGAGCGACGATTCGCCATGTTGACCGAGGATCTGCTCGCTCGTCCGGCGGCCAGAGAGTTCCTCGAGCCGAATCTTGCCTTGTTCCGGGCCACCCAGGACCACTACGTGGCGCTCAAGGCTGCTGGACAGGGCGCGGTTGGTGTTTCGATAGTGCGATTCCTGCGGTCGGTTCGACGGTTTCCACCACTCCTGATGACCAGGCGGACGTTGCATCTCTTGCGGCTCTGGTCCCGGTTCCTTTTCGTGTGGTCGCGGCGGGGTAACGCTGGGTAGTTTGCCGAGCGGTCAGTTGCCGGTGGAGTCCGTAGAGTCGACGCGGGCGTTGAGGGTGGCGACCATGCCGTCGCGCCACTCGACAGTGCAGGGGCCCGTCAGGGACAGGCGTCGTGTCGGGTCGCCGGCGCTGCCCGGCTGGCCGCCAGGTAGTTCGTATCGGGCCAGTTTGGGCTCGACCCCCAGATGGGCGCCGTACAGGGCAACCCATTCCTCGGCCGTCACCACGTCGTCCCCGCACCAGTTGACGATGGTGGCCGGTGTTGACGCGGCCTCCATCAAACCTTCAACCTGACGGGCCATGTCGTCCTCATGGATAGGGCTGTAGGCGTTGGGCCCCGGTTCACGCAACCACACTGGCTCGCCGGCAGCCACCCAGTCCCCGTGGTAGGCGGGCAGGCCACCGTTTGGTCCGTAACTGGCGTTGATGCGGGCGATGGTGGTGGGGAGGTCCAGCACCCGAGCCATGGTGCGGGCCACCGCCTCCTGTGACACCTTCGACACGCCGTAGGTAGGGCTATGGGGCGCGGTGGCGTCGCCCAGCGGGTCGGTCTCGACGTAGCGGTGCAGTGGGTCCTCATGGGGTCGGTACACCGAATTGGTCGATGCGATTAGGGCACCAGTAGCCCGTCGGCAGTGGTTCATGAGCAGGCCGGTGGCTTCAGCGTTGGCTCGGATGGCTCGGTCGTGGTCAAGTGCCTTCCCCTGCCACGCGGCAAAGTGCACTAGGTGCGTGAAGTCATCGGGTAGACCGTTCAGGTCGTCGGATGCCAGATCGGCCACGTGGGTGGTCACGCCGATGGCTTCGGCCCGCTCACGGCTGCCTTCGGCACTGAAGCGGGCCACGCCCCACACCTCGTTGTCGAGGGCTAGGAACCGGGCGATTGGATGGCCGATCTGGCCGGTGAGTCCGGTAACGAGGATCCTGCGGTCGCTGAGCACAGCACCGACGCTACGACGCAGCGGGTAGTCGGGTCACCCCGAGGGAGAATTCCCCGGCCGCGGCATAGAAGAGCCAGCGACCCTCGGCCTCGGGATGGTCGTCAGTCGACACGTCGAGTACGAACGGGTCGCGGAGGCCGTGCTGGGGCTGGAACGACGGTCCCCTCGGGGTGGGTTCGACGGGAAGGTCGACCCCCTCCCACGATTCGACGGGGCGTAGGACCTCTTCGACCAGTCCGGCCGACCAGGTAGACCAATCGCCTCGGAGATCCACACTGGTCCGCAGGATCCGCTCCGGGGCGTCCCCCGCCCGGGTGAACCAGACGAGGAGTTTGTGGCCGGCGACGACCACGCCAGCGTGCCGGATCTCGTCGTCGTCGAACAGCGAGGGCCCGACCTCGAATCCGGACAGACCGTCCACCGACCGGCAGAGCACCGACGGCATGGACAGCCCATACCAGTGTTCGTCCCACCAAAAGCCCCGGTGGTACGACGGAGAGATGGCCGCCCGCAGCTCGACGGGCAGGAACCGGAGTCCGTCATCGGAGGTGGCGGCCAGGGTGTGCTGGTCCATGGTTGGGTAGCGGTTCCACGACGGCAGATGGCCGGCCATGGCTTCGGTGACGTGGCCGTGGAAGTACATGCGGAGCGCTCGGGCCCCATGGTCCACATGAACGTCGGGGGAGGCTACGTGTCGTCGGGTGTCGGTCGGATCGATGGCCGTAGTGGCGTCGTCGACGTGGAGGACGTCAGTTGACACGATCCGCCACGGCCCGGTGGGGTGATCCGACGTGGCCAAGCGGATGGATGCACCCCAGTGGTGGGCAAAGTACAGCAGATACCGGTCAAGCGGCCCGTTAGCCGGTTCGGGTAGCCAGTCCGGGGTGGGGATCACCGACGGGCCCTGGACGTTGAAGTCCCCGTGTTCGGTGGGCAGTTCCGGGTGGTCCCGGGGGATGATCAG
>Ga0066372_10001255_pt1 | contig 10211 bp, 13 predicted proteins | sample Knorr_S15_td_250_FD_77011 | JGI IMG/M metagenome (GOLD analysis project Ga0066372, IMG submission 77011) | Marine microbial communities from Southern Atlantic Ocean transect - Knorr_S15_td_250_ad_251m_LV_A | ecosystem: Environmental > Aquatic > Marine > Oceanic | place: Southern Atlantic ocean... | reverse complement strand
TAAAAACTAATTCCAAGCTAAATGAAAGATTTAGATCTTCGGAGGAAGTTGAAAAAGTGAGGGTTGATGAAGAAACATATCAATATCTTTACCAGCAAGATGAAAAATTAATTCTTATGAATACAACCTCATTTGAACAGATTGAATTAGAAAAGGGATTTGTAGGAGAAAAATTAGCCTTATTAAGTGAAAATGATGAAGTAATCATAGAAATATACAACGAAAAACCTATTGGAATGCAACTTCCCAAAACTCTATCTTTCATAGTTAAAGATACTGAGGCTGTAGTAAAAGGTCAAACTGCAGCTTCCTCAAATAAACCTGCTGTGCTTGAAAATGGATTACGAATAATGGTCCCACCTTTTATAGAGCAAGGTGAAAAAGTAATTATTAATACAGAGGATCTTTCTTACTTAAAAAGAGTAGAATAATGAACTTTTCTGATCCTTATGTTAATGCAATATTCTTATCAGCAAGAAAAGCCAGTAAAGGATTGATTAGAGATTTTGGAGAAGTAGAAAAACTTCAAGTTTCATTAAAAGGTGTTTCAGACTTTGTTTCTGCAGCTGATATTAAAGCTGAAAAAGTGTTGATCAGAGAGCTCTCAACATTATATCCAAAGTTTAATATTTTGGCTGAGGAATCTGGAGAAATTAAAAATTCAGAAAATGACATAAGATGGATTATTGATCCACTTGACGGAACTACTAATTTCGTCTTTAGCATACCTCATTTTGCAATTTCTATAGCTCTCGAAAGAAATAAAGAAATAATTTCTGCTGGAGTATATCAGCCACTTACAGATGAGTTTTTCTGGGCGGTTAAAGGCAAAGGAGCATTTTGCAATAATTTACGCATCAGAGTTTCTAATAGAGAAAATTTTAAAGATTGTATGATTGGAACTGGCATTCCACATAATGGAATGTCTGGTCATAATGAATATGTTCCTGGTCTACAGAAGATTATGGCTGAAGTTTCAGGAATCAGAAGAATGGGAGCTGCATCTCTTGATCTTGTGTATGTTGCTGCTGGAAGGTTTGACGGTTATTGGGAAAAAAATCTAAAAATTATGGATTTAGCTGCAGGTTCACTGATAGTTAAGGAGGCTGGAGGATCTGTTACTGACTTTGGTGGCAAAGAAGATTACTTAAAGAGTGGAAAAATTGTTGCAACTAATTTTAAAATTCACGACAAACTTTTATCAATGATCTGAGTTTAATCTTACTCCTAATCTTGACAGAATTTTCTTCTCAAACCTCCAAAAATATTTGAATTGTCCAAAAGGAATAGCTATCAGCAATAATAAAATTTGATAGACAAAGAATAGAAAAATAATCCTTACAGGCCAAAACAAATATGGGCTGATATTAACTGAATTGATCCCAACAGCATTCATGAATTCAAAAGTTACCATTAAAGAAAGAGATCCAGTAACTGCAAACACAATCATGACCAGAACAAACTGATTAAAGCTATGAATATTAAGTCTCTTAAATAACATATCCATAAAACTGAGGCCTTTTTTACTCATATTCGTCAGAAGAAATTGATTGATTATATGTATTATATAAGATAATTAAGCTGAAAAAATAGCAAAAGATATGAAAAAAGACATTCATCCAGATTACCACAATATAACTGTAGTAATGACTGACGGCACCAAATTTCAGACAAGGTCTACCTGGGGCAAGGAAGGAGATACGCTGTCTTTAGATATTGATCCATTGTCTCATCCTGCATGGACTGGCGGTCAACAGAAGATCCAAGATAAGGGTCAAGTAAGTAGATTTAAGAAGAGATTCAGCAATCTAAAAACTTAACTACTTCCTCTTGAAAATTTAGATTCATCAACAATATATAATTTGTCAGTAACTTTTACTGATTACTAATAAAAATGCCTAGCTTTATAAGTAGGCAACTAACTTTAATCGCTTAAGGAGGATTAAATTATGACAACTTATGATTTATCACCACTTTTAAGATCAAGTGTTGGATTTGATGTATTTGATAATATCTTTGACTCAGTCTTTAACCTAAATGAGTCAAATACTTCTTATCCTCCCTATAATATCTTAAAATCAGATAATAATTATACAATTAGTCTTGCAATTGCTGGATTTTCCAAAGATGAGATTGATGTATCTCTTCAAGAAAATGAACTAGTAATTAAAGGGGTAGCAAAGGATCAAGATGATAAGATTGAATTCTTACATCGGGGTATTGCAGGAAGAAATTTTGAAAGAAAATTTAGACTTGCTGATACTATTAAAGTTTCTGACGCTAACTATGAAGATGGACTTTTAAACATCTATCTAGAACGGGAAATTCCAGAACACCAGAAACCTCGTAAAATAGAGATTAATAATAAAAGTTTCAAAAACATTAATTAAACTTAAAATATAATTACAAGGAGCTTTATACTAGAGCTCCTTGTAAGTATTATGAAAGCAGTTACATTTAAAAATTTTGGCGACTCAGATATCTTAGAAATCTCAGAAATTGAAATTCCTAAATTCTCTGAAGATCAAGTTCTAATAAAGGTTGAAGGTGCAGGAGTTAATAGGCCTGATATTATTCAGCGACTGGGATTTTATCCCCCGCCCAAAGGAGCATCAGAGATACTGGGTCTAGAAGTTTCAGGTACTATTGTAGAAATAGGAAAAAATATTGATAAAAGTTTTAATGGAAAAGAAGTATGCGCATTATTAACTGGTGGTGGATATGCAGAATATGTCGCCTGCAATATTTCAACTGTTCTTCCTATCCCAAAAGGAATACCTCTCTTAGATGCTTGTACAATTCCTGAAACATTTTTTACAGTATGGACTAACCTATTTGATCAAGGAGCTTTAAAGAAAGACGAATCTTTATTGATTCATGGAGGTGCAAGTGGAATTGGATTAACAGCAATTTCAATAGCAAAAGCTCTAAACATAAGATGTTTTGCAACTGTGGGTTCTTCAAGGAAAAAAGAGTTTATTGACAAGTTGAATATTGAAAGATGCATAAATTATAAAAATGAAGACTTTGAAAAGATTATTAAAAATGACTACTCAGGAGTTGATGTAATTTTAGATATTGTGGGTGGAGAATATTTTCAGAAAAATATAAATATTTTAAATAAACACGGAAGACTCATAAATATTGCCTATCTAAAAGGATCAAAAGTTGAGGTTGATTTGATTCCAATAATGCTAAAAAGATTATTAATATCTGGCTCAACTTTAAGAGTAAGGAGTAATAAGGAAAAAGAAAAAATTGCAAATCAATTAAGACAAAATGTTTGGCCTTTAATTGAAAATGGGGCTATTAAGCTTTTCATAGATAAAAAGTATGAATACATTGATGTAAAAGATGCCCATAAATATATGGAAAATAATAAAAATATAGGAAAAATATTATTAAAATTTTAGTATATCCTTTTAAAATGTATTAAATTCACATATAAGAGTTTCTTTAATAATCACGGGAAAAATAATGAATTTACCTCTAATGCCAAAAGCCACTGCGATTTGGCTTGTTGAAAATACATCGCTATCTTTTAAACAGATAGCAAACTTTTGTGGAATGCATGAACTTGAGATAAAGGGTATTGCTGATGGTGAAGTAGGCGCTGGCATTAAAGGCCTTAATCCAATAACTAATAATCAGTTAACTAAAGAAGAAATAGAGAGATGCTCAAATGATACAGATTTAGAGCTAGAAATTATTGTAAATGAAATTTCTACAAAAACTGAACAATCAAAGAAAAAGAAAAAATATACTCCTTTATCAAAGAGACAAGATAGGCCGGATGCTGTTTATTGGTTAATAAGAAATCATCCTGAATTAAAAGATTCTCAAATAGCAAGACTTGTAGGTAGCACTAAATCTACAATAGATGCTGTAAGAAATAGAACTCATTGGAATATGACAAACATCAGACCACAAGATCCAATAGGTTTAGGATTATGCAGACAAATAGAGTTAGATGAAGCAATAGACAAAGCTGAGCGATCAATGAAAAGAGCTCAAAAAAAGAAAGAAAAAGAAGAAAGAGAACGCTTAGCGCAAGCAAATGAAACTAATCAAGAAAATGAAGAATCTACACCTGTCTCAATTGAAGAATAGGCTTTAAACTAAATTCACTATGAGTAAGAAGCCTTTAGTAAGCATTATTATGGGAAGCCAGTCGGATTGGCCAACGATGAAAAATGCCTCAAAAATATTAAAATCTTTCAAGATAACTCATGAGGTAAAAATTATTTCTGCACATAGAACCCCAAAAAGAATGTTTGAATTCTCTGAAAGAGCTGAACAAAGAGGAATCAAAATTATTATTGCTGGTGCTGGAGGAGCAGCTCATCTTCCAGGTATGACAGCATCAATCTCTAATCTACCTGTGCTAGGTGTCCCAATTGAATCAAAAAAACTAAAAGGTCTTGATAGTCTTTTATCCATTGCTCAGATGCCAGCTGGCATTCCTGTGGGATCACTAGCAGTCGGTGAAGCTGGAGCAATAAATGCTGCGTTATTGGCAGTTTCTATTCTAAGCCTTGAAGATAATTCTCTACAAAAGAAATATAAATCATGGAGACATAAACAAACTTCTTCTGTCTCAAAAAAACCATCTAAATGAAATTAAATACCTTCAAGCTTGGCATCATTGGAGGTGGGCAGCTTGGTATGTTTTTAGCTAAAGCAGCAAAAGATATTAATATTGAAGCCCATGTTTATTCTAACACAAAAGATGCTCCTGCAAAAAAGTATGCAGCAAAAATGTATTATGGGCCTTTTGAAGATTCTAAAAAATTGATGAATTTTTCTAAAAAAGTTGATGTGATTACTTATGAGTTTGAAAATGTATCTGTTGAATCATTGAAAAAAATTAAGAAGACAAAAAATATATTCCCGCCTATTAATGCCTTATCCATTGCTCAAAATAGAGAATTTGAAAAAAAATTTTTTATCAAGAATAAAATTTCTCATGCAAAATCTCTTTTTTTAAATAAAAAAAAAGATCTTGATAATATTAAAAATAAAATTCGATTTCCTATTATTTTAAAAACAAGTAGATTTGGATATGATGGTAAAGGTCAATTTGTTGCAAAAAGTTTTGCTGAATTAAGAAAATATTGGCAGGACCTTAATTTTGTCCCTTGTATAATTGAGAAAAAGATCAAGCTAAAAAAAGAACTCTCAGTTGTTTGTGTTCGTGACCAAAATAAAAAAATTTTTTGCTATCCTACATTTATGAATATACATAAGGATCACATACTCTTTGAAACCTATTCACCATCAGGAATTGATAAAAAATTAGAAAAAAAACTCATAAATATTTCAAAAAAAATAATTAAGAAATTAAATTATATCGGAGTACTAACAATTGAATTTTTCGTTGATAATAATAATAGAATTTATGCAAATGAACTTGCTCCTAGAGTTCATAACTCAGGTCATATAACATTAGATAATTCAGATACTAACCAATTTGATCAGCATATAAGAGCTGTTTGTGGTCTGAATTTAATTGATTCAATAAATCTAAATAAAGGTGTAATGCGTAATCTTATAGGTAAAGATATCAAATTAATGTCCAAGATTTCTAAAGAAAAAAGATATAAAGCATACTCAAAAGTAAAGAGATACTCATACAATAAGCAGAAGGTTAAAGAAGGTAGAAAAATGGGTCATCTCAACTTCACTAAGAGCTAAAATCTCCTAAAAAATATCTTTATTTCCTAGACAATAAAGGCCCTGAATGTTACAAACCCCAAAATTTGATCATGCTCTTAAGGAGGGCAGAACCATAGTCGAAGTAAGTGTAAAAGATAATAATATTGAAGGTGCCCTTCGTATATTAAAAAAGAAGATGCAACGTGAAGGTGTCTTTAAGGAAATGAAAATGCGATCTTACTTTGAAAAACCAAGTCAAAAGAAATTAAGGGAAAAAGCGGAAAATATAAGAAGGTCTCGTAAAATGGCCAGAAGAAAAATTTATAGTTAAAAAAATCTTATATCTTTATAAGCTCTTTACAATTCCCTCTACCATCTTTTTAGCATCAGAAAATAGCATCATAGTATTATCTCTATAAAACAACTCATTATCTACTCCTGCATAGCCAAGACCACGGCCACGCTTAGAAAACAAAACAGTACTAGCTTTTTCAACATCTAAAATTGGCATTCCATAGATTGGAGATGAAGGATCCGATTTTGCGATTGGATTTGTTACGTCATTTGCACCTATTACAAAAGCAACATCTGTTTGGGAAAATTCAGAATTTATATCTTCTAATTCAAAAACTTCATCATATGAAACATTGGCTTCAGCAAGCAGTACGTTCATATGTCCTGGCATCCTTCCTGCCACTGGGTGAATAGCAAAAGTTACCTTAACTCCATTTTTCTTAAGTGCATCGGTCATTTCTTTGACAGCATGCTGTGCTTGTGCAACGGCCATACCATATCCAGGAACAATTATTACAGAACCTGCATTCTTCATTATAAAAGCTGCATCATCTGCACTTCCTTCTTTAACTGGCCTCTCTTCTATGTTTGATGATTCTGCAGATTCCTCTGCACCAAATCCTCCTAAAATTACACTTATAAAAGAACGGTTCATAGCTGCACACATTATGTACGATAAAATTGCTCCTGATGACCCAACTAGTGCTCCTGTTATGATAAGAGCTGAGTTTTGTAGAGTAAATCCAATTCCTGCTGCAGCCCAACCAGAATAGGAATTTAACATTGAAACAACTACAGGCATATCTGCTCCACCAATAGGAATAATAATTAAGAATCCAATTAAAAAAGATAGGAGGATTATTATCCAAAATATCTCTTGCTGTTGATTAAAACAAAAATAAACAACTCCAGATAAAATAATTATTCCTATTAGGAGATTTATTAAATGTTGACCTGTAAAAACAATTGGAGAACCTGACATGATTCCTTGCAATTTTAGAAAAGCTATAACTGAACCTGAAAATGTAATAGCTCCTATTATTGCACCCAAAGACATTTCAACTAAGCTCAATGTATGTATGTGACCAATTTCACCGATGTGGAAAGATTCAGGTGCATAATAAGCTGCTAAAGCAACAAATACAGCTGCTAGGCCAACTAAGCTATGAAAAGCAGCTACAAGCTGAGGCATTGCCGTCATAGCAATTTTTCTAGCTATAATAGAACCTATTGTCCCACCTATAAGAATAGCAATGACTACTAAAGCAATTGTCTGATAACTTGAACTAAAAAAATCAACTGAAAATAGCGTAGCAACAACAGCTATAAACATTCCTAATATTCCAAATATATTTCCTTGTCTTGCAGATTCTGGAGAAGAAAGTCCTCTCAAGGCTAGAATAAAAAGAATTCCAGAAATAACATATGCTATTGCTACTAAATTATTCATCTTATTCTAATCTGATTCCTTCTTTGGTTTTTTCCTGTACATTGCTAGCATTCTTTGGGTTACTAAAAACCCTCCAAAAATATTAACTGCAGCAAGTGCAACCGCTAGAAAGCCAAAACTTTTAGATAAAGTTCCTAAAAATGTTGAATCCCCACTCACAATAAGAGCAAACAGGCCCCCAACAATAATTACAGAAGATATTGCATTTGTAACAGCCATAAGAGGCGTATGTAATGCTGGTGTTACACTCCAAACAACATAATATCCTACAAATATTGATAATATGAAGATTGTAAGCCGAAATATATTTGGGTCAATTGCTTCCATTATTTATTAAATCCTTTATGAATTATTTCTCCATTTTTTGTCAATGCTGTTCCTATTATAATCTCATCTTCCCAATCAATATTAATTTCATTGGTATCGGCATCAATAAGTATCGTAAAAAAATTTAATACATTCTTTGCAAATAAAGCTGATGCATCTTGAGCAATTTCAGATGTAATATTTTTTGCTCCAACTACCAATACCCCATTGATATTTGTAACCTCCCCTGATTCTGAGCATTCACAATTACCTCCACTTTCTGAAGCTAGATCGATAATAATTGAACCGGGTTTCATAGACTTCACTTGATCTTCTGAAATAAGAATAGGAGCTTTCTTACCTGGAATTAAAGCTGTACAAATAATAATATCCTGACTTGAAAGAGTTTGAGAGATGAGCTCAGCTTGTTTTACTTTAAATTCTTCACTCATTTCCTTTGCATACCCACCGGATGTCTCTGCATCTTTTAACTCATCACTTTCAACCATAATGAATTTACCTCCAAGACTCTCAACTTGCTCTTTTGCAGCGATTCTAACATCAGTAGCTGAAACTATAGCGCCTAATCTTTTTGCAGTAGCTATAGCTTGAAGACCAGCCACTCCTGCTCCAAAAACCATTACTTTTGTCGGAGCAATAGTACCAGCAGCAGTCATCATCATTGGAAATGCTTTGCTAAATAATTTTGAAGCATTAATCACCGCCTTATAACCGGCTAGGTTTGACTGAGATGATAATATATCCATAGATTGTGCTCTAGTAATTCTTGGCATCAACTCCATAGCAAAAGAAATAATCTTCTTGTTTTTTAAATTTTCAATTAGTTCGGAGTTATTAAAGGGATCTAAAGCAGCTATTAAAATAGAATTCTCCTTAAACAATTCTATTTCATCTATTGAGGGCTTATTGATCTTAAAAATTACATCTGCCTCACGGATTGTATCTTTATCTTCAAATATCTTTGCCCCATTCTCTTCATATTCCTGATCAATAAAGTTTGACTCTAATCCAGCACCCTTCTGAACATAAATAGAATGATTCATTTCGTAAATTTTTCTTACAGTTTCTGGAGAGGCCGACACTCTTGAATCAGAATCGCCTTCATTTAAAATTACAATCTTCATTTTTCTATTATATGATTAAAGAAGAAAAAAGGCCATTGCAACTAGAAGCAAAGCAATCGCTAAAGTTCCATACAGAACAATCTTTGTATAAAGCGAATATGTTTTTTTATGTTCTGTAATATCCATGGCTATAGCAATAATATATTGTTAAATTTTAAATTTAACAGTTTTTTTTAATTATAACTTTTAATTAAATCGTAAAAATGTCAATTTACGAAGCCTTTGAAGGTTTTGAATGATCCCAATCAATAATTAGTGCTCTTAATGAAGCAACTAATGCAAGAGGCTGATCTACCATAATATGATGGTGAGCTTCAGGAATTGATATTATTGGAGATTTCTTATCCATTAATTCATGCATATATTTTGCAATCCCCCCAGGAAAAATCAGGGACTTCTCTCCCCTAAAAATAGCAACTCTGCATCTTAAGCCTTGTAATTTTTTCCTAAAAATAGATTGTCTTTCTTTAAAACCCTCGCTTGTAAAAATCTTCATATATTTTGGATCAAATTTCCAGGTCCATCCACCCCTAACTTTCTTTATAGATTTATCAGCTATGTAGTTCATTATATAATCAAGAGAATTACCTTGTGAAGGTACAAGCCTGAATCTAGATTTTGCATCTTTAATTGTTTTGTATGTATTATTAGCCTTGATTTTAAAATCAAACTTGTCTGGTATTTTGGATGGTGGAATTACTGCTGTATCAACAATTACTAAACCATAAAGATCCTTTTTCATTATAGAAGCAGCTACAACGCTACACATTCCACCGAGGCTATGTCCAACAATTATTGGCTTTCTTAATTTCTCTTTCTTACAAACACCTACAATCTCTTGTCCCCAAATTTCTGTTGAATATTCTTTTCTCCAATCACTGTCTCCCATTCCACCTAGATTCATAGCAACTACTCTATGAGTTTTATAGAAATATGGAGCTATAAAACTCCACCAATCAGCATGTGCCATACCACCATGAACAAATAAAATGCCAGGATTTTTTTTATCTCCCCATGCATTATAACTAATCTTAATACCCTTAATTTTTGTTGATAGTTTCTCAGGTTCTTGGGAAAGAGTTTCTTGAAACCATTTTGGTGAATTTGGATCTATCATAAATATTCCTTAATTCTTTTCTTTGATGAAGTGATAGCTTTATATAAAATATTGGCAACACTAGAAATATCTCTTGGTTTTAATAGCAAATCATTCCTTGTCTCAATCAATGTATGAATTATTTTATTTTTTAAGCCATGCTTGTACATCGTGTCTTCTATTAGATTGCCCGCATAAGGTTGATTATCTCCCACCTTATATCTTTTTTTGCTCAAAAACTCTATGATAACATTACTATACCTAC
>Ga0066372_10001254_pt1 | contig 10211 bp, 9 predicted proteins | sample Knorr_S15_td_250_FD_77011 | JGI IMG/M metagenome (GOLD analysis project Ga0066372, IMG submission 77011) | Marine microbial communities from Southern Atlantic Ocean transect - Knorr_S15_td_250_ad_251m_LV_A | ecosystem: Environmental > Aquatic > Marine > Oceanic | place: Southern Atlantic ocean... | reverse complement strand
CGGACTGTGGTGGGCGATGGCCTGGCTGACAGAGCCCAGCCTCAGGCCGACGAATCCGCCCCGGCCACGGTTGCCGACGACGAGCATGTCAGCTCCCTCGGCGACCCGCATCAGGGTGTCGGCGGCGCGACCCTTGACGAGAGTCCGACGGACCTCGACGTCGGGTTGGCCGGCGGCTGCGACGGCTGACTCGATGACATCGCCCTGCATGCGCTCGACTTCGGTGACCAGGTCGAAGGAGTCGAGCGGGACGTAGCCGAGGTCGGGGGCGGCCGGCACGTAGGTGGGGGAGTACGCCGTCACGACCTCGATGACGGCGCTACGGAATGCCGCCTCCTCCAGGGCCCAGATAAGGGCGGCCCGGGCGTACCCGGATCCCTCGATCCCGACGACGATGCGTCGCTCTGCCACCTGCATCTCCTCCTTGGCACGATCTCGTCTCATGCTGATGGTACCCGAGCGCAGGAGGGGGTTCCGGGCGTGGGAGGTTTCGGGTCAGATGAGGGCGCCGGCCACCTTCTCGGACGCCTTTTCCTCGGCGACGTTGAGGGCGAAGGCCAGTTCGGACACCAGGACGTCGTGGGCCTTGGTGTAGAGGGTCTTCTCGCCGGCGGACAGGCCCTTGGCGGCCTCTCGGAGGGCGAGGTTCCGGACGACCTCGGCGACCTGGTAGACGTCGCCGCTCTTGAGCTTCTCCTGGTGGTTCTTGAACCTCCGGGACCAGTTCGCCGGTTCGCGGACGTCGCGCTTGCGGAGCACCTCGAAGAGGTCTTCGACATCGGCCTTGGCGATGGGCCAGCGCATGCCGACCTCCTCGGCCATGTCCACCGGAACCGAGAGGGTCATGTTGCCGTGCGCCATCCGGAGGACGAGGTAGTCGCGTTTCTCGCCGAACGCCTCGCGCTTTTCCTTCTTCTCGATGACGGCTGCACCATGGTGCGGGTAGACGACCTTGTCGCCGGGCTTGAAGGACACGGGAGTCTCCGGGGGGCAGTCTCGACTACGGGGGAAGAGGGGGACCTTGTAGGATAGCGGGCGGTGGGCCAGGTTGGTCGGATCGTCAGGCCCCGAGGCGCTCACGGGCCAGGCGGCTGCGCTCGATCAGGTGCTCGGGCACACCGAACCGGTTGCCTGTCCCTGCGTCGTCGGCGTCGTCGTCGACCCCTTCGTCGTTCTCGTCGGGCAAGTCGGAACGCAGTGCTGTTTCGTCGCGGTCGATGCGGAACTGCGGCCAGTCACGTCGTTGGGCCAACTGGTCGTGGCCGATCCCACCGAGGTCGATGCCGTTGTCGAACGACACCCAGTAGCGGTACCAGGAGATGCCGTTGGCGACCCGGACCTTCCCGCCGGTTCCCTCCGGGACGCCCGGCAGGTCGACGGCAGCGACAACCTTGGTGAAGCGCCTGATGGGTTGGGTGCGATCGATGGTCTTCGGCATTTGACCCGTGGTGCATCTCTGGGGGGGTGGACTGATGAAACCTATCGCCGACGGGGCTGGCGTGGGTGGTTCAGGTGCCCTGTCGGCGCCCGTTCGCCGCGGCGTCGAGCACGACACCGACCAGGTCGTCGATGGCGATGTCCTCCTTCTCGCCGGTCGAACGAAGGGTGAATTCGACGCTTCCCTGATCGAGCCCCCTTGGGCCGATCGTGACACGTAGCGGTACGCCGATCAGTTCGGCGTCGGCGAACTTCACGCCCGGCCGGGCGTCGCGGTCGTCGAGGAGGACGTCGACGCCAGCTGCCGTGAGTTCGTCGTGCCAGCGGCCGGCCAGGTCCATCGAGGGCTCGTGGTCGGTCTTGACGACCGTCAGGACGACCTCGTAGGGGGCGATGGCGAGCGGCCAGATGAGCCCGGCGTCGTCCTGGTGGACCTCGGCGACCGCTGCCATGGCCCGACCGACACCGATGCCGTAGGAGCCCATCGTCGGGGTGCGGGACTGTCCGTCGGCGTCGAGGACCGACATGTCCATCGCCTCGGCGTACCTGCGGCCGAGCTTGAAGATGTGCCCGGCCTCGATGCAGCGCACGACTTCGAGGGGTTCGCCACAGACGCCACACGGTTCGCCGTCGAGGATCCTCCGAAGGTCCAGCCAGTGGTCGACCTCGATGTCGCGTTCGACGTCGACTCCCTCCAGGTGGAAGTCGTCCTCGTTGGCGCCCGTCGTCATACCCGATCGTCCACGGAGGGCGTGGTCGGCGTAGATGGGGGGTCCGTCGACGCCGACCGCCCCGAGGCTTCCGGGCGAGGCGCCGAGAGCGTCGCTGATGCGGTCGGTCTCGGCGGGGCGCAGGTCGCCGGTACCGGTGGCGTCCACGAACTTCTGCTCGAGGAAGGGGTGGTCGCCGCGCACGAGGATGAGCACGATTTCGCCGTCGGCCTCGTAGACGAGCGTCTTGACCTGGTGCTCGGGCGGATGGCCGGCTTCGGCGAGGGCGGCGATCGTGCGGATGCCCGGCGTCGGGAAGCGTTCCGGGGCGTCGCCGCCGGGCCGGTTCTCGACCGGCGTGGCGGCCGCCGAGGCCCGCTCCACGTTGGCGGCGTAGCCACAGCCCATGCAGCGGGCCACGTCGTCCTCGCCGGCGGGTGACTCGACCATGAACTCGACGGAGGCGCTGCCCCCCATCGCCCCGGAGGAGGCCTCCACCGGCAGGGCATCGAGGCCCAGCCGGGCGAAGATCCGGGTGTAGGCGTGGTGGTGGAGGTCGAACGAGCGGTCGAGGCCGGCGTCATCGATGTCGATGGAGTACGAGTCCTTCATGGCGAACTCGCGGACCCTCAGGAGGCCGGACTTGGGGCGGGGCTCGTCGCGGAACTTGGTCTGGATCTGGTACCACATCTGCGGCAGGTCCCGGTAGGAGGAGAGTTCCAGCCCGATGAGGGCGATGACCTCTTCGTGGGTCATGCCGAGGACCAGGTCGGCTCCCTTGCGGTCGACGAGGCGGAACATTTCGTCGCCCATCGACTCCCAGCGCCCCGACTGCTGCCAGACGGAGGCCGGATGCATGGCGGGAAGCAGCAGTTCCTGGGCGCCGATGGCGTCCATCTCCTGGCGGATCACCTCGGCGACCTTGCGATGGACGCGCCAACCCAGTGGCAGCATGGAGTAGTGACCCGACTGGAGTTGGCGGATGAAGCCGCCACGTACCAACAGTCGGTGGCTGAGCGCCTCGGCGTCGGCCGGGGCGTCGCGCAGTGTCGGAATGAACAGGGTCGACCAGCGCACCGGCCGTGCCTCCTCGTCGGGGACGGACTTCGCCACCTTAGCGATCGGCCCCCGCTACGCCGCAGTTGATCGGCTCGTGCGAGACTTGCGACATGAGCGATGCCACCGCCGAACAGATCCGTGAGGAGTTGTCCACCTGGCTGGACGAGAACTGGGACCCGGACCTGACGGTCCGCGACTGGTGGTTTCGGCTGGCCGCCGACGGCTGGGCCCACCCGGCCCTCCCTGAGGCCGCCGGAGGGCGGGGTTACGGAGGCGCACAGATGGCCGCCGTCAACGCCACGATGGCGGACGCCAGCGTGCTGGGCCCGCCGGTCGGCCTCGGCTACATGCTGGCCGCTCCGACCATCGCGATGCACGGCACCCAGGAACAGGTGGATCGCCTGGTCGTCCCGATACTCGACGGAACGGTCGGCTGGTGCCAACTGTTCTCCGAGCCGGGGGCCGGATCGGACCTGGCGGGGCTCCAGGCCAGGGCGGTGCGCGACGGGGACGAGTGGATCGTCACCGGACAGAAGGTGTGGACTTCGGGTGGTCAGGTCGCCGACAAGGGGATGCTCATCGCCCGCACCGATCCCGAGCAGCCCAAGCACCAGGGCATCACCTACTTCGCCATCGACATCGACCAGCCCGGAATCGAGGTTCGGCCGCTCCGGGAGATGACCGGCGATGCGCTGTTCAACGAGGTGTTCCTCGACGAGGCCCGGGTCTCGAACGACGACGTCATCGGCGGAATCGGCAACGGCTGGGCCGTGGCCAACACCACGCTCGCCGTCGAGCGGGCCAGTCTGGGCGGTGGTGGGAAGCAGCCCGTGTCGGTATCCGGCGGGCCCAAGGCCGGCCGCCTCGAGAACCGCTCCGGCGACCTGGTCGACAGGGCTCCCCGGGGTCCCGACGGTTCCGGAGGACGGGGCATCACAATTGGGGCCCTGACCGACCTGGCCAAGCACCGGGGCGTGCTGGGGGATCCGGTCGTCCGACAGGCGATGATTCGGTTGCACATCCTGGGCGAGGTCAACCGCTGGAACATGCTGAGGGCGAAGGCCGGGGCCGGGCGCACCGGTGGTGAGGGGAACTTGGCGAAGTTGGCCATGAGTGAACTGGTCCGCCAGAGCCGTGAGGTCGGGAACCTCGTCAACGGCGCCGACGGCATGCTCGACCGCAGTGACAGTTCCTCGGGCGGCATCGTTCAGGAGATGACGCTCTTCTCGCCGGCTCCTTCCATCTACGGGGGCACCGACCAGGTGCAGCGAAACATCATCGGTGAGCGCGTGCTCGGTCTGGCGAAGGAACCCGGCCCGGCGAAGGGCACCCCGTTCCAGGACCTTCCTCAGAACTGACCCTTGTTTGCGTCCTGCGGGGCCTCAGCAGGCGTCGAGGTGGGTGAGGATCGCCTGTCGGACGGCCTCAGGCTCCTCGAGCATGAGCATGTGCCCCGAGGCCTCCAGTTCTACGATGGTGGGGGGCGACACAAAGGCATCCTTGAGGGTCCGGGCGGCCTTCCGGGGCGACATGCGGTCCTGTGAGCCGAGGACGAGGGTCACGGGGCAGGCCGAGGAAGCAGCGGACGAGGTGGCTCCCTCGTAGGCGGAGCAGGCGGCCAGGTCGGTGGCAAGCACCCCCGGTGGGCTCGTCTCGAGGAGCGCCGTGACGCCCCCCAGCATCCAGAGGCCCGGGGTCGGGTTGAGTCCGATGTGCTGGCGCGGGCCGTGTGCCCAGGCGGCGATGAGGGCGGCTGCCTTCGGGTCGTCGATGTCTGCGGCCGCCTGGAGTTCCGGGTGGACGGGCATGGCCGTGGCCACGCCGAGGAGGACCGCCGAAGCGACGGCGCCGGGGTGGCGTGCGGCGGTGTCGAGGGCGACGAGGGCCCCCATGGAGTGCCCCACGAGGTGAGCAGAGCCATCCAGCGCCCCGGTTAGGCGGGACACCCAGTCGGCGATCGCTTCGATCGAGTCGAGTGCGGGCCCCTCGGAACGGCCGTGGCCGGGGAGGTCGACGGCCACGGCCCGGAAGCCGTGGTGGGCGAGGAACCTGGTCTGGTGCGACCAGACCGACCGGTCCATGCCGGATCCGTGGAGCAGCACGACGAGCGGTTCGTCCCGTCCCTCGAGCGGCACGGCTCCGGTGGCGGCGTGGACGGTGCGGTCGTCGACGACGAGTTGCACGGCCGCCTCAGCGCTGCGAGGCCCGCAGGGCCTGGTCGAGGTCCCGGCAGATGTCCTCAGGGTCCTCGAGGCCGACCGAAAGGCGGATCAGGTTCTCGCTGACCCCGGCGGCCTCGAGGTCGGCGGCACTCATCTGCTGGTGGGTGGTCGAAGCCGGGTGGATCACCAGGGTCTTGGCGTCGCCTACGTTGGCCAGGTGCGAGGCGAGGCGTACGGCCTCGATGAATCGCCGTCCCGCCTCCCGGCCACCGGCGACGCCGAAAGACAGGATGGCCCCCGCGCCGTGCGGGTAGAGGCGTGCTGCCAGTTCGTGGTCGGGGTGGCTGGGGTGCTCGGGGTGCCGGATCCACTCCACGGCCTCGTGCGTGTCGAGCAGGTCGATCACCCGTCGGGTGTTGGCGACGTGGCGGTCCATCCGCAACGACAGGGTCTCCACCCCCTGGAGGAGGTAGAAGGCGTTGGCGGGACTCATACAGGCGCCGAAGTCGCGGAGCCCTTCTGCCCTGGCTCGCATCGACAGGGCCTGTGGGCCGAACTCCTCGGTGAAGGTGATGCCGTGGTAGCCGACGTATGGCTCGGTCAGGGTCGGGAACTTCCCCGACGCCACCCAGTCGAAGCGCCCGCCGTCGACGACGACGCCGCCGATGGCAACCCCGTGGCCGCCGAGGAACTTGGTGGCGGAGTGGATGACGATGTCGGCCCCGTGCTCGATGGGTCGAAGCAGGTAGGGGGTGGCGAAGGTCGAGTCCACGGCCAGCGGCAACCCGTGGGCATGGGCGACTTCGGCGACGGCCGACACGTCGAGTACCTCGATGCCGGGGTTTCCGAGGGTTTCGGCGAACACCAGTCGGGTTTCGGGTCGGATGGCGTCTGCGAAGGCCTGGGGGTCGCGCGGGTCGACGAAGGTCGTGGTGATCCCGAAGCGTGGCAGCGTGAGGTTGAGGACGTTGTGGGTGCCGCCGTAGATGTTGCGGCTCGAGACGATGTGGTCGCCGGCGCTCAGGAGCGTGGCGACGGCGAGGTGCATCGCCGCCTGCCCGCTGGCGGTGCACACGGCGCCCACCCCGCCCTCGAGTGCGGCAATGCGCTCCTCGAGTACAGCCACGGTCGGATTCGAGATCCGGCTGTAGATGTGGCCGCTGACCTCGAGGTTGAACAGTCCGGCGGCGTGGTCGACCGAGTCGAAGACGTATGAGGTGGTTTGGTGGATGGGCACGGCCCGCGACCCGGTGGTGGGATCCGGCTGCTGGCCGGCATGGAGCGCGCGGGTGTCGAAGCGGTGGAAGTCGGGTTCGACCATGGGCGGAGGCTAGGGGATGGGGGCCCGGACCATCGGATCAGCGGTTGACCTGGTCGGCAAGGCGGTCGAGGCTCGACTCGGAGCCGATGGCCACGATGACGTCGCCCGGTTCGAAGGGACGTCGGGCCACGTCGTCGGTGTGGAAACGGCCGGTGAGGTCGCGGACGCTCAGCACGACGGCCCCGGTCTCGCGTCGGATTGTCAGGTCGTCGATGGTCTTGCCCTCGAAGGTGCAGTCCTCAGGGAGGAGGATCTCGCGGAGTCGGGCCTCGTAGGCACCGTCGTGCACGACGACGTCGAGGAAGTCGGCGACGTTCGGCTGCGTTGCCAGGCTCGCCATGCGCGATCCCCCGATCTCGTACGGGTTGACCACCCGGTCGGCGCCGACCTGGAGCATCTTGCTGAGCGCCTCCTGGTCGTCGCCGCGCGAGACGATGAACAGGTTCGAGTTGAGGCCGCGTGCCGACAACGTGACGTAGAGGTTGTCGACGCTCGTCCCGAGGGCGGTGACGAGGGTCGCCGCCCGGTCGATGCCGGCCTGGCGCAGGACCTCCTCCTGACGGGAGTCGCCGAGCACGTGGAGGAAGTCGACGCCGTCGAGCTTCGAGGCATCTTGGTCGATGGCCACAACCTCCTGGCCGACCGAACGGACGAAGTCGGTGATCGAGCTGCCGACTCGCCCCATGCCACACACGATCAGGTGGCCGGACAGGTCGTCGATGGTTCGTTGCATGCGATACCTCCTGTACTGGCCGGTGATCCGGCCCTCGACGATGCTCTCGATCACAGCGGTGGCCCCGTACAGCATGGAGCCGGTGCCTACGAGAATCAGCACCGAGGTGAAGATCTTCCAGGCGTTGTCCGGCTCGCCGGCGACCAGTTCGCGAAAGCCCACGGTCGAGATTGTGATAATCGTCTGGTAGAAGGCGTCGATCGGATTGAGGCCGAAGAGGCTGTATCCAAGGGTTCCCGACGCCACCACGCCGACGATCAGGCCGGCTGCCCGCAGGAGGTGGTTCCTCGTACTGAGAAGCCGAAAACGCAGCATTCCGGCAGGGTAGGCGCGATCGTGGGGAGGTGATGTGGCTACCGGTATTCTCCGCGGCGTCGCCGACCGGCGGCACGTGTCGTCATTTCGATGTGTGGTCATCGAGGAGGGGGAGTCTCGCCATGCGGATCGGGTTCATCGGGCTCGGCAACGTCGGCGGAAAGTTGGCGGGCAGCCTGGCGCGCAACGGGTACGACCTTATGGTCCGCGACCTCGACCGGGATGCGGCCCAGGGGTTCCTCGATGGCGGAGCCGGCTGGGCCGACTCACCGAGGGAGATGGCCGAGTGGTGCAACGTAGTGGTCACCTGCCTGCCGTCGCCGGCTGCCTGTTCGGCGGTCATGGAGGCCGAGGACGGGGTCATCGCCGGGCTCTCCGCTGGCAAGGTCTGGATGGAGATGAGCACCACCGACGAGGCGGAGGTGCGTCGGATGGGCGCCCTCGTCGAGGCCGTCGGTGCGCTGCCGGTCGATTGTCCGGTGTCGGGAGGTTGCCACCGTGCGGCGACGGGCAACATCGCCATCTTCGCCGGCTGCGAGCGGGAGGCCTTCGAGCGTGTCCTGCCCGTGCTCACGACCATGGGGCGGCGGATCCTGCACACGGGCCCGCTCGGCTCGGCGTCGGTCCTCAAGGTGGTGACCAACTACCTGGCGACCGCCAACCTGGTCACCCTCTGCGAGGCACTCACCACCTCGGCGGCGGCCGGCATGGACCTCGCCACGGCCTACGAGGCGATCCGGATGTCGTCGGGCAACTCGTTCGTCCACGAGACCGAGAGCCAGGTCATCCTCAACGGCAGCCGCGACATCAACTTCACGATGGACCTCGTGGTCAAGGACGTGGGCCTGTTCGACGGGCTGGCACGGAAGTTCGACGTGCCGCTCGAGGTGTCGCCGCAACTGCTGGCGATCTTCGAGGACGGCCAGGAGCGCTACGGCGGGCGGGAGTGGTCGCCCAACATCATCCGCCGCCTGGAGGAGGCCACCGGCCTTGACATCCGGGCGGCCGGATTCCCGGCCGAGATCCTCGACGACGAGCCCGAGGAGCCGGGCTACGAGGTCGTCCCGGTGTCCGAGGTGGGAGAATGAGACCGATCCCCGAGACCATGACGGCCGTCCAACTGGTCGGACATGGTGGGCCCGAGATGCTGGTCCTCCGCTACGACGTGCCGGTGCCCGTCCCGGGTGCCGGGGAGGTCCTCATCCGCGTGGGTGCCTGCGGGATGAACAACACCGACGTCAACACGCGCGTGGGTTGGTACTCGAAGGCGGTGACCGGCGAGACGACGGGCGAGGCGCTCGACGTCTCCGACGGGGACGCCTCCTGGGGGGGCAGCGGCATCGGCTTTCCTCGCATCCAGGGTGCCGACATCTGCGGCCGGGTGGTAGCCGTCGGCGACGGTGTCGATGCGGACCTCGGCGGCCGGCGGGTGCTGAACGATCCGTGCCTCCGGGATGCTGACGACCCCGTCGACCGTGAGCGTGCCGGCTACGTCGGGTCGGAGTGCGACGGGGGGTTCGCCCAGTACTGCGTCCTGCCGGTGCGTAACGTGCACACCGTCGATTCGCCGTTCACCGACGTCGAACTGGCGTCGTTCCCATGCTCCTGGTCGACCGCCGAGCACATGCTGACCAGGGCCCGCCTGGCCGACGGGGAGACGGTCGTGGTCACCGGGGCTTCCGGCGGCGTGGGCTCGGCGCTGGTCCAGTTGGCCCGGGTCCGCGGGGCCCGGGTGGTTGCGATCGCCGGTGCGGCGAAACTGGAGGAGGTTGCCCGCTACGGAGCGGATGTCGTCGTCGACCGAAATGCCGGGAACCTGGCCGGTGCCGTCGCCGAGGCGGCAGGTGGCCCGATCGACGTGCTGGCCGACGTGGTGGCCGGCCCGATGTTCGCCCCGCTCCTCGAACTGCTCCGCCGGGGCGGTCGATACACGACGGCCGGGGCGATTGCCGGGCCGATCGTCGACCTGGACGTGCGCACCCTGTACCTCAACGACCTCGAGTTCCATGGCTGCACCGTGTACCCACCCCAGGTGTTCGCCTCGCTGGTGGCACGGATCGAGTCCGGCGTCCTCACGCCCACCGTGGGAGGGACGTTTCCGTTGGCCGAAATCCACGCCGCCCAGGAGGCATTCGTCGCCAAGCGCCACGTCGGCGCCCTCGTCATCGAGGTTCCCTGAGGTAGACCCGGGCCGGAATTCAGTCGGCGTCGGGGGCGAAGGAGTCGAGGTTCGGCTGGAGTAGATGGTTTTCTAGAACCTCCGCCGGGTTGGTGCGCCGCCCGCTACTCGGTTCGAATGGGCGGGTGGCAACCCGACATTCGGTCCTCGCTGCCAGCGTTCTGGCAGCGCTCGTCATCGCGTGCGCTGGGAACGAGGTGGCCACACCGGTAGCACCGACGCTGGCTCCGACGACGACCATGGCTGCGACCAGGACGATGGCCCCGGCCACGACGATGGCTGCGACCACGACGAT
>Ga0066372_10001252_pt1 | contig 10213 bp, 9 predicted proteins | sample Knorr_S15_td_250_FD_77011 | JGI IMG/M metagenome (GOLD analysis project Ga0066372, IMG submission 77011) | Marine microbial communities from Southern Atlantic Ocean transect - Knorr_S15_td_250_ad_251m_LV_A | ecosystem: Environmental > Aquatic > Marine > Oceanic | place: Southern Atlantic ocean... | reverse complement strand
TCATTTTTTAATCCTTTTTTTAATTTCTTTTCGGAATACTGAATAACAACATTTGAGTTATCACTTAGGATATCTGTCATACCACTAAGATAATCTACAATCACACCAATATCAAAATGATTAAACGTCGCGTAACTAAAAACAAAATCTATAGAACTATTGGGTATATTTGGGAAATCGTTTCCCTTGTTAAGAATATACGTAATGTTGTTTTGAGAACTGAACCGATTTTTTACATAATCAAGAGATTCTGGATTTAAATCAATACAATACAACTTTTTACAATTTAAAAGATATTTAGTCCATCGACCACCTCCAGGACCAATTTCTAATACTGATTTGTCTTCATTTACGAAAGGAAGAACAAACTTTTCTTTAATTGATTTTAAAATAGGATCTTTTTCTACTTCGCCCCATCTTTCACCATAATGTTTTTCGTTTGGATGATATTTTCTGGATAGTCCTTCATTAAAATTTTGTATATCTTTGATCCAGTATGATTTATTCCATTCAATGTTAGGCAAGTTAAAGATTATTTTATTGCGGGATAATTTATTCTCTATGAATTTAATCCATTAATAACGCCTTTTCACGTAAGACCAATTTATAATATTCATTACATAGTAGAAATATTGAAGAAATTGAAAATATTATGAAAAATTCTGAAGAAGGAAGAAACTATTGGAATTAACTGTCTTTATTTTTTTAACAAATAATTACCAACTGCAACAGCATCCAGCTCAGAATTATTAAAAGTGTCAATAGCAATATCTGGACTCCAAACTATTGGTTTGCCATGTAGATTGAACGAAGTGTTAAGTATTGCACCAATTCCAGTTTTTGCCTCAAATGATTTTAGAACTTTCTCGTATCCAGGATTATATTCAGCGATAACAGTCTGTGGTCTGCATGTAAGATCATATGGGTGAATTGCTGCAGATATTTCACTTCTTTTTTCAGTAGTATCAAATGCCAAAATCATGTATGGTGCGTTAATAGGATTGACAACATAATCCCGCATTCGTGACTCTAGTATTGATGGTCCGAACGGCATCCAGAAATCTCTCATTTTGATAGCATGGTTAATTTTCCTAATTACTCCATAATCCGAGGGATTTGCAAGAATTGATCTGTTTCCTAATCCACGCGGTCCCCATTCCATTTTACCACTAAACCTTGCTACTATGTTGCTATCTTTTGTTAATAATTCTCCAACAGTCTCATCAATATCATCGATATATTCTGCCTTTTCTAAAAGACTGTGTTTTTTCAGCGATTCTTCAATCTCTTCATTTGAAAATGATGAACCAAGATATGTATCTTTAAGAGGAATATTTTCAGGTTTCTTACCTGACATCATACTCATTTCATAATACCCAATCAATGCAGCACCTACTGCAAGCCCCTCATCACCTGAAGCTGGACAAAAAAATGCATCATCTACTTCTTCCAAAGCAAGTAATTTTTGATTTGCTTTAACATTTAGAAAATTTCCACCTGCACATGCAATTTTATGTATACCAGTTTTTGCAATAGCATTTTTTACCCATTTTTCCTTCAAAATTTCAAGCCATTCTTGTGCAGCGGCAGCAACATTATCAAATCTTTGACCACGAAGAATCTTTCCTAACTCAATCTCAAATGATGGTTTCAAACAATTCATATTGTTTTTGAATTTTAATGGATTCGAACTATCGATATCTATAATTTTTTTTATTTTGTCTAAACAATAACTTGATTTTCCATATGGTGCGAGACCCATAACCTTGTATTCATGGTCTCCCTCAACCATTCCTAAATAATTAGTAATTTCACCAAAGAAAGAATATCCTAGAGAATGATAGTATGTAGATTCAGAATCTTTTACACGTTCTATTTCACCCTTATGACCAATACTTACAGTACTGCTTAATCCATCTCCTGCTGCATCTGCAGTAAAAATTAGCACTTTCTCATCTAGATTCCATTGACTTAGATAATATGCACCAGCAGCATGTCCTAAATGATGTTCAACAAAAAGAATTTCTTTTATCGGAACACCAATTTCAGTTAATATCGTCTTTATTTCATCAATATCCCTAAACCTGTAATTATGTGATGTGAATGATGATGCAGTTTTTGGATTTAATGTAATTGGATTCCAAGTATAATAGAGATGTGCATAAATTGGAAATGCCGATGATTCTGAAAATTTTGTCATATCAGATATTCCTACAATAGCTATTGCATCAATTTCTGAGGGATGAATTTTAGAAATTTTAAAAATTTCATTTAAACTAAATGACGGTATTCCATTATAGTGCTTGATGTTTCTCATTCGTTCCTCATTTATTGCAGCAACAACTTTACCATTCTGAACTATTGCCACTCCTCCATCATGGCCATAATGTATTCCTAAAATTGTAGTGTATGTTTTAGGCATATTATTAGTAAAATTTGTTGAATGATTTCAAAGTTACTATTTGCTAGTTAAAATTTTCTTTGGTAATGACAGATATTCTGGCGAATTTTTAACATGTTCTTCAAGTTCAACAAAACTCATCTCCCCATTCTTGATTTTAGGATAATAAACCATCAGTCCTTCTGGCTCAATCTGTCTCCAAAGATGAGTCATCCAGATCTCATTTAATTTCTGTGAGATATTATCAGTAGTATCAATTTGTAATTCTTTTAGTTTTTGTTGTGCTTCTTTCGTTTTATTAACTGGTATAGCAAACTCACAGTTTCTACACAACACGTTATCACTCTTAGATGCCATTTTTTGAGTTACCTCCTTGTATGTTTTAGATTGGCGCAGTTCTTCAAACGTACATTCAAGTAAGTTTCCTAAGATGTATTCCATAGACCAATCTTTGCAACATAATGCAACATCACCATTCGGAAGGATAATTGGAGGTATGTGCTTATTGTCCAAACCTTCATGCATACTGCATATCATTGGCCCATCAATTCTTTCTGTCACAAGCCCATCGTCAATATGACCTGCCCAATTTACCATTTGACTCGGATGAATTTTTATTCCTATAATATTTTCAATTTCTTCAGGTACTGTACCCATTGTCATAAAAAATGTATTCTGAATTGGTAGAGACACAATTTTTTTAAGAACTTGTTTAAATTGTTCTGTCAATGCAATTTTGGCGTATTTTTCTTTATCAGGTAAATGAATTGTAAACCTGAGTAGTTTTTTTACTCTATTCAAAACATCAACATCTTCTAAGGTCATTCCTACAAGTGTTGAAAAAACTTGTATTGTATAACCACAATCTGACGCATATTCAATCATCTTACTACATTCCGGATTAAGATATGGCTCAGTAAATCCTGAAAAAACAATCACTGCATCCTTTGGAATCTTTTCTAACATACTAACAAACGTTTGATATGTCATCATTGTAGGATTACCAAAATCAATTTTTGGAATATTCTCTTTTTCAGCATAACTTTGCATAATATCATCCTGAGGACAAAATTTACAATTTACTCTACATCCAATGTTAGTCGTAAAAGTTACTATTTCAGCCATTAACTACCTAAAAAATATTGGTTATAAATTAATTTATGACAGCTTACCAAGATTTGTTTTATGAGAAAAAATGATTTGGGCATTCTGCTTCAAGGCACAGTCAATAATTGGACAAAAAAGATTGTTGATGAGTACCAACAGAATTTTCCAGATTCACACATATTATTGTCTACATGGAACACAGAAAATATAGAGGACATTTCCTGTGATGTAATTAAATTAGAACCACCATTGTATGATCCTCTGCACATGAATTATCAAATTGTAGGTGCTAAGGAAGGTTTGAAAAGAATGAATTCTAAAATAATTATGAAATGTAGAACAGATCAATTTATTCATAACAAAGAAATTTTTCAGATTTTTAACAATGGTTGTTCAAAAAATAAAATAATGATTTCAAATTTTCCAACTTTTACTAATGTTGACTATTGGGCATCAGACTTGTGTCAAATTGGACATAAAGAAACTTTGTTAGATTTTTGGAACTCAATCCAATTAGTTGATGGAAGCTGGAATCCTATACCAGAAATCTATTTTACAGCAAACTATATCATTAAAGGGAAAAAGGATTTACGTCCATGGTCTGAAATTATTAAAAAATATTTTTATGTAAAAGATTATAAAAATGATTTTCAAATAGAATGGAAAACAATGACTCCAGAATGGAATATTAAAAGATTTTTTGATTTGTTTTACACTAAATGTTGTCTTCCTGATGAATGAGGTTATGATAACATATATAATTTATCATAATTAGAAACCAAATTTTATTTTAGAATCTTTTTCAGATTTTTTTTGTAACAATTTAAATTCAGTAGATTCTTGAATCGTCTTCTCAAAATCTGCATAACTGATTGTTTTATTTTTGATCTGTGGGTAGAAAGCAAGTAATCCTTCAGGATCAATATTCCTATTTAGATTTTTTTCGTAAATTGAATCGATTTTTTTGAATATTTCATCGGAAGGTGTTATCTGAAGTTTTTCATAAACACTAGTTTCAAGTAATTTTGTTAGTTTCGATATCAAAAGTGATTGTTCTTCTATCTTGTTTTGTAAGTAACCTATCTCAGATGATTTTTTTATGATTAAATTTTCTAGTTCATCATTTTTATCCATGTAGACTAAACCCTCAAATAATTATAAAATAGTATACAAAAAAACTTTTTTAAAAGTAAATTATTTCTTGGGTATCTAAGAATTAAATAGTTTTTAGTAGTCCAAAAATTGGATTCAATATGGAAGAAACTGAGATAACAACTGTAATCAAAAAATCTGCGAAAGGAGTTTCTCAATCAAAAACAACATATTCTGATATTGATGATCCTGTTCGAAATGCAGTTAATCCAAAACTATATGATGAATATAGACAGATCTGGAAAGATATTAACAAACTAGAAAAAGTTACTGATTTTCCAATACAGCTTGATTTTGAACTGAATTATTCTTGTAACTTTACTTGTCCAATGTGCACTTGGAATACAGAATCTACTGAAAATATGGGTACTGAGACATGGTTCGATTTTGATGTGTTTAAGGAAGTTATAGATGATGCAGTACCTAAAGGCCTAAAATCAATTAGACTGAATTACGTTAACGAACCTCTATTAAGAAAAGATATAACTAAATTTATTTCGTATGCACGGAAAGCAGGTGTTTTAGACATTTATTTTAGTACCAATGCTTCTCTTCTAACTGATGATATTAGTAGAGATTTAATTAATTCTGGTCTTTTAAGATTACAAACTTCTTTAGATGCATTTACTGAAGAGACATTCAAAAAAATGAGAACTGGTGGGAATTTTAATAGCGTAGTTAAAAATATTCTAAGATTTTTAGAAATTAGAAATGAGATGAATGCTAAATTACCGACACTCAGAATGAACTTTGTTAAAACCAATACAAACAAACATGAACTAAAAGACTTTGTTAAATTTTGGAAAAATAAAGCAGATTCTATTGGAATACAGGATCAGGTTGGAATAATGGACGGGTACGGTAAAAAAACAAAAGAAGAGATGGAAAACACAAAACTTTCTGGAAAATTTAGATGTGCTCAACCATTCCAGCATATGACACTGCGATATGATGGAACCATTTTACCGTGTTGTACATTTTTTGCAGCGGAAATTCCCATTTCGAAACTTAAAACGAAGAAAAAAATTAAATTTTCAGAGATAGAGAACATTGGTCTCTTGGACAAGTCTTTAAAATCAAAACTACTTATACAAACTATAGAAGAAGCTTGGAAAAGTAAAGAAATGGAGTTTTTTAGAGAAATTCACAAAAATGGAGAATTTTGGAAACATCCAGTTTGTAAGAAATGTGTGCTTTCAACATCTCATTTTGATGTTCAAAATTACTTATAATTAATATTTATCAAACAAATTTTCATAAAAAGATTATTTGGAAATAGTCTTTTTTGCATATTCTATAGTTTTTGATAAACCTTCTTCAATAGGCGTAGTTGCTTTCCACCCAATTAGTTTTTCTGTTTTTTCTACACTTCCTAAAGTAAATTTTTCAGTTTCTTGTGCAACTCTTTTTTCATTTAACTGATATTTTCCATCAAATAATGTTAGATGTTTATCCCAGAATTTTTTAGAATCATGAAATATTGGTTTAATACTGGAATTTAGAATAGTTGTAATCATATTATAAATTTGATTTACTGAAATTGGAACTCCTGATGAGACGTTAAAAATTTGGTCTTTTGCTTTTGGATGTGTCATACATAGTAAATTAAGTTCATTAACATCATCAATGTATACATAGTCACGCTGTTGTTCCCCATTAAAATGAAGAATTGGTTCTTTATTTTGTAAAAGTTGATTTATTAGATATGGTACAAATGGAGCAGAGGTTCTTTTTACATCTTGATGAGGACCATAAACATTATAGTATCTAGTAATGCAAACCTCCATTCCATATAATTGGGAATAAGAATTACATAGTTTTTCACAAAAATACTTTGACATTGAATAAATTAGATCAGGATTTATAGGATCTTCTTCCACACATGGGAATTTTGTATTATTTTCATATACAGCCCCACTACTAGCAAAAATAATTCGCCTTACATTGGCTAACCTCGATGCTTCTAGAACATTGACAGTTCCAGTCACATTAACGTCAATTGAATTTACAGGTTCTTTTTGACACACTGGGAGTGTGCCAATAGCTGCAAAATGAAAAATACAATCAGCGCCCAAAAAATAATTTTTAAGTTCAGGAGAACGAATATCAATCTTCTTAAATGTACCAAATGTATCTCCATTTATCGTGAGATTATACTCATGTCCATATGAAAGATCATCAAGTAATAATACTTCATAACCACGTTTAGCAAGCATATAGCCTAGTTTTGAACCAATGAATCCTGCACCGCCAGTAATTACAATTTTTTCTTTCAATTAACTAATACTAGATGTAACAATAATAAAAAGTAATAAAATAAATTAACTTAAAATAAATATAAATCGCAGAAAGATGAAAGCAAATTGATAGAAAATTGGAATGAGAATATACAAATTAATCTGAAAGGATTTTCTGGAAGTAAGATTCAAGTAATTCGTTCAGGGCAAAAAACTTTTGTTAGGAAAACTGCAAAAGATAGATCTCATAATAATAGAATGCAAAAAGAAATTGAAAAAATGAGGAGACTTTCAGAAATTTCTGAATGTTCTAATGATTTTAAAATACCAAATATTCAATCAGTTAGAGAAAATGATGATGGATTAATGGTTTACGAATTAGATTTCATCCCTGGTGAAAGCTTGGATCATTGTCTGTATAAATTAAATTCAGAAAAAATAAAATTCTTTGCTAAAAAATTAGGTAAAATAATAGAAACAATATCTGAAAAATCATCAACATCTGAAACTAATCAGCATGATTTTATTCTACAAAAATTTAATGAACTAATCTCGGAATTAAATAAAAAGAAAGATTATACAAATTTGGTAACGGAACTTTTTAATGAATATAAAGAAAAAATCAAAAATTTGAAAATTGATAAAATTAGCCCCCACAACAAACCTACATTTTGTCATGGTGATCTATCTTTAGACAATATAATAATAACGAGACAAAATCAAATGTATCTAATAGATCCGTTACATAATGATTTTGAAAATTTTATGTGGGATTATGCAAAAGTGTTTCAAAGTTCAATGACACATTGGAATTTAATTAAATATAATAATTTTCAGATATCTTCAACTAAAAAGAAAGTTCAAATAAAACCTAATGAGCATATCACAATGTTTCATCAACATTTCCTAGAAAATCTTAGTATGGATAATTCCCCAGAACTTATCATATATTTAGCTGCAACACTTTCCAGAGTAGCAAAATATGCAAAAAGTGATAAACAATTAGCTGCATTATTAATTCTTATTAATGAATTATTAACAAATTATTCAAATGGAAAGTGTGAATTGAATGGAACTCTTAATTCCCTGCGCTGGTAAATCCACTAGATTTCCTACTGAAAGGCCAAAATATTTGCTTACAATGCCAGATGGAAAATTAATGATTCAACATACCACAGAATCACTTTTACCAGAATTTGACCGAGTGCTTTTTGCAATTCTTAGAGAACATGATGAGAAATTTCATTCATCAACAATACTAAAAAAACTCTTTCCCAAATGTGAGATTTTAATTTTAGAAGAAGTAACAAAAGGCCAAGCAGAAACAGTAACAAAAATGCTAGAGTATTTTGATGTAAAGAGCTCTTTTTTAGTTAAAGACGCAGATGCTTATTTTGAAATATCTTCATCATATGAATCAAACAAAAATTACATTTCTTTGTGTAACGCAAAGAAACTTCCAAATGCCAAACTTTACAATAAAAGTTTTGCAGATATTTCAGACCAAAATTATATACTAAGAACTAGTTTAGACATTATTTCAAACTATTTTTCATGTGGGGGTTATTTTTTTTCAGAACCCGTTGCTTTTGTTGAGAATTATAAACAATATGAAAAAATGCAAATTGATGGGGAATTTTTCATTTCAAATATCATTGATGTAATGATAGATGAAGGACATATTTTCCATCCTATGGAGTGTACAAATTATGAAGATTTGGGAACATACGAGGTGTGGAAAGAATACAGAAAAACCAAATCATCATATTTCTTTGATTTAGATGGTGTAGTTTATGAAAATGGAAGCGAGTTTTGGAAACCAAAATGGGGAGAGAATAAAATTTTTAATGAAGCAAAAGAAAAAATTAATGATCTTTACAATTCTGGAAATCAAATAATTCTAGTCACCAGTAGGTCTGAAGAATTTAGAGATATTACAGTAAAACAATTGAAGCAAGATGGATTACAGTATCATAAATTAATAATGGGTATTTTTCATGGAACAAGATATTTAGTTAATGACTATAGCAAATCAAATCCATTTCCAACTGCTAAAGCCATAAACACAAAACGTGACTCTTGTGATTTTGTGGAACAAATCGACTAAGTAATCTGCTCTAAAAAGTGACTATAATGTAAGTAGTTAATAGGAAAGAATATCTTCAAGTAACTGATTTTTTACCTATGAATGCACCAAGAATTACTGCCATATACAGAGTAAAAAATGAAGCAAGATTCATTGAACAGTCTATAAAATCGGTCGTTGATTTCTGTTCTGAAATTATTGTGTTAGATGATAATTCTACTGATGGAACTTTTTGAAGTTTTCTAACTCATTATTCATATCTACATCAGACAAAATCTTAACATTAGTATCATATGGCATACAAAAAAACTTTTTTGAAAACAAGTTAAAATACCAAGTACTTTGATTTTTTCTATGGATAATTACAAACAACTCCTAACAGAATATTATAAAAAATATCTTAATCGTGAACCTGATAAAGAAGGTTTTTCACACTATTTGTCTCTTTTAGAGAGAGGAGTATTAAATGAAGAAAAACTAAAAAATGAATTCATAAATTCTCCAGAATATAAAATTGTTCAACTAACATTAGAATATAACCAACAACCCAAAATAAAAATTCAAAAAAATGATAAAATCTTTTTTGTAAATTCTTCCCCGCAAAATCATTTTTGGGCTCAACTTCAAATTAATTTATGGGAACAGAATACGTTTAAGATTTTTGATATATTCCTTGATCCTAATCATTCTTACATAGATCTTGGTGCATGGATAGGTCCTACAGTTCTTTATGGGTGTCAAAAAGCAAAGTTTTGTTATGCAATAGAACCAGATCCTGTGGCGTTTAAACAATTAAAAAACAATGTGAAACTTAACCCCAGCCTAATTTCTCGTATTAATTTTTCAAATTCATGCATTATGAATTCATCTGGAATTACATATATTACTACTAAAGGAGAATTTGGTGACAGTTGTTCTAGTACGACATTTCAAAAATCTTCAAGTTCAATAGAAGTTCCTTCTACTACACTTGAACAATTTTTCCGTGATAACTCAATTGATGATTGTAATTTTATAAAAATTGATATAGAAGGTGGAGAATTTACAGTTTTACCTAATGCATCAAAATTTCTTGAAGAAAAAAAACCGACACTACATATTTCACTTCATCCAGGTATGATGGAAAACCCTAAAGAATCTATGAGAAAAATTTATGATGTGATTAGCATGTATGATGTTTTGTATAATAATGAATTACAAGAAATTAAACAAAATTATATTTTAGATGTG
>Ga0066372_10001248_pt1 | contig 10225 bp, 10 predicted proteins | sample Knorr_S15_td_250_FD_77011 | JGI IMG/M metagenome (GOLD analysis project Ga0066372, IMG submission 77011) | Marine microbial communities from Southern Atlantic Ocean transect - Knorr_S15_td_250_ad_251m_LV_A | ecosystem: Environmental > Aquatic > Marine > Oceanic | place: Southern Atlantic ocean... | reverse complement strand
GTTCCTTCAACCACGGTACCGCCCGGCAATAATTTACCGCTTTTTTCTGCTTCCGCGATCATCCATAGTGCTGCTCGGTCCTTCACCGAACCTCCTGGATTCATGAATTCGGCCTTGCCGAGAATTTCGCAGCCCGTCTCTTCAGAGAGCGTATTTAGGCGGATAAGCGGCGTATTACCGACCGCTTCGGCAAAACCATTGCGGGTGTCCATGGATGTCCTTCGTACGAACCCGAACGGCCGATTCTATCACTGGTAACGGGCTATACTGATCCGTCAGCGAGAAGAATCGTAGGGGTGGTAACGCCAGATGACATCGAGTGACAAAAAGATAATGGAACCCAGCGAGTTGGGGATTGATCCGACGAAACTAGATCTTTTGCGGGCTCGTGCTGGGCGTGAAGTCGCCGAGGGCGTTCTACCGTCGGCCCAGATTGCGATTGCTCGTCACGGTAGGCTCGCTTACGTTGAAACGTTCGGTGATGCTACCGACGAAACCCTTTATTGCGTGTTCTCGTCAACCAAGGCATTTACCTCAGCAGCCGCATGGTTGCTCATGGAGTCGGGAGATCTTGACGTCGATGAGATCGTGGCCGATATCGTTCCTGAGTTCGGTACGAATGGAAAAGAATCCATTACGGTCGACCAACTTTTTTTGCATACGGCAGGTTTCCCACACGCTCCGTTTCGACCCACGGATTGGAATGACCGAGACGTGCGACTTTCACGCTTTTCTTCCTGGCGACTCAATTCGGCACCCGGGGAACGCTTTGAATACCACCCGACTTCTTCGATGTGGGTAATAGCAGAGATCATTGAACGAAAGACCGGGGTTGATTTCGCTACCTTTGTTCGCCAGAAAGTGATTGAACCGTTGAATCTTCAGGATTGTTTCGTTGGGCTACCTGAAGCAGAAAATCATCGGGTGGCGCCTCAGATGCATGTTGGAGATGTGATGACGAGTGAGGATTACGCGAAATTGGGTATACCTGAACCACCCGTCACTGAAGTTACTGAGGATGCCATCCTAAGTTTTGATCGTCCGGATATCCGCGCCGTCGGAATACCTGGAGGCGGTGGCATCATGACAGCGGCCGCTCTCGCGTTGTTCTATCAAGGATTGTTGCATGGTGGCCGGCCAGACGGACCGGTGATCTGGCAGGACGAAACGCTTTCGATGGCTCGAACGGTGATTAGTGGCGACTATCGTGACATGTTGTTCGATCGACCTGTGAACCGAGCGATGGGAATCGTAGTAGCTGGGGACGACGCACGAAATTTTCGCGGATTCGGACATTTGAATTCGGAGCTCGCGTTTGGCCACGGCGGGGCCGGTGGCCAAATTGCGTGGGCGGATCCCGCCACGGGCATTTCACTTGGCTACTGTACGAACGGACACGACCGAAATCCGATCCGGCTTGGTCGTCGCGGCGTCAGTATTTCCAATAAGGCCGCGGATCTATGCCTGTAGTCTAGCGATGCTTTGCTAGCCGTTGTAAATAACCTCGTTCTGATCGAGTGGGACGTAAAAATAAGAGCCCGGACGAAAGTCGTAGCCAAGATCCCCCATCAACCGGAGTTGCCTCGGGGTGCATTGGCTTTTGATTTGGGGCGTTAGTTCAAAATCGTATTGGCGAAGAAACAGCTGACAATAGTTATACAACAAGCTTTTTCTTGCCCTTCCAGAGCGGTTTTGAGACGGACCGTGCCATAAGGCGTGTGAGAAGAGAAAGCAGTCGCCGGCTTTCCCGGTGAGTTGGGCCGCCCCTGGCGAATAGGGCGTGACGGGCGGTTTCGCGTCAAACGGGAAAGGGCGCATGTGACTTCCAGGAAAAACCGTAAAATTCGCCGAGTCGGTTTCGTCCACATCTGTCAGTAAGTACATTGCCTTGACTGCCAGTGGCAGACTGGTTTCGGTAACTCGGATTCGGCGCAAACCCTCTCCGCCGTCCGTGTGAGTGTACCCGGGAAATTTATCCGTTGAATGCCGAACGATCGCCTGGGTCATGCTTAGAAGAATGTTTGGTCCCATTATGTCGACGATAAAGTCGAATACGGGATTACGATCGACTAGATCGACGAATGCCTCACCATAAGGCAGTAGGTCGCGACGATCCATGAACCCGTTTGCGTTTAGGTCGTCGGCATGGGGAAGCCAGCCGTAATGGCCGATGGGCATTTTTGGATCGCGCACGGGTTCCCACCCGGGTTCTCCTCGGATTCGATCGAGTTCGTCGCTGAAGAAAGTGACCTCATCTTGGTTGAATACCTGGTCGAGTTTCAGGTAACCGTCGACGTTCCAGCTCGTGCGTTGTTGCTCGGTTAGTTTGTTCACCGTCGTACACCTAACGAACTTGATAGCCTGATCATAACGCTGATTTAGCGGGATCGCTGTACTGTTGGGTGAGCCTCAAGGCGTTTAGGTTAGTCGGCGTGTCGGAGCGTCGCGCGGTCTATGAATTTGATATGTTGGTGGCTAACACAAAGAATGCTCGGGCGAGATCAGCTGATAGGCATCTACACTGCGCAATTCGGCTTAGGGTATCGGTCAGGATTCGGCTTGATGGGACAATAACAATGCGAGATTGGCAACGTGGGCTCATTCTGTGGGCGTCGGCATTGATGGTAGGCGCCGTTGCGTGTGCCGAGTCGAAAACAATCGAGGAAATCCTCGATGAGCAAAGGCCGAAGGTTGTTGAAGTCGCAGACGCGCTTTGGCACGCGGCTGAACTCGGTTACCTAGAGAACTCGAGTTCGGTGGTGTTGGGCGACTACCTAGCGGCCAACGGTTTTTCTATTGAACGTCAAAGTGCTGAATTGCCGACCGCGTTTGTCGCGAGTGCCGGCCAAGGAAGTCCAGTGATTGGGATTCTTGCCGAGTTCGATGCGTTGCCCGGGATGTCACAAGCGGCGGCTCCCGAAAGGGAAGTCCTTGTCAATAAAGCGTCTGGCCATGCGTGTGGCCATAATCTTTTCGGTGCGGGTTCTGCCGCTGCAGCCGTGGGACTCGCGAAATCGCTTGAGCTAACTGGACGAGAGGGCACCGTACGTGTCTATGGAACCCCCGCTGAAGAAGGCGGATCGGGAAAGGTGTATATGACGAGGGTTGGCCTGTTTGACGATGTTGATGTTGTACTGCACTGGCACCCAGGCGATCGCAATAATGCGTCTCCGGAAAGTACGACGGCGAATAAGTCAGGCCGCTTTGAATTTCACGGCGTTGCCTCGCATGCGGCCGGTTCGCCCGAGCGTGGTCGGTCGGCGTTGGACGGCGTCGAAGCCATGAACCACATGGTTAATATGATGCGGGAACATGTACCTTCTCAAGCTCGTATTCACTACATCATCACCGATGGTGGTGCCGCGCCTAACATTGTTCCCGAGTTCGCTGAAGTCTATTACTACGTGCGTCACCCGAAGCCAGAACAGGTCGTGTCATTGTTTGAGCGGGTCGTTGCGGCAGCTCGTGGTGCGGCCCTTGGCACAGGGACTCGGATGAACTACGAAGTGATGCACGGGAATTATCCTGTGTTACGCAATGATGTTCTCGCGCACGTGTTCGACCGACACATGCGTGCGATTGGGGGAATCGATTACAACGCATCGGAACAGTCGTTTGCCGATACGCTATACAACTCGCTTATTGAGCCATCTTTGCGAATGGGCAGTCAGCGCGAAATTCAGCCGTTCCGATTTCGTCAGAAGATGGGTTCGACGGACGTTGGCGATGTGAGTTGGTCGGTGCCGACTGCAGGTTTTTCGACGGCGACGTGGGTTCCTGGGACGCCGTCTCATAGTTGGCAGGCGGTCGCCGCAAGCGGAATGAGCATTGGGCACAAGGGAATGATGTTGGCGGCAAAGGTGATCGCCCTGAGTGGCGATGAACTCTTTCGGAATCCCCGCTTGATCCGGTCTGCTCGAGAAGAATTCGTCAAGAATCGTGGCGTCGATTTCACATACGAAGCGCTGTTGGGCGATCGTGAACCGCCACTTGATTATCGAAAATGAGGGTATCGGTTCTTCATCCGGGGGCGATGGGTGCGTCCATCGCGGCCGCCATGAGAAGTGCCGGTCACCAAGTCCTCGGGGTCGCTAGTGGTCGGAGTCTAGCGACAATCAATCGAGCTCGAGAGGCCCAGGTAACGCTCATCGAAACCCTCGACGAGACGATGGACCAGGTTGACCTGGTGCTGTCCATTTGCCCACCGGAGGCAGCAGTGGATGTTGCTCGCGACGTCCAATTGACCGGGTACAACGGCATTTATGTGGATGGAAATGCGATTGCGCCGAGGACTGCGGCAGCAATTGGCGAATTCTTTGGTGACAAGTTTGTGGACGGGGGCATTGTTGGTCCGCCCGCATGGCGCGACGGGACCACGCGTTTTTATCTTTCGGGATTGATGGCGAACGACGTTGCCGCATTATTTGCTGGTACGTTAGTAACGGCCAAGGCGATTGATGGGGGTGCGGGAGCCGCGTCGGCACTGAAGATGTGCTACGCGGCATATACCAAAGGGTCATCGGCGCTAGTATTAGCGATTCGCGCGCTCGCGGAGGACAACGGCGTGACGGAACCACTATTGGCGGAATGGGATTTTTCGCAAAAGGGAATGCGTGACTCAAGCGAAAGAAGCGCGCGAGGAACAAGTCCTAAGGCATGGCGTTTTGCTGGTGAAATGCGGGAGATTGCCGCGACCTTTGATGGTGCGGGGCTACCGAGCGGCTTTCATCTAGCCGCTGCAGAGGTTTATGAGCGGATGGCACATTTCAAGAACGAAGATCCGGCTGGGCTGGAGCAAGTCATCGAGGCATTGCTACTAAAACAATAGCTATGAGCGATGTCTCAGGAGTTTCGTCGCAACTTTCCGGATGCTTTATGGGAGTAATGCACCTCCCTCGACGTCGATAGTAGACCCTGTCATATAGTCATTCTGCAGCAAAAAGAGAATGGCTGATGCAACCTCTTCAGCGGTCCCGGCCCTAGGGATCAACGTATTCTGGGTCGCTTTCTCAAAAAATTGATCGCGCCCGTCTCCCTGCATAGGAAACATGGGGGTGTCGATCAATCCAGGTGCAACGACGTTGATGCGTCGGGGGGCTATCTCCGGGGCGATCGCTCGCACGAATCCTTCGACAGCATTGCCGACCGTCGAGATTGCTGATGAACCCGGATTCGACTTCCTCGCCGGAAAGCCGCTTACCAGAACGATGGCTCCGTCGACGGCCATATGTTCGGCCGCTAACCGCACTGAGTTAACGTAGCCCCATAGTTTTCGAAACGACCCTTGGAATCCGTCTAAATCCATCTCAAGAAATGGACCAGAGGCGCGTTCTCCACCGGTGGCGGAGTTGACAAGAATATCGAAGGGGGCCGAACTTTCGAATAAGCCTGATAAAGCGTTTCGATCAAGTACATCGATTTCTCGGTAGCTAACGCTCTCTCCCGTGCTGCTGGCCGCTTGTTCAATGTTTGTGGACGACCGGCTTCCGGCAACCACTGTTGCTCCTGCGCGCTCCAACTGCTGTACCGCGGACAACCCGATCCCTGAAGTGCCTCCAAGAACTACCGCGCTTTTGCCTTCTAGATCCATTGCTTGCTCCCCCGAGAATTTGTATTACGGATCGAATCGATCGTTAGAGGAGACACGATGCCCTTTGTGGCCACGCGCGTCCAGCAGTCGCACCACCCCTTGCGATCCGCCGAGATGGGCCGCCCCAATAATCACAAAGTACGTGCCCGGTGAGGTAAGGAAGCTTTCGATTTTTTGCGCAAAACCAACGTTGCGTTGATTGAGCAAGCGGAATTGGAAGTCGAGATAATCTGGGGAATGGTATTCGCGACTACCGAACAATTGGACGATGGAATCGTCATCACCAGCTAGCCACGCGGACATTAGAGAAACAAGTTCGGTGCTAAATTCTTCGTGCCCCGAGAGACTTTCATCAAACATCTCAAGTTGTACCGCAAGGCTGGGGTCTGCAATGAGGAGCAATTGTTCTTGGGGGCTTTCAAGCTCCACCACCTCGCGATCACCGGCACGGCGGAGGAATCGTTGTTCTGTTCCCCATTGGGCCTCATAACCGAGGTTGCTCAGACGGGCTCTAGAAATTTGCATCGCGGCAAGCGCGGGTTTGAAACGACGGATCGACGCGAAGTCGACGTTTATTTGTTCAAGGACGCAGGATAGACGTTTGCGCCTCGCTCCATTGAGCAAGCTAGTAAGAAAGATATCGTTCGGAAGTAAAAGATGCTTGCTGATCCAGGCGGGTTTGAGGAAGTTGGCTCGTGTCGTATCGACCTCGACGGCGAGGTGGGTCGATTGTTGGAAGGCGTTTTCAAGCTGATCGGGGAGTGGTCGTTGCGATGCCCGTAAGGCATGGACGGATCCGACAAGATATAGATCGCTATCTAACGAACGGTAACGCCACATAAAAATAGGCAAGGGCTGTTCCGGTTGTTCCGTATGCAAATTGCGGGTTGCAAGAAGACTCGTTGGGCGCAAATCCGACGGGCAAACGTCGGCGGATACGAATTCAGCGCACTGGGTGAGAAAGAACAGAGTAATACCAGACCATACCTGCATGGATTCGGCCAACGTTCAGTCGCGCTCGACATCCAAGGGGACTTGTCCGCGTTTGGTGATCACGGCGCGCAATTCGTTTAATGCGGCGTCCAATGCGGATTCGTTGGTTCCGCGCATTACCAGACTAGTTCCATAGATGTCGTTCCGATAGAAGGGGTAACTACCGAGATCGATCCCCGGATATGCGTCTTGAATAGCGCTGAGGTCGTCAGCGATTTCGCTCTCGCCGAGATGAGCTGTAATCGATCGAGAGTGGACGACTGCGCCGCCACTAAATTCGATGGTCGACAACATCGCCTGCATAACTAGCGGAATCCCTGCCATTACGTAAACATTGTTGATTGAGAAGCCTTGCGGTCCGCCAGTTGGGTTGTCTATCAGCGTCGCGCCCTCTGGAACACGTGCCATACGTAAGCGAGATGCTAGGACGGCATCTGGCGCAGGGCGACTTCGAATGCGTTTTTCGATATCAGCGTTGATGACAACGTCGACGTTAAACGCGGCCGCGATACAGTCGGTGGTAATGTCGTCGTGCGTCGGCCCAATGCCCCCCGTAGTCAACACGTAGTCGAAACGTGAACGGTAATCGTTCACCGTGGCCACGATGATCGGCTTGACGTCAGGTACAACCAGCGCTTCGCGAATGGAGACACCTTTACCGACGAGATGTTTCGCGATGAACTGCAAGTTCGTGTCCTGTGTTCGGCCCGATAAGATTTCGTTGCCGATAACGATGACTCCGGCAGTAACGATATCGTCGTCCATACGAGCCCTCTTCTAGTTCAATTTAACGGTTGTTGAGTTAAAGGTATTTGTTGATCGAACTTCAACAGAATTGGTGCGCCCCGCGCTAGCGTCCCTTGAACTCAGGTGTCCGCTTTTCGGCGAATGCGCGGCGGCCCTCTTTGTAATCGTCAGAGTCGAAACACGCACTCACTAGTACTTCGACCGCCTCGATGTCATCGATTCGACCGCCTCGCTCGTAGGTATTAATGGCCGCCTTGGCAGCTGCCACGGTCAGCGGTGCGTTCGCGGCGAGTTGCGTTGCGTACGCAATGACATCGCTTTGGATGCGGTCACGGCTGCAAACAAATTGCACAAGGCCAGCCCGTTGAGCCTCATCGGCACTGAGAAATCTTCCAGAGAATAGAATATCGCGTGCGCGCGCGGGCCCAACAATTCGCGCCAGTTTGGCAAGCCCAGCGTATTCGTAGCCAAGGCCCAGTTTTGCTGCCGGAATCCCGAAGGATGATTCAGGGCTGGCAAAACGTATATCTGCGGCTAGTGCGGTCGCGAGACCACCTCCAATGCAGTAACCCTCGACCATTGCAATAAGGGGTTTGCTCAGCGCTGTTAAGGCGCGACTGCCGGAAGCAGAAATACGAGCGTACTGCTCTTTTTGCGCTGAATTCGCGCGCTGTTTGTCGAATTCGGTGATGTCTGCCCCGGACACAAAAGCCTTGCCGCCAGCACCTTTCATGACGACAACTCGGACGTCATCGTCACCTTCAAAATGCCCGACGATTTCTCCTATTGCTTGCCACATCTCGAGCGAGAGTGCGTTGTGCCGGGCAGGATTGTTGAATGTCATCCAGCCGATTCCATCGACTATCTCGGCTCGCATCCGATCTGTGTTCAATTCCAGCATCACATAGGTACTCCGGATTGAGAGGCTCGCTGCAGTAAAGAACGGGCTCGTTTGATGTGAGGTGCGTCGACCATTTGGCCTTCGAATCGGAACGCAAATTTCCCTTCAGATTGAGCTTTCTCGAAAGCCTTTAGCAACCGTTCTGCGGTGTCGACATCCGCATCACTGGGTGTAAACGCTGCATTGACCGGCGGTATTTGGTCTGGATGGATCGTAAGTTTCCCGGTGAATCCGAGCGCGGCACCTTCACGGCATTCGCGTTCAAAGGCCTGTTGGTTCCCAAGGTCCACGTTGACGGAATCGATGGGTTGTACGCCGGTCGCGACGGCACAAAGTAGAGTTTGTTGCCGGCAATACTCGTACACGCCAAGGTAGTCGGCGTGATCGTTTCGGTTGCGCGGGGCTCCCAGAGCTGCGGATAGATCTTCGGCGCCCCATGACATCGCCGTGATTCGCGGACAAGCTCCGAATGTCGGAAGGTTAAGCGCTCCTTCAGGCGTCTCGTTGGCAATTAGTATCAGTCCAACGCTGCGTCGAGGGTGTCCATAAAGCCGCTCAAGTTGAGTTAACTCTGTATCAATGAGGTTTAAGTCGTTGATGTGGTTCGGTTTGGGCACCACGTATGCGTCAGGGGGATTTTCCATGGTCTCTTTCAGGTCGTCGAAGCCCCAGGGCGTGTCTAGCGGGTTTATCCGCACGGTAACTTCTTTGTGGTCAAAATCGATATCCCGAAGCCATTCGGCAATGGTGCGACGGGTTTGAATTTTGTGTTCGGGGATTACTGCGTCCTCGAGATCAAGAACGAGGCTGTCTGCCTGGCTCGCGATCGATTTGAGTAACATTTTCTCGTTGGCCCCAGGGACAAAATGCAAAGAGCGCCGTAGACGAGCACGCGCTTCTGCGGTCATGTTTGCTTTCGCATCATCATAGCTCCGCGGATGCAGGCGCAGACGATTTCACCGTGCTGATTAGTTCCGGTGTGTTCGAACGTGACAATGCCCCTGTCGGGTTTCGAACGGCTAACGCGGCGATCGGCTACTTTTGACGCGGCGCGTATGGTGTCGCCGATAAATACGGGGTGTGGAAATGTTGTTTTATCGAACCCGAGGTTGCCGAGGGTAGTACCGAGGGTCGTATCTGCGACGGACAACCCGACGACGAGTCCGAGCGTAAAAATGCTGTTGACCAAAATTCTTCCATGTATAGATTGTCGTGCGAATTCGGCGTCGAGATGGAGGGGCTGTGGGTTCTGAGTCAAGGTGGTAAACAGCAGATTGTCGGTTTCAGTCACCGTCCGACCAGGTTCATGATCGAATGTTAGACCCACTTCTAACTCTTCAAAATACTTTCCGGACAATGTTCTCGATAGCTCTCTCAGGGTTCCTCGGCCATGCTAACCTCGGCGCATGGACTTTGAAACGACTGACGAACATCAGCTTATCCGAGACGCCATCGGCAAGATTTGTACGGACTTTCCCGATGAGTATTGGTCGGAATGCGATAAAGAGCACTTGTTCCCGTGGGACTTTTACAATGCCCTGGCGGAAGCTGGATGGATCGGTATTGCGATTCCGGAGCAATACGGAGGTTCCGGTCGCGGGATCACTGAAGCGTCGATCGTTTTAGAAGAAGTCGCTGCGTCCGGGGCTGCCATGAACGGTGCGAGTGGTATTCACTTGTCCATCTTTGGCATGCATCCGGTGGTCAAATACGGATCCGAGGAAATGAAGCAAAAATATTTGCCTCGAGTTGCGAAGGGCGACCTCCACATCGCTTTTGGTGTAACTGAACCCGATGCCGGTACGGATACGACGTCGATAAAAACTACCGCGCGACTCGATGGCGATCAATACTTGGTCAAAGGGCGCAAAGTGTGGACCACCAAGGCACTGGATTCTGAGCGTGTCCTGTTATTAGTACGCACGGAATCAAGGGATGCGGTTGCTAAGCGAACGGAGGGGATGACGTTGTTGCTGGCCGAACTACAACGCCCT
>Ga0066372_10001245_pt1 | contig 10229 bp, 10 predicted proteins | sample Knorr_S15_td_250_FD_77011 | JGI IMG/M metagenome (GOLD analysis project Ga0066372, IMG submission 77011) | Marine microbial communities from Southern Atlantic Ocean transect - Knorr_S15_td_250_ad_251m_LV_A | ecosystem: Environmental > Aquatic > Marine > Oceanic | place: Southern Atlantic ocean... | reverse complement strand
GGCATAATCCCGGTGTTGCTGCTGATGGCGCGGCGGCCTGAGGATATGAACCTAGAACCTGACCCTAAAAGAACCAGCCCGCCAGAACTTGATAGTCTCGCAAAAACAGATGTCGGCTGCGAGTCAACCACACACGACTTTACCGAATTCAATTACACCGTACGGCAGGCACTGGTGACCAAGGCATTTTGGATCTTGGTGTTATTCTCGGTATTCGGATTCATCGTCCAGGCCGGAGTCAGCCTGCACCAAGTACCCCACTACATCGGCCAGGGCGTCCCAACCCATCTGGCTGCATTAACAGCCAGCACCTTCGCCTTTGGACAGGTTCCCGGCGGACTGTTTTGGACCATGCTGGCCAGGCGGTTGCCGCTCAGGATCCTCCTGTGTATGGCAGGAGCAACGATGTCACTGGGTGCAATCGGCACCGGGTTCAGCACCTCGCTGGCAACGGGAATTCCAATGGGGTTACTACTGGGCATCGGGGTCGGTGGTATGCAGCTACTGTTACGGCTCACCTGGGCCGACTACTACGGCAGACTCCACTTAGGAAGCATCCGGGGACTAACCCTTCCCGCTCAGATCGGCGGACAAGCCCTCGGCCCAATAGTAGCCGGGTTTATGTTCGACGGCACCGGTGGCTATAAAACGCCATTTACGGTGTTCGGCATAATTGTGGCCTTCGCTGCCGTGATGGTGTTGGCCGCGACTCCCCCCGGCCGTCTACCAGAGGTCGCCGCCACACCAGAACCCTCGGTTGATTCCGGGGTCGACTAATTCTGGGCTTTCCGGCAGTAGACTGCGTACATCGGATCGTCCGGAGGGCTCTGGTCTGGATTGAGGAACGAGGCCTGGATATCCTCAAATCTCTCGGCCGCCTCCATGTATGTGCCCACCAAGTCAACCCTGCCACGGTCCGTTGAGTTTCGCCAGTTCAGGACTGCCTTGGTGGGGAACATACGGTTGGAGAAACCAACTATGAACTTACCACCCGACCGCAATATCCGCCCGATCTGGTCGAATGTGTCGATAGGATTGGTCAGATATTGAGCAGAAACTGTGATGACAACCGCATCAAAAGTTTCATTCTCAAACGGCAGTATGGGATTTGCGTTCACATCATGAACAACATATCCGTCCAGGTCCGGATTTTCTCTTAGCTCAACGTCGTTCATGCCCAACCCAACCATCCGTTTTTTGGGATGCCCGGCCGGCCAATGGGACCGCCAACTGCTCATGAAATCCAAGACTTCAGAGTTCTCAGGAATCTGCTGTTTAAAGAACTGGCCAATGGCGGCGATAGCCCCATCATCTATATGTACAACCAAACGCGGCGTCTCGTAGAAGACTGAGTCGTCTTGTTCATCCACACGCTGGAAATATTCTGGGGTAAATCTAGATTCGGCGATAATACCTCCCAACCGCCGGGCTCCACGATCACGGGCGGCATCGGCGAATTGTATCACCCCGCCTCTGATTTCTTCATGCTTAGACTATGCATCGATGTTAACTGGTAGGCAACGCTTATAGAGATTACAATCTGCGCACTTAATTGGGCATTTGCCGACAAAAGAAATAGACCAAGGAGCACGAACAATGGCTGAAGAAACAAGAGATGAAATGCTAAAGAGGGTCTCGGAAAACCGTGGTTATTCTCTGGAGATGCACCGAATCATGGCTGAAGTGGACATGGAATGGGTTGCCTCTTACAACCAGTTTATCGACGCCACTTACACCGGGCAGCGCTTGCTGGACCGCAAGACCAAGGAACTACTGCAAGTGGCAGTGGAAGCCGCCCTCAAAGCCGACATTGACCAGATCCAAGCCCACATCCACGTGGCTATCCAAGAAGGTGCATCACCCATGGAGGTCCTGGAGGCTATGCAATGCGTCATCATGCCCATGGGCGCGCTCGCTTACCGCCGCGGCCTTCAGGCCTGGTCCGCTGAGACGGGTATCGGCCTGGAGACGTAATACTTCATGCAAAAAGCGCCCCAGCTAAGCAAGGGCGCTTATCCTAGTCTAAGCCGATGGAACCGTAACTGGACTGCCTATTTTTGCCAGTTAACTTTATTCGTTAAGGTTCCGATGTCGTTGATGGTGATGGTGCAGACGTCACCATCAACCATGTTCTCGGTGGCGCCGTCGGTCCCCATCCACAGGACATCACCTGGAACCAGCGTTAAATACTGGCTCATCTTGCTGATGAAAGTGCGCACACCAAAGATCGCCGAAGCCACATCATATTCGCCCACTATCCGGTCGTTGACTTTGATAACCACATGAAAGTCGTCGGGGTTAAGGTCAGTCACGATCCAGGGACCCATCGGTTTAAAAGTGTCTGTATTCTTGGCCCGCCACATGGTGCGATCACCCCGCTGCCAGGTCCGTTCGCTGACATCGTTACCGATGCTGTAACCCAACACATAGTCCAGTGCTTGCTCCTCGGTGACATTGCGGCAGGTCTTACCGATGACTACTACCAACTCACCCTCATACTGCAGCATCTCCGTAGCATCCTTGGGTACGATGATGTCATGTCCGTCAGGCACGAGTGCATTAATCGCACGGTATCCGACATCAGCCTGCTGCGGTAGAACTGGCTCTTCGCCACGCATCTGCGCAGCCCAAGTAACATGCTCAGGATAATTGATGCCTGCGGCGTAGAACGTAGGTGGAATAACGGGCACTTCCAGCTTCACGGCATCCAATTTATGAGTATTAGATGTCCTCGTATAGCTCTCAAAAGGGCTGCCTTCAACCTCGGTAACCGTATCGCCTTCTATGACGCCGAAGGAGACGGGGCCTCCTGTGGAGAATCTGCACCATTTCATCGTTACTTCACCTCATGTTGGCCCCCATCGCTGCGGCGGCCGTAGATATTTCACGGCAATTCTACACCGCACTACAATACGGTCAAGGTGGCCGCGCCACCACGCATCTAGGCAAGATGGTAAAATCTAGCCCGCAACCCAACTTACGCTACGGCGCCACGGAAGATTAATTTCTCGCGAAAGGGTGAAAAATGCGACTGGAAGGAAAGACGGCCCTCATCACCGGTGCCAGCCGAAATATCGGCAGAGAGATCGCATTGACCTTCGCCCGGGAGGGCGCTGACCTGATCCTCAACACCCGTGTCAACCAGTCCGACCTGGACGAGGTTACAAGCAAATGCCGGGAGTTGGGGGTAAAGACCCACTCGGTACTCGCAGACGTTTCTGATTCGGCCAGCGTCACCAAGATGGTGGAAGGTGGCATCAAAGCTCTAGGAAAGATCGACATCTTGGTTAGCAATGTAGCTATCCGCCCTCACAAACCCATATTGGAAGTGACTAACGAGGAATGGCACCACACTCTGGGCGTTAACATGCACGCGGCCTTCTACCTGTGCAAAGCCGTATTGCCGGGGATGATTGAACGCCACAGCGGCAGTATCATCGCTCTCGGTGGTCAATCGGCCATTACCGGGCGTCCAGGTACCAGCATCGTTACAACCGCCAAGACGGGAGTCCTAGGCTTGATTCGGGCAGTCGCCGCCGAGATGGCACCTTACAATATCCGGGCCAACATGGTGAACCCGGGGTCAACTGACACTTCTAGAAACAACCCTGAGTGGTACCCCGAATTCCAGGCGGAGGTCAGCCGTGGCTCGTCTGAACACCTAAAAGAGATTCCCATGGGCCGGCAAGCCACTGTCCAAGACATCGCCAACGCATGCTTGTTCTTCGCTTCTGACGAGTCAGGTTACATCACCGGCGACAGTGTAAACGTAATGGGAGGCCGCTACATCAACTGACCCGTGCCATTGAGCTTTCATTGGTTTAATTAACATCAGCAGGAATTCTCAAAGAAACCGGAATGCGTTCACAATAAGATTCCTAGTAGAATCGCCCCGCCTGTGCCTGGCAACACTTAGTTAGCCTTAATAGGCTAACTACCCAGCTGGTCCCAGACCAACGCAGCGGCTCCAGCCAAGCCAACAGAGTCGCCCAGCCGGGCTGAAGTCAGTTGGAAATCTTTATGGAGTTCGCTCATAACCCGGCCCGTCACCTCCTGGCGGATGCGCAGGAGCAAATCCAGCTTAACCAGACCTTGGGTCACACCGCCACCCAGCACTATCATGTCTGGGTTGAACAAGTGGACAACGTTGGTCAGACCCACTACCAGCGCTGAAACGGCGCCATCCACGATCGATACGGCCAACGGGTCGTTCTTAACTGCAGCATCGAAAACAGCTTCTGAGTCTATAAGATGTGATGCAAGGGTCGCCAGAGCCGAATCAGCGAACGAGCCTGAAGCCACCTTCTGCTTGGCTATTCGCTCGATGGCCGAACCCGACGCCATCGACTCAAGACACCCTTTAGACCTGCACTGGCACTCTAATGCGGCGTCGGTCGTATCAACTAAAGTATGCCCGATCTCTGCGGTGAGCCCGTTGGCACCCAGAAATACCGAGCCCTTGTCTACCAGCCCGCCACCAACCCCTGTGCTCACAGTGACGTAGAACAGGGTCTTGATCGGGCGGCCATTATCCGTCGACTCTTTGCCCGCGCCGAAGTAATGTTCACCCAGGGCAGCCAGATTCCCGTCGTTACCCACCCAGACCGGCACGTTAAAAGCATTTTCCCACAGGTCTTTGAAAGACACTCCGTCAAGCACCATCAGGTTCGGTGGTTGAAAGAACGTGCCAGTAGTGGGTTCCACCGGTCCAGCCACCGCGGCTCCAATACCCGCCACGGGGCCCCCGGCTCGCCGGATAGCCTCAGTCAGGAGGTCCTGAGCGTTACCAAGGTACTCCTCTTTGGTTCCGTTTGGGGGGTTGGGCTTCCTGTCCTGCCAAAGGATCCTGCCCTTTTTGTTGATGAGGGCCGTCCTGATCCAAGTACCGCCCCAGTCCATGGCAACTGCCAATTGTGGTGCGCTCATAGCCCACCTTTATCCCTGTTTGGCGTTATAGGTCCAGCAATCCGTTGTTAGTATCTCAAGCTGGTTGGCATCTAGCGTGCCATCAGTTCATTGATCGTGTTCCGAAGGGTAGCCTCGGTCAAAGGCCCAGACAGCTTCTTTATCAGAAACCCGTCCTGGTCGATGAAATACTTCTCTGGAATTCCCCGTACGCCGTAGTCTATGGCTACGGTCCCGTTTGCGTCGAACCCATTGGGGTAGGCCTGCCCTTCCTGCTGAAGAAAGACCTCCGCATCACCGGAATTATCCCATGTATTTACCCCTATAAACTCAACCGGGTGTCCTCGGAACTCCTCATAGACTATGCCCAACGCTGGAGCCTCCGCACGACACGGTGCGCACCACGAGGCCCAGAAATCCACCATCACAATCTTGCCGCGCAGTTCGGAGAGCTTCAGAACTCCACCACCGACCAAATCCAATTCAAAATCCCTAGCCGATCCGGTGTCAACTTCAAACTCGATCAAGTCGGAATTAACCGCCAAGCCTCCGGGATTACCACCAGTGCTGATGGACGCCCAAGCCAATATAGCGATGAGCGCGGCTATGGGAACTCCGCCACCCAAAACTACCCAAACACGCTTGCTCATTCTTGGTCCGATCTGGTGGAATCCCCATAGGCGCCTTGGCCTAGCACTTGAGAGACCAGTTCCATCCTTTGGGCCCGGTAATAAACATCAGACAATTCGCCTTTCTGGTATCGATGGTCTAAAGCTGCAACTGCCTGAACCACAGCCGCTCTCTCCCTTGGATTTACAGGCTCAGCCTCTCCAGACGAGCCATCCGCAAACGCAGGCCGATAACCCCATATCAAACCGTACATGAGCATTGCGGCCAACGTTGCTCCCAAGGCGCAGGGAATGGTAACCTGCCAAAATTTACCTCCCGTGACAGAGTCCACGAACTGTGCCCAAACTCCGGGCATCGGCAAGCCAATGAACTCCAGCTCTACACCCTGACCCCGGGGAATGTCATTGTGCTCGTAAGCCCGGTAAGCAGTTCCTCGGACGTTTATAGAGTCGATACTGCTTAGTCCGTTAACTTCCACCCCAGAGATCACCTCTGGGATCCAAACTTGAAATATATCCGTGCCTTGCACCAAACTCTGACGGAATGGGAGTGTTTCGTCGTCGAAGGGAAACGTATACGAAAAATCAATACTGTGGGGACCAGGCGCCACCGGAGACGCAAAGGCGAACCCTGTACCGATTGAAACAATATCCCCCGCCGGTAGGTCCGAGTTAACGTTTAGCTCTGTCGGGCTAGGAGGCAATGAAAAGCGGAGGAAACTGATCTGCTCCACATTTGTCAGGTCCGGGACCAGAGTGCGGTCCGAAGGATTATCGATCTGGACGAACTCGATGGCGCTGAGGGATTGAGCTCCTTCGTCCACCGCAGCGATGACCATCACATGACGCTTCACTTCGATGACTGAAGCGTCAGCGGTGGTCTCGAAAATGGTCAAGGTCAGATCATCGACCAGACCTGCCGCATCCAGCACCACCCCATAAAATACTCCCAAGTAGTCCGCACTTACTGTGTAGGAGTCGCCCTCGCGGACTTGCACATCTTCAAATACGAACTGGCCCTGAGCGTCGGAGGACGTCTGTCCGGTACCTGACAACCTACCGTCAGCACCCGTGATAAGCATCAAAACACTGAGGCCATCCGGGACAACCGCCCCTTCAGTCCCGTTTACCACCTGGCCGTGAACATCCAGCGTTTGTTGAGCTGAGATAGGTGTTGGGCCCAATACCGCCAACAACGACGCGAATGCCAATACCGTGAATAATGCCCTCGTCCCTCTCACGATTGCAGGGCCATTTCCGCCCCACAGTTGAGGCACAAAGGTGTACCTGCCAGCACCGCGGAGCTGCAGTCTGGACATGCCATTACTCTGCTGGTAACGCCAGCTTGGCTACCGCTTGCTAGCAATACCTCCTGTTCCAACGCCCATGCAGGGTCGCCGCGGCCGGCCTCCAACTGATCTCTGAGCACCTCGGCCGCCCGTACCCTATAAGCTTGGAATTGGGTCTGGAATTCTTCCTCGGCCAATCTACCTAGCTGATATTCCAGGTCTAGGGTGTTTATTGCATCAAAGATATCCGCCAACGCCTGGTCATCTGTCGAAGCTGGAGTGTTGGCCTCGACGGTACCGTATGGTCGGGCGCGCACAAACGTGTAGTACACCACGCAAAAGCTGAACACCGCCAAAGCTGCTCCGAGGGATATGGCTATAACGGTTTCCGCGTCCATGTGACTCAGTGTATCAGGTGCGCATCGGCACTAAGCGGCCGAGGGTCGAGTAACGTAACTACGTGGGGTTTGCGCCGGCATTGGTACGCGTATCTTCTGTGGCCACAGAGCGATGACCGTACCCACTAACATCACTGGGCCAGCCACCCACATCCACCAGATAAGCGGATTCACCAATATCCGGAAGCCAACACTGCCGTCAGGCAGGTTCTCGCTAGGTACGATATACAGGTCCTCCACCGGCGTGGACCTTATGGCAGCGCTGGTGGACGCCATGTTGAAGTTCGGGTAGAAAGATCGCTTAGTGCGTATGGTCTCCAGACGGTCGCCACCGCGAAACACCTGAACCGTGGAGGTGAACTCGGTACGGTTGCTTTTGGATGTCTCAACAGTTCCCAGAAAGATCAATTCATAGTCCTCTATATGTGTACTCTGACCTGGGCTCAAGACCACATCTTTCTGCACACCGAAGAAAGATGTGCCGACTATCCCTAGGGTAACCATTACCACCGACAGATGGACGATGTAGCCACCGTAACGGGGCCGATTGGCCATAATCAGCCTCACGAACGCCGTGCCATAATTCTCACTTGAACTCCGGTGGCGTGCACCGGTCCCACGGTACCATTCCATCAGTATCCCGGTAGTCACAAAAGCTGACAAGCCGAACCCAATCAATGCATAGTCTTTGTGCAACCCAAGAGCCGCCAAGACAGCCACGGTAATTAGGCCTCCGGCAATGGGCGGCAGCAACGATCTCCGAACACTAGCCAATCCGGATTTGCGCCAAGGGATCAAAGGTCCAACGCCCATCAGAAATACCAGAGCTAACATCAAGGGGCCGTTCAACTGGTCGTAGAAGGGCCGAGCTACTGTGATCTCCTCGCCGTTCGTTAGCCGGGATATCAACGGATATACCGTTCCCCAAAGCGTTACGAAGGCGATAGCCAGAAGTAGCATATTGTTGACCAAGAACGCTGCTTCACGAGATAGCATTGAGTCTAAGTTCTGAGCGCTCTTCAGCAACGGATAACGCCAGATGAAGATCAAGAAGGGCACCACCACTCCGATAGCCAAAAAGAGCAGAAAGACCCAACCTAGCTGTGAGGCACCGAAGGAATGGACAGAAGGTACTGAGCCGCCCCGGTTCATGAACATACCGTACAACGCCAGCCCAAAGGCCACGTTGATCAACACGATATTCCACATACGGAACATCCCTCGGCGTTTCTGAACCATGATGGAATGAATAAATGCCGTAAGGCCCAACCATGGCATGAAAGCAGCGTTCTCAACCGGGTCCCAGAACCAAAACCCGCCCCAACCGAGAATGGTATATGCCCACCAAGAACCAAGCAACAGACCGGCGGCCAGCAACACCCAAGATATCATTCCCCAAACCCGTCCGGCGTCCACCCACTCATCGCCTGACTTTCCAGCTAACAGCGATCCGATGGCGAAAGAGAAGGGCACGGCGATCCCAATCAGTCCCGCCATCAGAGCCGGTGGGTGGAAAAACATACCAAAGTGGGTCAACAGCGGGTTTATACCTTCGCCGTCCACTGGCACAAAGGGTAATTTGTCGAAAGGGTTGGCCATGACGACGGTCACAGCCAGAAAAAAGGTCAGCGTAAGCATCAGGACGGCAGTAGTGTAGGGAATGGCATCCTTGAGTTTCTCAGGAGCCCGCCACACCGCGATAGCCGACATGATTGAGAGCACAGTTGCAATGTATAGGAGCGAACCCTCATTACCGGCGTAGAACGCCACCCAGGTGAAGCGGTTGGGCATCGCTAGGTCGCTGTGCGCTGCCACATAAGCAATCTCGAAGTCACGACTGATAAAGGAGATGATCAGGCAGAGCGTAGCTACCAGCAGGACCAACCCTGCAGCATACGTGGCCGATCGAGCGCTCTCCACCAACGCTGGAGACGTCCGCAACTTCCCGGCAACTGACCCAAGCATGGAATAAGCACTCAACGCCAACGCTATCCAAAGACTTATCGCACCTAAATCAGCCATCTAAGTTTTCTCTTCCGAATCTGCCAGCTTAGAGCCGGATAATTCATCAGTGGTGGCAGGATGGTTAGAAGGGCCGCCCGATATGGGCTCTGATCGGGTCATATCTAGGTATCGGTCAACTAACTGCAAGTAAGGAAGGAGTCCGACGTCTTGAATTGGTCCAGACTGGGCAAGCAGTGGTTCACGTCGGGCCATGGACCGGAGGACGAAATATACTGCTAACAATGCTGCCGCGACGCCTCCGACTGGAGCCAACCAGGCCACCAGATTGATTCCAGACTTGGGCGGAGCCCCCAAGATATCTTGGCCGTAACGGTCAACGAAAAACTCCAATATCTCTTGTCTTTCTTTGCCCTCAGCCAGCATGGCACGGACCATCTGACGCATCTGTCTCGCGATCTCAACTTGAGCCTGGTCAATGGTCTCAGCGGGGCAGACCGGACACATAATCATACCGTCTATGCCCTGGGCCTCCTTTTCGTTGAAGGAACCAGCACCAGGCTGAGGAGTCTGGGCCTGGAGTGTACCTAACTGGACAACCGACAACGCAGCGCACAACAAGAGAGCAGCTAGGAGAAAACCAGTCTTAGAAACGAGCGTGGTCTGAAGGTGGGGTGGTATGGAAGGTCTCATATCTCAACCGGAGCCAAAAGCGCGGCCCCAATGCGCTCCGGACTATGCTATGCGGGGCCGTTTACTTGGGCAACGAGCGGATGAATTCGGCAATCTTTTCCCGGTCATCCTGGCTTAGCAGTTTACCAAACGGTGGCATAACTGATGTTGGCCCTAAAGGCCTGGCTATAGCTTTCAACGTGGATTCTATGACTACCACCGGCCTATTGGTGATGTCGGTGGGAACTATGGGCTCATAGCCGTAATTCTGGGTAATCTTTGCCAAAACAGGACCCGTACCCTTAGCATCCGAGCCATGGCACATCTGGCAGTTAACCCGGTACAAATTAGCCCCAGTTTCGGTCACCACAGAG
>Ga0066372_10001244_pt1 | contig 10231 bp, 7 predicted proteins | sample Knorr_S15_td_250_FD_77011 | JGI IMG/M metagenome (GOLD analysis project Ga0066372, IMG submission 77011) | Marine microbial communities from Southern Atlantic Ocean transect - Knorr_S15_td_250_ad_251m_LV_A | ecosystem: Environmental > Aquatic > Marine > Oceanic | place: Southern Atlantic ocean... | reverse complement strand
CTGTCTTTGTTGGACTGCTGACAATCGCTTACTTGTAGGTACCGAAGGTGCTCGTTTGGCGTGGGCTGCCAATGGAGACCTGCACTTTATCGATGTTTTCGACTCAATTGCAGAACGTGAATTTTGGAATACTCCATGGGGGGGACCTCCTGATGTACGCTCGTTAGCAGTTGCCACGGATGGGGCAATATATGCTAATATCCATGTTGGTTGGATTGCTTGTTCCAGAGATGCAGGGGGAACTTGGCAAGTCCTTCGAGAAGGTTTGGAGATGGATGTGCACCAAGTCGCTACCCATCTGTCTAATCCAAGTCAGGTTATTGCTGCCACCGCTAGCGGTTTTTATCTGAGTGATGATTATGGACATACATTTGCTTGCCAAAGTGATGGCATGTCCTATTATTATCAGCGGGCTTGTGCCTGTTTTGCTGATGAGGATATTTATCTGGTTTCTACTTCTAGAGGACCTCATGGTTGTGCGGAAGCGCAGCTTTTCCGAAGTGAAAATGCGGGAAGAGATTGGGGATTGGTTGAAGGGTTACCCGAAAACATAGATAAGAACATCGATACCTTCCAAATAATTATCGTTGATGGAGCCTGTGCACTGGTAATCATTGAGGATAACATTCTCTATGAAACTAGTGATTGGGGCATGACATGGAATAAAGTAGGAGAAGATTATCCTAGGTTATTCGGTGCCCTCGTTTTATAATTTGGGATTGTATTATCACCGTGCCTGGGTCAGGCAAGAATTTCGGCTACAGCTTAAATGTGGAGTGTTCCTACAAAGATATAGCTGATCCCCATCGGGGCGCCTACTTAAAGAGCTAGAGCAGCTCTTTAAGGTATTGGATCCGTGATGCATGACGAAGTTTGCGAAGTGCTTCGTCTTCGATTTGTCGAACTCGTTCACGACTAATGTCGAGTCGGCGTCCTATCTCTGCCAGCGTGTACTCTGTTCCGTCCCTCAATCCATAACGCCATTTAATGACATCTTTCTCTCGTTCGGATAGTGTACTGAGAACACGTTCAAGTGATTCTTTCTCTGAACTCACAAGTAATTCTTGTTCTGGTAAGGTTTGGTCTTCATCTGGCAAAAGATCGGAGATCGTGGCGTCCGATGAAGAGTCACTAATGGGGGAATCAAGGGACACAGTACTACGGGTACTCTGCAGGATTTCTATAACACGTGACTCGCTTAGTTCTACTGCTTCCGCAATTTCTTTTAAGTTTGGATCCCTTTCTAATTCCCGTGATAGTTTTGACTGTGCTTGCCGAATTGATCTACGAGTTTCGCCAACATAGCAGGGGATTCGAATGATTTGACTCTGTTGATCGAGTGCTCGTTTTATTGCCTGCATGATCCACCAAGTGGCATATGTGCTGAAACGAAAACCTCGCTTGAGATCAAATTTTTCAACTGCTTTCATCAATCCAATACTTCCTTCCTGCATTAGGTCCAGAAAGGAAAGGGAAGATCTGTTAAAGTTATGTTTTTTTGCAATACTGGCAACGAGCAGCAGGTTTGCTTCAACAATACACATTTTTGCATATTGCACTTTTGCAGTAGCAATCTCTAGTTTTTTCCAGAAGGAGTCAAAATTAAAATTGAGCCGATCCCTGTCATCAATTACTTCGTTGACTGTAACATAAGAGTCCTTCAATTCCGTAGTAAGTATATTTTCTTCTTCGGCAACAACATTTTCGTCACTATTTTCAAGGTCTGCAGGTGAAATTTCACCATTTTCAAGTGTTTTGCTAGCTGTGGCTTTCATGTTAGGCAGATCAATAATTTGATACGTTTTAATTTCTGTTTCGATGCGCTTCAGTATAATATCCAAATCCATAGGACTCCACCAATCTGGATCCTGGTCTGTTTGGTATTTCGTTCCACGGCGCCGTTTGGTTTTGGCTCGAACGCGTTCGAGGATGATTGGAGGCAGTTGCTGAAAAAGCTTAGAGACTTTCTCTTTACCTCTGTTGAAATCCTGAAAGAGTTCTACCTCTTGTTTGGGTTTTAGCAATGGGGTGCGAGCGATTTCTTGAAGATAAGAAAAGGCTTCGTCCCTAGTGCCACCATCCATGCTGTCTCCAGCTCTTGGCTTATACTTGGAGATAAGATCATCCTCTGCATCAAGGGTATCCTCTCTATTGTATGTATTACCCAGTGATTCAGCCGCTGGTTGACTTAGGATTGGATTTTCATCTTCATATTGTGTTGTAGGATCTGATTGACTGTAGGTTACAGAACCTACGTCGAAATCTTGATCATCCGAATTTTCGCGTGCTCTTATCTTCGTTCCTTCAGACATTTATGTAACTACCTCTAATTTAGGTTTTCCTTTGTCTTATATTGTATTTTTAGTAGATATTCTACTTGTTTTATTGTAGAATTTGCCAAGTTCCTAAAGTGCATTTGCAATTTTTAAAGTGCATTTTGTGTTTTTCAAACATATCCGTAAAAAACTAAAGTAACAGTGTGCCGAATGAACAAATCCGACGTCCTCAAATGCTACGAAGCAGGCGACTTTTTCAAAAATGCAGATTTAGTAGGAATCGACCTCAGCCATATTAAGTTGGCAAAAGCTGATTTCTCAGAAGCCAACCTACAGCTTGCGAAATTCAATGATACCGATCTGAGTGAATCTAATTTCAATTATGCGGACCTATCTAATGCTGATTTATCAGGTGCCATTTTGAGGAATGCTTTCCTGGTTGGTGCTAATTTAACTAATGCTAATTTAGGGCAAACCGACCTTCGTGGCGCGTTTTTGGGCGGATCAACGCTTTGTAGTACGAATTTCCGTGATGCTGACTTAAAAGATGCCATTATTGGATCCCCAAATTGGATCGTTCCAGATGCCTTTAGCCCTTACACAGACTTTGAAGGTGCAAACCTTGAAGGCACAATCTTTGGTGAAACAACCCCCAAGGGGGTTTCAATGCTAGGCGCTAAGTTTACAAGTGCATATCTCTACGAAGTTAACTTTTCCGAATCGGTTTATTATCCCCAACAACTTGAGGAAGCTATTACAAACAAAATTGTGCGATAGGTCACCTAAAAAACTGCACAACCCAGATAAAGACGTCCTTTTTGCCAAAAAGGTTTACAATTTTTTTATAATTTATAAGTTCTATTTATTCTAAACTAGAGTTATCGGAACTGAATTTCGGTTAGTTTTTGGTAAAGGCCGTTTTCTCTAATCAGTTTTTGGTGTGTTCCTCTTTCAGTGATTTTTCCCTTGTTCAGTACGAAAATCTCATCTGCATTGATAATTGTTGAAAGCCTATGGGCAATGACAAATGTTGTTTGGCCTTTCATCAGGTATGATAATGACTGTTGAATAAGTGATTCAGATTCACTATCTAGTGAAGAAGTTGCTTCATCAAGTAGAAGGATCCGTGGATTCTTAGCAATCGCCCGTGCGATTGAAATTCGTTGTCTTTCACCTCCTGATAGCATAAGACCCGATTCTCCAACTTCCGTTTCGTAACCATTTGGCAGTCCAACAATAAAGTCGTGTGCATTAGCTAATTTTGTTGCTTTGAGAATTTCAGAATCCGTTATGTCTGCTTTGCCGTAGGCGACATTAGCACGTATGGTTCCAGAAAAGAGTATTGTTTCCTGTGGTACAATTGCGATTTGCCGCCGTAGGGATTCTAAACTAAAATCGCTTATTCGGTAACCATCAATCAATATTTCGCCTAAAGTTGCCTCATAAAACCTTAGAATTAAATTTAACAATGTTGTTTTACCCTGTCCGCTTGGTCCTACTAGAGCAATAATCTTTCCTGGCTCAATGTAGAAACTGATACTGTCGACAACCTTTTCTTGATCGTTGTAGGTGAATGACACATTGCGGAACTCGATTTCACCGCGTACGGGAGGGAGATTCGGTTCTTTTTTCTGCTCCAGCCTTTCATCTTGAAAATTGAGTACGTGAAACACTCGATCAGCTGACGCTAAGCTTTGCTGTAAAATCGTATTGAATTGGCTAATGGTGCGTATTGGTTTAAACATCAAGCTGATCATGGCAACGTAACCAATAAATTCACCTGTGCCAAGGTTCCCGAGAATTACTTGCCTACACCCAAGACCAAAAACTACTACCACTCCGACTGCGCTAATTAGCTCAACTAGGGGGCTAAGCAACGAAGTTAAGCGGATTCGTTTTATTGTAGTATTATATTGGTGTTTTGTTGTATCCAAAAATTTATCGCGCTCAAAAACTTCAGTAGTGAAACTCTTAATTATTTGAGTCCCGTATATTGTTTCCTTGAGTTGAGAGGATAGATCCGCCGTATGCTGTTGGATTTCTCCAGATGCCTCACGAATCCTTTTACCAAATTGATTGATCAGGTGTACAAGTGGAGGGAAAATTAATAGTACTAGAATTGTGAGCTTGAAACTGCTAATTAACATTGCAACTATAAAAACTGGGAGGTAGATAATCGCACGTATCACACTTGAGGTAGAACCGATGGCTCTGTGTAGAGACCTCACATCATCGGTCATCCGAGTAATTAAATCTCCTGATCGGTGATCTTTCAGGATTCCTATAGGAGCAAAAACGATCTTTTCGTACACTTCGTTTCTCAGCCGAGTGATCAATTTTAGTCCGACCAGATCCATTAGAAAACTATTGAAATAGGAGAAAATCCCTTTTACTAATACTAGACAAAATGCGCCTCCTAGCACATATCCAATCAAGAGGAGTGCTCTCTGTTGATCTGCAATTACAAATGGTATTCCGTTAAAAATCCTGTTAACTTTAAAGAATTTAATGATTAGTGGTTTCTCATCAAATGTGTGTGTTTCTATTGATTTTAATGCGTCAATTGTGCTCGCTAGAACTTGTATATAGCCGAGATCTCCAATTGCGATCACAAAGGAACAGACCATCGATAAAAGAATCAGGCTGGTGTAGCCTCCCATATATTTGGCAAGACGGTCAAATGTGTTCATGTTCGATCCTATTCTTCTGACAGTCAAATTGAACGTGTATATGTTTGGCAACGATTGATTTATATTATCAGATTTGCTTTGAATGGATTATATTTCAAGCCAACTTGCGGTTCGATTGCACAACAACCGGATGAGGCTTTAGCAGTCATTGCGTTGGGAAATTTAATTCATAACGAAATGACGTAGACGGTAGGATTTTTTGATTTATATTACTTGTAAGATTAAGAATTTTTTCAAGGAATGTTGGTTTTTGTTCAATACGCGTTATTTTGGGCTCTCCTTTGATCCCAACAACTTGGGCTGCATGAGCGATTGTGTCTTGCAAATTGCCTAGCCGATCAATTAGCATTTTCTCGGATGCTTGTTTGCCAGTGAAGATTCGCCCATCGGCAAAAGCTTCGATTTGATTTCGTGTTAGCCGGTCGCTTCGGCCTTCAATAATTGCCTGAATGAATTGAGATCTTACGTCGTTAACGGTTTTTTGGATTAAATTTCTTTCAGCCGGTGTCATATTGCGTTGTGATGCCCCGATGTCTTTATATTCCCCACTTTTGATGGTCTGATATTCGATTCCTATTTTTTCGTACAGTACTTTCATTTTCATAAATTGCATAACAGCGCCAATACTACCAGTAAGCGTTCCTGGGTTTGCGAAGATTTCTTGTGCTGCACAGGCAATATAGTAACCACCAGATGCAGCGGTACTGCCCATGGATGCAAAAATTGGTTTACTCTTCAGCTTTTTAAGCTCGCTGTAAATCTCTTGAACAGGGGCAACACCCCCTCCAGGTGAATCAATTCGCAGTACGATGGCTTTTACACTGGTGTTATTACGATGATGATGGATGTGTTTAATAATCTCTTCTGAATCATTAATCACACCAAGGATTTCAATGATTGCTACTTTATCCCCGATTGCTTCAGGATTGATTAGTACTCGGCCAAAAAATAGTATGAAGATTAGGATTGCTCCTATGATTAAAATGGTATATTTGACTTTGCGAGACACAACGAATTTCTCCCTTATAATTCTAACATTTTTTTCGCATATTCTCGAAAATCTGAACCGAGTTCAGGGTCTGCTAGGGAAAATCTAAAAAACGCTTCAAAGTAAGCACGATAGTTTCCTATATCAAATCGTTTTTCGCCATGATCGAGTTTCAGACCAAAAACTCTGCCTTGATTCTGTAGTGCAAGCCGGATGGAATCAGTGATCTGGATCTCGTTATTTCTGCCGGGTTTTGTCTGGCGAATATAATCGAAAATTTCAGGCGAAAACACGTATCGTGCTGCAACTGCCAAGTTGCTTGGAGCTTTATCCACACTTGGTTTCTCCACAATATCCGCAATTGAAAAAGTCAGACCTTGTTCAAAATCAGGCGCCGCAATTCCATATTTGACAACCGACTCCAATGCGACTTCTTCAAATAATATGGATGCATTAGCTTGGTTTCTCATATATGTTTCTATCAAACTTTCCAGTACGTTACTCTTCGGTTTGGATCGGATAATGGAATCGCCTAAACACACAACGAAGGGCTCATTATTGACAAAAGTTTCTGCCTTGCTAATTGCGTCAGCTAGTCCCTTTGGGTGACTTTGTCGTGTATAGAAAAACTCAATGTCATTATCAATTTCTTGAAGTTGGCTGAAATGGTTTAAATGTGGATCAAAATGGTCTTCTAGTGCGCGTTTTTTCTGATTTGTGACAATTAGAATCTTATTGATTCCAGCTCCTTGTATTTCTTCCGCTACATGTTGGATTACAGGTTTCCGTCCAACTAATAACATTTCTTTTGCTTGGGATTTAGTTGCGGGTAGTAAGCGAGTTCCAGAACCTGCCGCAGGTATTACTGCTTTACGTGGTCTTTGCTGTGTTTGATGAATGTTCGTTCCAAATGTCATTTAATATAAAATAATACCTAGAATAGTACGAACAACCCATAACATGTCAGAATAACAATTGCGTCTTTTAATATATTCTAGATCTATCTGCAATTTCTCTGGCATAAGTATATCGATATAAAACTGTTCTGGGTTAGGTTTGCCTTTTAGTTTTTCTTCCTCGTTTCGGTTCGCAAATTGAGAAGGGCCGGTTATCCCAGGGAGTGCCTGCAATATTTGGCGCTGGTTCTGCGTATAGTACTGAACGTAATATGGGGATTCGGGGCGCGGTCCAATAATACTCATTTCCCCTTTAATGATGTTTATTAATTGCGGAATTTCATCTAGTTTCCAACGTCTGAGGAAGGAGCCGATTAGCGTAATGCGAGGATCGCGATAAGCAGTGAGCTCCTGCCCAAACGAGTCAGCATTTGCGACCATTGTTCGGAACTTGTACATTTCAAAAGTAATGCCGTGCTGTCCAATTCTCTGAGATTTGTAAAAAGTGGGACCAGGTGATTGTAATTTTGCGCATATAGCAACTACTAAAAAAATTGGTGATAAAATTATCAAGGAGAGACTTGCGAATGTAAGATCAATAATCCTCCTCATATCTGTCTGGCGGATGATAAATTAATTACTTCAGTTTTGGTCTTCTGATCACTGGTATTAATTGGTTCATTGACAAAAAGCCGATTTGGTACATAAGTTGGTACAATCTTTTGAAGTTCCCTAATGATCTCATCAGCTTTTAGGTGGTTGGCAAGGTCTTCTAACATCTGGATTTGATTCAGCAATCTTTTCTCTTCGATTGCTTCAAGATGTGCGACGAAAATCCGTTGGTGTTTGGTTGCAGTTACGCCTTCCTCTGCTGTCAGTAGCTCTTCGTATAACTTTTCTCCTGGTTCTAATCCTGTAAATTCTATTGGAATGTCACGTTCCACTTCAAGTCCAGACAGACGGATTAGATCACATGCAAGATCGAGGATTTTAATTGGGTCTCCCATATCCAAGATAAAGATCTCCCCCCCATTTCCCATTGCTCCAGCTTGAAGTAGCAGTTGAACTGATTCAGGGATAGTCATGAAATACCGTATAACGTCGCGGTGCGTTACAGTCACTGGCCCCCCTTTTTCTATCTGACGTTTGAACTTAGGTAAAACACTTCCACGACTATCAATGACATTGCCAAAGCGAACTGCGACGAATTTTGTGCCGTTATGGTATGCTTTGCTTTCGCTCAACTTTTCTGTTACTCGCTTGGATGCCCCCATCACACTGGATGGATTGACTGCTTTATCGGAAGATACAAGGATAAATGATTCAACCCGATGATGCACAGCAGCATCGACTAAATTCTTGGTGCCGAGAATATTATTTTTAACGGCTTCGTCAGGATTAAGTTCCATGAATGTTACGTGCTTATGTGCAGCGGCATGGAAAATAATTTGTGGTTGGTAGCGGTCGATAATTCTAAAAACCTTGAGTCGGTCACGGATATCACCAATAATGGTCGTACGGTTTAGGTCTGAGTGGATCTCGGCTAATTCATGCTCAATGTGGTATAGGCTATTTTCGCCTCGAGCGTAAAGAATTAATTGTTCCGGTTTGAACTGTGAAATCTGCCGACATAATTCGGAACCTATTGATCCTCCAGCACCAGTTACCATTACTCGTTTGCCAGTTAGTGATTCGGAAACTTCAGCGAGATCAATCTGAGCAGTCTGTCGATTCAGCAAGTCTTCAACTTGAACATTCCGAATCTGACTAATGTTGACGTTTCCTGAAAGAATTTCGTCAATACTGGGCATTATCTTGAATGTACATCCTTTTTGTTCGCAGAAGTGGATAATTTCACGTATTTTTGTCCCTGCCGCGTTTGGCATAGCAATAATCACGGTATCAACTTGGCGTCGTCGAACAATATAGGTCAAATCGCGTGTGGTACCAAGGATATCAAGTCCGTGAATTCGTTTGCCTACTTTTTCCCGATTATCATCAATAAAACCAATTGGTAAATATCCTTTGTCTGGATTTTTACGTATGCTTCGTAGGACGTTGACTCCTAGTTCCTCGGCACCAATGATCAAGACATGTTTGCGGGGAATTCCAACCTGATTTTTTCCCCACTCCTCCGATAACCGCGATGAAAATTTAAATCCGTTAGTAAGGATAAAATTGTAGAAGCCATCAATTAGCTGAAATGCGACGATATCGCTAATCGAAGTCTGTTTGGCAATGCTGTTTGTGATTATAAGCAATGTGGGAATAAGTAGAACTGTAGAAATCCCAATGGCGGTAGTTAGTAATGTGAATTCGTATACGCTGGCAAAATGCCATATTTGTTTGTGGCATTGGAGTGCCAAAGAAGTTGTAATCCGTATCACAGTTACAGCAGCGATAATAGCAAGGAGATTTCTGACAGACGCCCCCGGTATTTCTACTTGCTGGGTAAAGCTTAAGTTTAAAAACTTACTAGTGCAGAGAGTAAGAAAAAGAGCCGCATTAATTAATAGAAGATCAATCGATATTGAACTAATTAATTTGGTTCGTGTCTTCAACATGTTTTCCTTTCTTTTATTTTGGAGTAGATATCGTTTAATTTTTCCCCTAGAATTTGCCAGTTGTATTTCTCTTCAATTAGTTTTCTGCCTGAATTACCAATTGATCTGCGGAGTTCCCGGTCGTCGAGCAACATGTTGACGTGGTTTGCAAAATTATTTGGTGTGTCAGCTACTAACAAATCTTGATTCTCGATTGCCTCGATGCCCATTGACCCAATTGTCGTTGTTACGATGGGAATACCCATTGCCATTGCTTCAAGGTGTTTAACTTGCAATCCTGATCCTGATCGCATCGGTGATATAAAGACTGTCGCCTTATTAAAGTAAGCACGTGTGTCAGGAACATAGCCAGTTACAGTTACATTGTTGCCTGCTAGCCGTTTGACTTGATCCGTCGGATTGTTGCCAACAATTGAGAAAGTTACATCAGGATGCTTGGCTATAATCAGAGGCCAAATTTCGTTATGAAAATAAATCGCCGCGTCATAATTTGGGAAATAATTCATTGTGCCTGTAAACAACAGATTTAATCCTTCATCTTCTATACTGCATGGCTGGAAATAATCAGGGTCAACACCAACTGGAATAATTGATAGGCTGAGCTCTGCATTTTGTTCAAGCAAATAATCATAGTCAGGTTTTGCTACTACTGTGTTATGGTCAAAAATCCGAGCGATACCTACTTCATAATCACGCGTCCGTTTTTGTTCAATTTTGAGAAGGGGTAAAATAGCACCATGATCGACTTCGATCCGTCGGTTTAAATTCAATGCCATTGAATCGCAAAGATCAAGCATCTTTGGAACCTCTTTGTAAT
>Ga0066372_10001241_pt1 | contig 10237 bp, 9 predicted proteins | sample Knorr_S15_td_250_FD_77011 | JGI IMG/M metagenome (GOLD analysis project Ga0066372, IMG submission 77011) | Marine microbial communities from Southern Atlantic Ocean transect - Knorr_S15_td_250_ad_251m_LV_A | ecosystem: Environmental > Aquatic > Marine > Oceanic | place: Southern Atlantic ocean... | reverse complement strand
GAAACATTGGGGTTACTATAATCGGATACTAGATTAAAATTTCTATGGCTACCAATCTGTTGAGACATTACCTCTTCTACACCCCTAACAATGTTTCGTGTATGTACACCAACCATTATAACTGAAGCCTCTTCCATAGCTTCTGGCCTCTCATGAGCCTCTCTAATATTAAGTGCTCTAAAATTTAAGATAGAAGACTCTTCTGAAATAGTACCGCTGTCTGAAAGCACAACATAAGCATTGCTTTGAAGAGCATTATAATCTGTAAAACCCATTGGATCTAAAAACTGGATTAGTGAATTAGTAGTTAACTTTAATTCACTAAGTTTCTTTTTAGTTCTGGGATGTGTGCTAACAATAATTGGATAGTTAAAACGAAGAGCCAGTTGATTTAAACTTTCAATTAAACTTTTGAAATTATTTTCATTTGAAACATTTTCTTCCCTATGAGTAGAAATCAAAAAGTAATTTTCTTTTTTTAAAGACAGCTTTTTTAAAATTGTTGAGGTAGATATATTCTTTTCATAAAAAGATAACACTTCAAACATTGGAGACCCTGTTTTTATAATTCTATCTGCGGGTAACCCCTCTTTAAGAAGATATTCACGGGCAATATCACTATACGTCAAATTAATATCTGCTATATGATCAACTATTTTTCTATTTGTCTCCTCTGGAACTCTTTGATCAAAACACCTATTGCCTGCTTCCATATGAAAAATTGGAATCTTTCTTTTTTTTGCAGAGATTGAAGACAATGAACTATTTGTGTCACCCAATACTAAAAATGCATCTGGTTGAATTTTGTTTAATAGAGGATCTATTTTAATCAATATGTTCCCTACTGTCTCTGTTGATGTTTCTCCTGCTGCTTCTAAAAAATAATCTGGCTTTCTAATTCCTAGTTCATCAAAAAATATTTCATTTAGAGTATAATCATAATTTTGACCAGTATGAATTAAAACATGATCAATTGCTGAAGAACTATCTAAAGCAGCTATAACTCTTGATAATCTTATAATTTCAGGTCTAGTACCAACAACAGTAACAACTTTTAATGGAGATAAACTTTTCATATATTAAAAATACACATTTTCAAAATAAGTGTCTGTATCTTTAGGATCATAAGGCTCATTTATCCAAAATGAGGTGATTAGCGGTTCACTTCCAACATTAGTAATACTATGTGTATACCAAACGGGCATATCAATATAGCTTGGCTGATTTCCACTTAATAAGAAGTCATTAATTTTTTCACTCCCAATTTTACGTAAAGAAATTTTAGCTTCCCCATTCAAAACAGCAAATCGTTCTATTTTTCTAGTATGAAAATGATTGCCCCTTGTAATACCCGGCAATGTAGTAGAATATGAAAATTGACCTCCAATTTCTGTTCTTAATATTTCAGAGAAAAAACCTCTTTCATCAGAATTCTTTTTTAAGAAAACAGGATAATTCTTTTCTAAATTAATATAACTCCTAAAGGTGTTAAATAGGTCAAATTCAAAAGAGTTACTAAACAAGGGTAGGGTATTATTCTTTAAGTAAGAATCTTTGAAATAATTTAAAAGCGTTAAAACTTCAGATACTTTAATTTCAATATCGGAGGGAATATGATTTAGTTTCACCTCATTCTTTGATTGAATATTCTTAATAATTTGTTTAACTAAATTTTCTATGTAAATAAGTGGAACTTTTGAGTCCTGAATAATTTTAGGAGTCTGATTAATTAAGATTTCAGAACAAAATGTTGCAATAAATGAATTATAATTTGATTTACAAAAAGGCCCAAAAACATTAGGAATAAGAACTCCTGTAAACTTACCTCCCAGTTCACTTATTGTTTGCTCCAAAAACCCCCTAGATTCTTTTTTTGCCTTTCCATATAGAGAATCTGAATCCTCTTGAAAGGAGGATGCAAAAATTAGATGACCTCTAAATGAGGTATTAATTAAAGCTGCTTTTAAAGCAATATTAATTTGAATATTTGAAGTATATACCTCCTCGTTTGAATTAGCTCTGTTAACACCAGCCAAATGAACAATCACGTCACAAGAAGAAACAAAAGAGTTTAGTAATGTGCTATTTCCCAAAAATGATTTTTCAAAAGGCACTATTTTATATTTCTCAAATTTATATTTTATTGTTTGAGAAAGATGATAGCCTATAAATCCATCTTGTCCTGTGATTCCAATTTTCAAGCTACTATAGTTTTATAAGCGGATCATTCTTAATTTCCGGGAGTTGCATTAATAAATCTTTCATTTTGGTAACATTTAGATGTTCAGTATTATCTGAGTTATACTCCCCAGTGAGGACTTCTTTCTTGTTACCTTCTGAAAAATATGGGGCATAATTCAAACCTCTATTATCTGATGCAATTGAATAATAATCACCTAAGTCATTTGCTTTTACCATTTCCTCTGAAGTTACTAAAGTCTCATATTTCTTTTCACCATGTCTAATACCAATTTCTTGAATTGATGATTTAGAATCATATAACTCCAAAAGTGCTTGGGCTAGCACAGAAATTGTTGCTGCAGGTGATTTCTGAACAAACATCTCACCCTGTTTTCCATTTTTAAATGCATAAAGTACCAGTTCTACAGCATTATCCAGGGTCATCATAAAACGAGTCATTTCTGGGTCTGTAATGGTAAGTGGTTTACCTGTTTTAATTTGATTAATAAACAACGGAATAACTGACCCTCTTGAAGCCATTACATTTCCATATCTAGTGCCACAAAAAATAGTTTTTGAATCATCTAAATTACGGGACTTAGCTACCATTACTTTTTCCATTAGAGCCTTTGTCATTCCCATTGCATTAATTGGGTATGCTGCTTTATCTGTACTTAGAATAACAACTTTTTTAACTTCAAAAGCTTCTGCTGATAAAAGTACATTTTCAGTTCCTATTACATTTGTTTTAATTGCTTCCAATGGGAAAAACTCACAGGAAGGCACTTGCTTTAAAGCTGCGGCATGAAAAATATAATCTACTCCCTTCACGGCCTGAGATACTGAAGATGAATCTCTGACATCTCCTATATAAAACTTTAATCTATCGTCATTTAAGGATTTGCGAAGATCATCCTGCTTTTTTTCGTCCCTACTAAAAATTCTTATCTCAGAGAACTCTTTGTTTGCAACTGCTTTTTTTAAAAAAGCAGTTCCAAAAGAACCTGTTCCACCAGTAATCAATAAAATCTTATTCATTTTTAAGTATGGTATTAATATATATTTTAAACCTATCTTCCGATTTAAAATTGAAAAATACGAATTTTTTAGCCTCTTTTAGTTGTTCATCGTTTTGTTTTTTTAAAGTAGATGCTATTTTTTCTGCAGCTGAAACAGGATCATTGGGTTCAAAATAGACTCCAAATTTTCCAATTATGTTTTTATTGAATGGTAAATTTGAACAAACAATGCTTTTTTTCATGTAAAGTGCTTCAAGTGGAGTGGCTGAAAAACATTCTAAATTTGATGGAAAGAAAATAATATCCATATTATTATAAAACTCAGGACATTGGTTAATACTAAGCTCCCCTAAAGAGATTACTTTTTTCTTAAAATCGTTACTCATTTTATTCATTTCTTCTGGTGTTAAAGTACAATAAAACTGAGATTTTATTGAATGATTTTGCTCTAAAAAATCATGTACTTCAGGAATTATTTTTAAGTTTTTATGAATATAATTTCTACCTATTACTCCAATTTTTAATTTCTTAGTTTTAGGTATATCAATTGATTTCCAATTGGTTGGATTAAGAAAAATTTGATTTAAACAATTCTTGGCTACTATTATATTATTTCTTTTAAACAGTTCTTGAAGTTTTGCCTTTATCCCTTCATGCTCGACTATCAAAGTATGTGAATTAAAAAAGAAACCTTTTTGTATCCAAAAAATAATTTTGAATCGTAATCGAGTGATTAAGTCTAATTCATCGTAAACTTTATTTTTTGGGAATAAAATCCAGGGTTGAGCAAAACCACTTATCCAATCTCTTTCACTTAATAATTTTATAGAATATAATGGACCAAACAAAGTGAATATTTTTTTTGGTTGCAGAATTGTAAAATAAAAAAATAGAGTACGCTTACTAATAATTCTATAACTCAGCTTATTTAAAAAAGGAGCAAGATGTGACTTTTGTATTTCCTTATGTAAGCGACTAGAAAATAAAAAATAAAAATTATGATTGTTTTCTGAGTAAATAACATGATCAATAAAGCTCATGGCAACCTGAATAGCACCTCCAGTTGAGATATTACTCAGATTTATATAAATTCGTCTTGTGTCTTTATTTTTCAACATTAGAAGATGTTCTTATTTTAAAATATTTAACATCTTAAAATCTATTTAGTATCATTTTTCAATTATTAATGCTCTTTACATCAAGTGCTTTTTGGATTTCTTTAATTTGAAACTCAGGATTATATTTTTCATCTATAATCCTTCTTCTTTCTGCTCGAGTTAAGTTAATATTAAATTTAGAAAACCACAGATCTATCTTTATCGATAAATCATCACTATCGTTCTCATTGAAAAAGAATCCTGTCTTTTTGTCTTCAATAATAGCTGCTTCTGGCATTTGTTTGTCAAAATTATTATGTGTCCCAACGGGTGTACCATAGCTAAGAGTATGAATAGAATTAAGTCCAGTATTACCAGGAGAAACCATTAAGTCAGATGAATAAATTAATTTGGATAATTCTGATTCCTCATAAGTTTTTCCATAAAAGTATATCCATCCTTTTTCTAAACCTTCTTTGGACATCTTTTTCAATAAACTTTCTTGAGGTCCTTCACCTATAATTAATAGGTTAAAATTGACTTTCTGAGAATTCAACTTTTTTAAGCTTTTAATTAATAAATCAATTTTTTTCACAGATGTAAGTCTTCCTAAAAAAAGAATAGTTTTTAGTTTAGAATTTTTAAAAAAGGTGAACTCCTTTTTAATATTATTTTTTTGATAGGTTTCAAAATATTTTTTTTGCAAGCCATAATCTAATGAATTATATATTACAAAAATTTTACTTGAGTCAAATCCTGCCTTAATCATTAATTTTTTACCCCTTTGTTCATAAAGTAAATATTTATTCCCAATAGAATAAAATAATATCCTCAACAGACGTTTTATATAGTTTTCATTTCCATAAAATCCGTGAGTCCATAAAATTGTTTTTTTATTTCTAACTCTACATATTAACAGGCCAATCCATGTTGACAATATATTCATGTCTCCTATGAAAATTGCCTGATTAAATGATGCTAAAAGACATTCCTTAATAATTTTTGATTGCCAGATTACACGTCCAAAAAAATAAAAATTTTTAACCTCTTTGAAACTATTCTTTAGTTTATTTGATTCTGAAAAAAATAGATCTTCTACTTGAATCCCCTCATTTTGAATAGGATCAAAATAAAATTTAACATCAGCTTTGTTATTGTTAAGCAGTTTTTCCCAAATACTTTTCCTGTAAGATGGAAAAAAATTAGTAATGAATAATATTTTTTCTTTTGTAATCAAAATATCTTTAATTTAATTAGACTGATTCTTAAAAAAAGATTGTGTACGAATTTATATTCGGTGTTCTGAAAATTAAATTGTGATTTTTTATAATATTAAGGCCTTTGATCTATTTAAAATTAAATTTAGATAGCTTGTAATAAATTTTTGGAGAAAAAATTATTAAAAAGACTCCTATAAAGTGTTTTAAGAAAGCAAAAAAACCAAAATGAATTAACTGAAAATACATTACTTCAGTTATTATAAAGTTTTTCGATTTATAAAAGCTTTTTAATCTTGAAAAAAATCTAGTATTGGGTCTTCTCCATAACTCTATCTCGTTTTTATTACAAATCCCAACTACTTCTGACGCTATAAATACTTTAAATTTTTTTTTAATAGCTCTTAAACCATAGTCTGTATCTCCATAATTATGAGTAAACATTTTGCTTAAAAAGCCTACCTTTTTGAAAACTTCTTTAGGGATAAACACAAAATTCCCATTTATTAATGAGCATTCCTGTGGTTCACCCGATGGCTTTAAAAGCGTAAGATGTTTATCCCTTCCACCATATGTTATTTCATTTAAATTTTGGTTAGAAGAAATAAATGTTCCTAAGATTATTGAAGATTTTTTGTCATTAAGGTCATTATAAATTACTGAAAAAGCATTCTTAAATAATATTGAATCATCATTTAACCATACATAATAATCATAATCTTTTTTTGTTGAAGCGAACTCCCATAACTTTCTTGTTCCGCCAGACCAAAAGTATTTACCATTACCATATATTACGTTTATACTTGGATACATTTTTTTAATAATTTCTCCACTTTTATCAGGTGAATTATCATCTAAAAGAAAAATATCGTGATCACATCTATCAATTAAAGAAAGTGAATTAAAACAATGTTTTAAACATTCTATAGTTGTTTCCAACCTATTATAACATGTTATTAAAATTGCTGTTTTCAATTTGATGTAATTAATCTAACCTTTTATGATTTTTTTATAAAGCTTTATATGCTCTAAAGCTATTTTTTTTGATGCAAAATTATCTATAACATGTTGCCTACAATTAGATTTTAGCTTTGAGTTATTATTATTTAGTACCCATAAAATACCTTTTAAAAAATCATCTGTATCAAATGCTTTAGCTAGATATCCAGAAAATTTATGTTTAATAGTTGTTCTTAATCCAGAGGTATTAAATGCCACAACAGGACACGAACATGCATTAGCTTCTGAGGCCACTTGCCCAAAAGATTCTATTCTTGAGGGAATCAACACTACATCTGCAGCAGAGTAAGCAGCTATTAATGATTTAGAATTATTTAGAAATCCTAAATAAAAAATTGGAAATTTAAAGTTTGGTTTTATTTCTGGTTCATCTTCGCCAAAGATTACTAGTCCAATTTTTTTATTAGTACTTTGTAGTTTTTCTAGTGACTCCTCTAGAAGGTCAAAACCTTTATGATAATCTTTAGTACCTGAGGTTGAACCAAATAATATAAGAGATAATTCTTTAGGTAGTTTAAGAGTTTTTCTAGAAGAATCTTTATCAATAGCCCTCCATTTTTTTATGTCTATAGCATTTGAAATTCTGTAAACAGGCCAACCTTTCATTAAATAACTTTTCTTTACATTTTCTCTCATCCAGTCACTAGGAGTAACAATATTTATAGGTTTTTTCCAGTATTTCTTTTTCCGTCTCCAAGCCCATCTATTTAAATCAAAAAGACCTTCTCCAACAGGTCTATTGCTTTTTAAGTAACCTTCCTCCCATCTATTATCATATGAAATATGTTCTGCACCACAAAAACCCCACATATCGTGAAGAGTCCATACTAAGGGTTTTTTTATTTTACTTAAATCTGAAACAGAAATCATCTCATGTTGAAACCAATGTAAATGAATTATATCCGCATCACTTTCATTGATAGTTTTTAACCAATAAGAGGATGAAAATATCTGAGGTGAATGTAAAACGGGATTATTAGTTTTTAATAAAAGAACTAATGCTCTTGATAAATATCTTTTAATATGCCTAATTTTTTTTTGAAAATTATTTGGATAAGTTTTGATATTTTGATTTTCTCCATACTTATAATTTACCCAAATACTGGAGTCATGTTGTTCATTCAGCAAAGCCTTATTGAGTCTTATTGTTGCAATAGCTGCACCACCCCTTCCATTAGAATTTGAAATATGAATTATTTTCATTTACTGTATATCCATTCTTTAACATATTGTGACTCCAATTTTGATATTATTGGAGGGTAAATATATACTGATGATAAAAAAGTTTTCATACCCAGCTTATATCCATTTTTTTTCATTAGTGAGTCAATCATACTTTTATTGAGTTCATCAGCTAAAAATCCTAAATCTTCAACACATACAACCCAAGGAAAAATTTTATTTAAAAAAAAACTCTCTAAAATTTTTTCTTCAAAACCCTCAACATCTAAATTCAACAGATGTATTTCAGAAGACGGATTAATTTTAGAAAAACTTGTCATAACATCATTAATATTTACTAGATCAACTTGAATTTCTTCTGATGGAACTCTAGAGAATTTATTATTTAATTCCACTACTCTTTCTTTATTGAATGTGCTATTATCTGGAGTTTTTGCATAATGATAAAAAGTTAACTTGTTATTTAAATTTTTTTCAGCAAAACCTGCAGGAATAAATATGTCTTCACCTCTAAAAATCTTGTATTTCTTTATTAGATTTGGTAATGGATCTACACAAACACCTCTCCATCCATTTAGATAAAATAAAAAAGTATTTGAATGAAGGATAGGATGATGAGATCCAATGTCAATGTAGTATCCATTTTTCAATTTACTAAAAATCTTTTGTAAAATGTAATCCTCACCATCAGATGAAAAGTGGAGAGGGACTCCAAAAAAAATATTAATTTTTCTTAAAATTTTGTATAAAATAATAATCAGTCTGTGTATCATAATTGGAAGATTAAACAGGCCCCCTTATAGGCACCTCTCCTTCAAAAACATTTTCAAATAAAATAGTAGCTTCTTCTTCATTGAAAATTTCATTTACTACATTTTTTAATCTATTTAATTTGGAAAAATTCACTATCCCTACAACTTTACAATTAATAAAATTGAAATTTAACTCTTTTTTTATATGTGCTCTATGATTCCCAGAACTTGACATTATCCATCTCCACTTATTATCCTTAACAAGAATTACTGCTCTTGGGTAATCATAACTGTTTTCAATATAACCTTGACCCTTAATCTTATTTATTAGCTTTTTAAATTGATAAACATGACTTGTAGCAGTATCATAAGAAAATATTCTTTCCTCAATGAGCTCTAATTTCTTATCTGTAAAAGACATGCCATTTGCAGATCTATTTTTGTAAAAACTATTAAGATAATTTTTTTTCATAGTATTGATATCAACCTTATCCCAAGGTAAAGTCATCAACCAAGAAGGATATGATATGATTTTAGATGAGGTTAAAAAATTATTTATATCGTATACTGATTTATTCTTAAAATCTTGATATTCACTGTATAACATTTTTATAATTTCATCTAAAGATTTATTATTAATAATTTCCATAACAACTCTGGAATATATATCTTTTGAGCTGTCAAATTGTGTCCCCCTTATTGATCTACCTAATTTATATGGAAGTTTAACTGTTGGACATAGGAGAAACTTATAATATGTTGATTTTAAGAAATCACCTTCTGTTTCTGCCATACTTAATCTAAAGATCGGCTCAAAGAGAGAATATAATTTTAAATATGGACTTTTAATATATTTAAAAAAATAAGTTTTATTCAGCATTTATTTTTCTCTTTTAAAAGAATCTATATAAGAAAAAGATGATCTATTTACTACATCTATACCTTTAGAAACTGCAAGATCATTTAATAAATCGGTATATTTTAAAACTCTATAGTTTTGATATAATCTTTCACTCAAGGATTTATTAGCTTTAGATTGATATTTATTTGAACTGTCCTTTTCTGCTTCTGAATTTTTATAAAAATGTTTTACGGGCACACTTACATAATTTGTTTTTTGGTCAACAGTTATAGATTTAAATCCAGAAAAATCTACCCCGTAAAGATATATCTCAGAGTAATTACACATAATAGAATACCACAATAGTGTTACCATACTATTAACGTTTGCAATACCAAAAAATTTATTCCGTAGAACAAATAATTGCATTCTCTTTGTTGATAACATAATAGATTTTTCAGGGATCTTAATAAATGAAATATTTGAATTGTCTTGTAACCTTGACTTAATATAATCATACCCTGATTCAGGACATAAAATCGAAATATCCCAATTAATTGCTTTAAGTTTTTGATAGGTGTCGTTTCTTAATTGATTGAAACTTTTATTGAGGTCCTCTGACCAAAAAAGCTTATCAGCTAAGAAATAATAATTAGGCTTTAGTTGAAGAAAAGTTTCTGTATTTGCAAAAAAATTTACTCCAAAAAAATCACATTCATCTTTTTTATAACTATTTATCTCATGAACATCTTTTAATAAAGAAGGTCCAGTCCCTATTATTATGCTCTTTTTAAAGCTTTGTTTGTTAAAGCTGATTCTTAATGGAGATCTTAAATTATTACATTTTGTTAGTAACAATTTTACAATGAACTTTATAAGATCTAATGCTAAATTGAAATAAATCATTTTCTATTTTTTATAATGCCAG
>Ga0066372_10001238_pt1 | contig 10244 bp, 9 predicted proteins | sample Knorr_S15_td_250_FD_77011 | JGI IMG/M metagenome (GOLD analysis project Ga0066372, IMG submission 77011) | Marine microbial communities from Southern Atlantic Ocean transect - Knorr_S15_td_250_ad_251m_LV_A | ecosystem: Environmental > Aquatic > Marine > Oceanic | place: Southern Atlantic ocean... | reverse complement strand
TAAATTCACCTTCGCTTATCGCAAATCCAAATTGTACTGCTACTCAATTATTGATAGCACTTAAATCAATACATGATGTAGCAAGCATTGAAATAATTAATATAGCATCCTATCAAGCAGTCTCTGGGACAGGGAAATTAGCTATGGAAGAGCTCCACAATCAGACCTATTTTAAGGATTCAGGCGAAAAGTTATCAGTTTACCCTAAGCAAATTGCTTTCAATGTCATTCCACAATGTGATGAATTTTTAGATAATAATTTTACAAAAGAAGAGATGAAGGTTGTATGGGAGACGCATAAGATACTGGATCCAAATATTTTTGTTCAAGCCACTTGTGTAAGAGTTCCAGTGTTTAATGGTCATTCTGAGGCTGTTTTTTTTAAGGTATCAAAAAGTATTTCTAGAGAAATGATAATGAATATTTTGCAGAATGTTGAGGGTTTAAAGGTTTTTGATGATCCTGAGTATCCAACCCCATTAGAACATGCTAATGATACGGAGGAAGTTTTTGTTGGAAGAGTTAGAGTGCAAGAGTTAGCGGATGAAACTTGGATATCAATGTGGATTGTTGCAGATAATGTTTATGGAAAAGGCGCAGCTTTAAATGCAGTTCAAATTGCTGAAACATTATTAAATTCAGAAAAATTCTAATGAAAAAAGCCTTTTTTGTTATTTTGGCGGTTTTTACTATTTTTATAGAAGCTAATGGCACCATAGGAAGCCCTGAAGTTTCAATAAATTCTAAAGGCAATTACTTGATTGAAATTCAAATGAGTAATTTTGCATCACTTGAAGAGGAAGATATTGTTCTAAGTAATTTTAAATCTAGCGAACCCTTGGTTGATGAAGAGTTTGAGTTTACTCTCTTTGAGAATTTAGATTCATACAAACGTTTAACTTTAGCATTACAAAATTCATACGACGATGACTATTTTTCATTTCGTTTATCAATTCAAGGCAAAGCATCAAAAGATATTTTTATTTTTTTACCGCAAAATAGTTCTAGGAAAACTCCACCAAAAGAAGTTTCTTTTAAACTTCCAGCAAAAAAAATATATGGAGAGCCACAGAGGTACGATATTGCAAAAGCTCTCTCTGAAGATCTTGATAATGATGCTGAAAATGATTCATCCATGGCTGTAAGTTTAAAAAAATCAGATGTTGAAGAGGATAAAAGTGATTCTATGCCGCAAATTATTAATAGCGAAGAAGTAGAAACGATTTGGAGTGTTGCACAGTCTGTAAGGAATAATTATGAAGCTTCTATTTATCAAATAATGTGGGCTTTTTATTTAGAAAACCCTAAGGCCTTTATTGATGAAAATATTAATTTAGTTCGAAGTGATATTGATTTGACTGTTCCTTCAAGGGAGTTAGTTGGATCGACAGCTGAGCTCTCTGCAAAAGAATCAATCGACTTTATGTCAATGCAACCAAGAAAAATTTCTTCATCGCCTGGACCAAAACTTGTCTTAACAGCTCCTAAAGAAATATTTAACCAAGAAGAAAATTTTAATACTGGTTCAGATATATCATTAAATCAATCTGTTCTAGTTCCAGTGAATAATGAAGATAATTCTATGTTATCGGGACCCGAAATAGTTAAGAAAAATACATCAATTATTGAGTTTGGAGTAGACCCAAATAATAAAATTCTCGATAGAGCTAAAACTTTAGATAGAGCTTTTAAGCTAAATGATTTAATTTTAGTTGGGATTTTGTCTTTGTTGTTTGGTTTTATTGTTGCTTTTATCTTGATTCGATTAAACTTAAAAGCCTCTTCTACTAAAACAATGGTTGAAGAAGAGATGCTTGATGATACATCTATTTTTCAATCAAATTTAAGTATTACAAATGATATTGAAATTCAAGAATTAGATTTGGTAAGGACTTATATTGATATGGATGATTGGGATAGTGCCCAGATCATATTAGACAAATTAATAACTACTTCTACAAATGAGTCAATCATATCTGCTGCAAAGAATCTTTTAGACAAGAAGAAATAAGCCGTGAAATTAGTTGGAGTTTGTCAGTATGATGGTTCGAACTATTCGGGTTTTCAGTCCCAAACTAATGCTAATGCTATACAAGATGTTCTTGAAAGAGCAATTTCATCTGTAGGAAAACTCAACGATAGAATTAATTTTTCAGGGAGGACGGACGCAGGAGTTCATGCGGTTGGACAAGTCTTTGATTTTAGCTCTCCTGATCTTCGTAAAATTGATCAGTGGCTTAAGGGCATTAATTCTAATCTTCCTCCTTCAATTTCTGTGATTTCACTTCAGAAAGGGCCTAAAGATTTTCATTCAAGATTTGATGCAACTAGCAGATCTTACGGTTTTGTACTTTATACAGGAGTAACAAGACCAGTCTTTCTTAGGAATTATGTCCAATGGGAACAACAAAATTTAGATGTTCATTTAATGAGATCTGAAGCAACGTATTTGGAAGGTACGCATAATTTTAATGCATTTAGAGGATCTAAATGCATTGCTAAAAACCCTAATCGAACTATCAAAGCTATTGAAATTATTGAGCGAGATAATTTTTTAATCTTTTATATTTCAGCTAATGCATATTTATACAATATGGTAAGAATTATAGTGGGTACTTTGATTGATATTGGTAAGGGAGTGATGAAACAAAGTGTAATAGATGTATTGGATTCTCAAAATAGGAAATTTGCAGGAAGAACCGCTCAATCAAATGGCTTATTTTTTCTAGGATCCAGTTACAATAAAATTAAGCTAGATCAACAAAATGATTTATTGAACTTATATAACTTTTTAAGAATAAATGAAAATTAAAATCTGTGGCATTAATGATCTTAGTGTATTGAATCATGCTTGTGATTTGGGTGTTGATTATGTGGGTTTTATTTGTGCTAATGAGAGCCCTCGCAGAATCTCAAAAAATTTTCTTAGTTCTTTATCAGAATTTAATTTTAAAGATGTAATTCCTGTTTTTGTTTTAGTTAACCCTTCTATAGATGCTGTTTATAAATTAATTGATATTTTGCCCCAAGCAATTTTGCAATTTCATGGGGAAGAAACAGATAATTTTTGTAAACAATTTAATAGACCCTTTTGGAAGACGATCCTAATTAAAGATAACAATTCACACAGTTTGGCTGATAATTTTCCATCTGCAGAAGGAATTTTGTTAGATACATTCTCTAATGATCAAAAAGGTGGGTCTGGTAATGCTTTTAACTGGGATTTTATAGATTCCTTAGATTTGAGTGCTCGCTTTATTTTAGCTGGTGGGATTAATTTAGATAACCTAAGAGAGGCTATTTCTATAAATCCAAGGTGTATAGATATTAACTCTGGGGTAGAATCTGACCTCACAATTAAAGATAAAATTTTAATGACTAAAGCAGTTGAGATATTTAATAATGGATAAGTTTAAAGATTTACCAGATTCTGATGGTTTTTTTGGGGATTACGGTGGAAAATTCGTTCCTGAAACTCTTATGTATGCTCTTCAAGAGTTGGAAGACACCTACTCGAAACTGAAAGATAACAATGAATTCTTTGTTAATGTTGATAAGGATTTAAAGCAATTTGTTGGTAGGCCTTCTCCTCTTTATTTTGCTAAGAGGCTAACTAAGTATCATGGTGGCCCGAAGATTTGGTTGAAAAGAGAAGATTTAAACCATACTGGTGCTCATAAAATTAATAATACAGTAGGTCAAATTCTTTTAGCCAAAGCCATGGGTAAGAAACGTATTATTGCTGAGACTGGAGCTGGGCAGCATGGAGTTGCCACTGCAGCAGTTGCTGCTCGTTTAGGTCTTGAATGCCATATTTATATGGGAGCAAATGATATTCAAAGACAGTCTTTGAATGTTTATAGAATTAAGTTACTTGGAGCAACCGTTCATGCCGTTAAATCTGGGGCTGCTATTTTAAAGGATGCCTTGAACGAGGCTTTAAGAGATTGGGTAACGAATATAGAAGATACTTACTATATTATTGGTAGCGTTACCGGTCCTCACCCTTACCCAATGATTGTTAGAGATTTTAATGCTGTGGTTGGAAGAGAGCTAAAAGAGCAATCTATTGAACTTTTTAATAAATTTCCAGATGCAATTATTGCGTGTGTTGGTGGAGGTTCGAATGCAATGGGAGTTTTTTATCCTTTTTTGGAAGAAGATGTGAAATTAGTTGGTGTTGAAGCCGCTGGCAGTGGAATTAAAACTGGTAAACATGCAGCACCATTAAATGATGGCAAGCCCGGTGTTTTGCATGGAGCTAAGAGTTATTTAATGCAGAACGATGAAGGTCAGGTTATTGATACACAATCCATCTCTGCTGGATTAGATTATCCCGGGGTTGGACCTGAACACTCTCATTTAAAAGATTCTAGACGAGCGACCTACATAGCAGTTGATGATGTTGAGGTTTTAAAAGCATTTCATAATGTAACAAGGCTTGAGGGGATAATGCCTGCGCTTGAGTCAGCCCATGCTTTTGCAGCATTAGAGTACCTCGTAAAAGATTTCAGCAAGAACGCAAATCTTGTAGTAAATGTTTCAGGAAGAGGGGACAAGGACATCAATATAGTTGCTACTATGGGTGGAATCTCTCTTGATTAGATTAGAGTTAAAATTAAATAAACTTAAAGCTAATGCACGTAAAGCTTTGGTTGCATATTTAGTAGCTGGAGACCCTGATTTAGAATCAACACTTGAGTTGATGCATGGTTTTGTTTCTGCGGGAGTTGATGTAATTGAAGTTGGGGTTCCTTTTACAGACCCAATCGCAGAAGGCCCAATAATCCAATCAGCCCATGATAGATCTCTTAAGAAAAAAATAACTTTGAAGAAGATTATTTTATTAGTAGAAGAATTTCGAAAAAAAGATTCCAATACGCCCATAATCCTTATGGGGTATTTAAATACTTTTTTGGCTTACGCAGAAGAATTAAATAATATCCATAACAGAGGAGTTGATGCATTATTGATTGTTGATATACCTGGAGAAACCAACCTTAATGAGGTAGGAATTTATAATAAAAGTATTGCATCTATCTCTTTGGTGTCACCAACAACATCGCTCTCAAGAGTCGATGAAATTTGTAAGTCTAGCTCTGGATTTATTTATTACGTAACTTTGAGAGGTGTAACCGGTTCAGAAGATTTAGATATTAAAGACGCAAAACAAAATATAGAGAATATTCGAACTAAAACTATTCTACCGATTATGGCTGGGTTTGGAATTAAAACATCCAAAGATGCAGCTTATTTAAGCGAAGTATCTGATGGAGTAGTAATTGGATCAAGCTTAGTTGAAATGATTCATAGAGCATCGGATAAAAAAGATTATAAATATATATATAATTATCTTAATGAAATATCTGAAGCAATAAACAAATGAATTGGCTTACAAAATTAATTCCTTCAATTGGTAAGAATAAGGATGGCGCTTCATCTAAGAGCAAAGTTCCTGATGGTTTATGGAATAATTGTCCGGAGTGTGAAGTAATTTTATATCAGCCAGAATTAGAAAAATCTCTCTATGTTTGCCCTAAATGCGATCATCATCTACGCATAGGTGCTCGAACAAGGATGTCTATTTTTTTTGAAGGAGGGAGTTTTACAGAATTGGCAACCAATATCACCACGAAGGATATTTTAAAGTTTAAGGATACAAAAGCTTATACCCAAAGAATTAAAGAAGCAGTTTCGGCTACTGGAGAAGAAGAGGCTATTTTAATTGGCCGCGGTGCATTGCATGATATTGAGCTTATAGTGGCTGCTTTTGAATTTAGATATATGGGTGGCTCTATGGGAGGCGTTGTAGGTACAAAATTTGTACATGGAGTGGATGCTGCAATAGCCAATAATCTTCCTTTTGTGTGTTTTTCAACGAGTGGAGGGGCTCGTATGCAAGAATCTATGGTTTCCTTAATGCAGATGGCGAAGACATCCGCTGCATTAGAAAGGTTAAAAAAGGTAAAATTACCTTACATTTCTATTATGATTGATCCAATTTATGGTGGCGTTTCTGCAAGCATTGCAATGCTAGGTGATATTAATATTGCAGAACCAAAAGCATTAGTTGGTTTTGCTGGGCGAAGAGTTATCGAACAAACTGTTAGAGTAGATTTACCTGAAGATTTTCAAAAGTCAGAATTTTTATTAGAGCATGGAGCAATTGACATGATTGTCCATCGAAAAGATCTTCGACCAAAAGTTTATAGCCTTTTATCTAAACTTAATAAAAAATAATGAATTTCAACCGTCTATCTGGAATTTTTATTGCGGTGACCTTATTTATTTGGATTTTAATTTTTGGTTTTTTACCTCAACAGAAGCATCAAGCAGTTAAAGAAATTTCTATTCCGAGTCCTCCAAAACAAGTTGGTTTGGTTAGCAAGCTTGAGGAAGCAGAACTCTATACTTTAAAGCAAAAAAATTTCCCTATTAATATAAAAGATACTATTCCTTCAGCCAAAGAAGAGGTAGAAAAGGTAGATCTTAATCTTTATGTATACAAAGTAGGTGCATTTAAATCTCCAGGAAAAATTAGAAAATTAATTCAATCATATAAAGATGCTGGATTCCCTTCTTTTACAGAGAAAAATGGATCTGATAAGGATCTTACTGATGTTTTAGTTGGGCCTTTTGTATCTAAAGAAGACATTCATAAGAATGAAAAGGAGTTTAATCTCATTGCAGGCATTAATAGTGGAGAGGTTCTCAGTTGGAATCTATAGATTTTGCTTATTTTGATTTTATTATTATTGCAATAATAATAATCTCTGGAGTGATAGCCTTCTTTCGTGGCTTTATACAAGAGTCTTTATCATTACTTTTATGGATTTTTGCTTTTGCTTTAACTATGTTGCTAGATGGATATCTAGACCCTTATTTATCAGAACTTATTAATAACGCAGAATTAAAAAGGATGCTTTCATTGATATTAATTTTTGTAGGAGTAATTTTTATTGGAAGCTTTTTAATCAAGGTGTTGCGCGGTTTGATTCACTGGTCAGGTATGGGCGGTCTTGACAGATTATTGGGAGTTTTATTTGGTATCTTAAGAGGAGCTATTTTAATTATAATAATATTTTTAGTTTTACCAGAAAATATAAAACAGTCTGAATTTATTATTCATTCAAAAAGTGCCCCATTTTTAAATGAATTTGCTCCAAAAATAGAAATTTTCTTTAAAAATATGATCTCTAATAAAAATTCAGCTATGCTTGATAGAAATATTGCTCCAATTAAAAAAACATAATGTGTGGAATAGTAGGGATATATTCTGAATCTCACGTAGCAGGTTCTATTTATGAGTCTTTGTTGATGCTACAGCATAGAGGTCAAGACGCCGCAGGGATGGTGGTATGCGAAGCTGAGGGCATATTACATAGTAGAAAATCTATGGGTTATGTTCGAGATGTTTTTAGACAAACTCATATGGATAAATTAATGGGTAACTACGGCATTGGACATGTTAGGTATCCAACTGCTGGAGGTGCAGGTAAGGAATTTGCTCAACCAATGTATGTTAATTCTCCTTACGGAATCAGTCTGGCACATAATGGAAATTTAACTAATTCTAAATCCTTAGCACGAGAGCTCTTTCATGCAGAGATGCGTCATCTAAATACTGATTCAGATTCAGAGGTCTTACTCAATATTTTGGCACATGAATTAGGTAAACAGAGGGCAATCTTACCTTCTAAAAAACACTTTTTTCAAGCAGTTCGAAAGACCCATGTTCGATGTAATGGTGCATATGCTGTAGTTGCACTTATTACTGGTTTCGGTTTGCTTGCATTTAGAGATCCAAAAGGTATTAGACCTCTTGTGATTGGAGAAAGACAGGGGTCAACAAGAACGGAATATATTATCGCGTCTGAAAATGCCTCTTTTTCTGCATTGGGTTTTAATACCTTAAGGGATGTTAAGCCAGGCGAAGCGGTATTTATTGATGTTGAGGGAAATTTGCATAGTCAGCAGTGCGCAGATAATCCACAATCAACACCATGTATATTTGAATATGTTTATTTATCAAGACCTGATTCAACGCTAGATGAAATTTCTGTGTATAAAGCCAGAATGAGAATGGGTCAAAAGCTTGCAAAAAAAATTGTAAAAGTAAAACCAGATCATGATATTGATGTTGTTATTCCTATTCCAGAAAGTTCAACAACAGCAGCTTTGCAATTAGCAGCTGCACTGAATATTCCATATAGACAGGGATTTGTAAAGAATCGATATATTGGTCGAACATTTATCATGCCTTATCAAGAAGAAAGAAAGAAATCTGTTAGACGTAAATTAAATATTTTAGATCTTGAATTTCAAGGAAAAAATGTTCTTTTGGTTGATGATTCAATTGTTAGAGGCACTACAAGTAAAAGGATAATTGAAATGGCAAAAGAGGCTGGTGCTAAAAAAGTATATTTTTCTTCAGCGGCTCCACCTGTAAAATATCAAAATCTATATGGTATTGATATGGCAGCAACTAATGAATTAATAGCATCAGGTAGAACTGATGAAGAGGTTGCTGAAGAAATAGGTGCTGATTGGTTGATTTATCAAGATTTAGATGATTTGGTAGCTTCTGCCAAAGAGGGCAATCCTTTAATTGAGAATTTTGAAATGTCAATTTTTAATGGAGAATACCCAACCCCAGTTAGTGATGATTATCTTCAAGAGCTCGAAGTTAGTCGCAAAGATGATAATAAGATTGCTAGAGAGCAATCCAGCTAAACATTTACAATATTTATTGAAGGTATGTTTGCGTTATTAGCGCTGTCTACATATGTGTCTATTTCATTGAAATTTAAGTAACGATAAATATCATCTGCGAGTGGATTTATTTCTTCCATGTATTTTTGGTATTCTTTTGGGCTTGGTAGTTTTCCTATAATAGAAGCGATTGCAGCAAGCTCTGCTGATGCCAAGAATACATCCGCCCCATCACCCAATCTATTTGGGAAGTTCCTAGTTGAGGTTGATACTACCGTTGAGTTTGCAAGAACTCTAGCTTGATTACCCATGCATAGAGAGCAGCCTGGAACCTCGGTTCTAGCACCAGACGTTCCAAAAACATTATATATACCTTCTTCCATTAATTGTTTCTCGTCCATTTTGGTAGGTGGCACAACCCATAATCTTGCTTTTGTACCATTATATTTTTTTAACAAATGACCTGCAGCTCTAAAATGACCAATATTTGTCATGCAGGACCCAATAAAGACTTCATCAATCTTTGTTTCAGCTACTTCTGATAAGGGTTTTATATCATCTGGATCATTTGGACATGCTAGAAGGGGTTCAGTGATTTCATTGAGATTAATTTCAATAATTTCAGCATACTCAGCATTCTCATCTGGCTCAAGCAACTCAGGATTAGCAATCCATTCTTCCATTGCTTGGGCACGTCTTTCTAATGTTTTAGCATCTCCATAACCACTACCAATCATCCACCTAAGCATCACTATGTTGGACTTCAAGTACTCAGTAATTGGCTCTTTATTTAATTTTATAGTGCAACCTGAGGCAGATCTTTCTGCAGAGGCATCTGATAACTCAAAAGCCTGTTCAATCTTGAGGTTTGGTAAGCCTTCTATTTCAAGACATCTTCCCGAGAATATATTTTTCTTCCCTTCTTTTGTAACAGTTAAGAGACCTTTTTGAATTGCTGCATAGGGTATGGCATTAACTAAATCTCTAAGGGTAATCCCAGGCTGCATTTCTCCTTTAAATCTTACTAGAACTGATTCGGGCATATCGAGTGGCATTACACCAAGTGCAGCTGCAAAAGCAACTAGTCCTGATCCAGCGGGGAAACTGATTCCTAATGGAAAGCGAGTATGACTATCTCCTCCAGTTCCTACACCATCTGGCACAAGCATCCTATTTAGCCATGAATGAATGATGCCATCTCCTGGTTTCAGAGAAACACCACCACGGTTCATAATAAAATCAGGCAATGTATGTTGAGTATCAATATCTACTGGTTTTGGGTAGGCTACTGTATGGCAAAAAGATTGCATAACCAAGTCAGCAGAAAACCCTAGACAAGCTAGTTCCTTTAACTCATCTCTTGTCATTGGCCCCGTTGTATCTTGTGAGCCTACGGTTGACATTCTTGGCTCGCAATAAGTTCCTGGACGTATACCCTTAACACCGCAAGCTTTACCAACTATTTTCTGCGCAAGTGTAAAACCTTTATCAGAAGCATCTTCAGCATCAGGTCTTGTGAATATATCAGTTGG
>Ga0066372_10001237_pt1 | contig 10246 bp, 5 predicted proteins | sample Knorr_S15_td_250_FD_77011 | JGI IMG/M metagenome (GOLD analysis project Ga0066372, IMG submission 77011) | Marine microbial communities from Southern Atlantic Ocean transect - Knorr_S15_td_250_ad_251m_LV_A | ecosystem: Environmental > Aquatic > Marine > Oceanic | place: Southern Atlantic ocean... | reverse complement strand
GAGCTGGTCAAATTTGGCTGATTGGGAAGAGGAGCTAAAAGATTTTTACCCGTTGGCATTGAAAATGCTGGGTGCAAACCTAAATCCCAATATGGGAACAGGAGACCTTGCATTGAAAGAAATAGCAAAAGATATGAACAGGGAGGAAGATTTTTATTCTACCAATGTAGCAGTATACTTTGGAAAACCGGGAAAAACGGTTTCTGATCCATATTTTAGTGGTAAAGGGCCCGATAGAACAGGATGTATTTTTTGTGGTGCATGTATGGTGGGATGTCGTCATAACGCTAAAAATACACTAGATAAAAACTACCTTCATTTAGCTCAGAAAAATGGTGCGAAGATTCAAGCGGAATCTGAGGTAGTTGATATAAAACCAATAGGGAATAAAACCGGTTCGGATGGATACGAAGTGTTTTGGGAACAGTCCACCTCATTATTTTTCAAAGATAATGGAAGGGTATCATGCAAATCGGTAATTTTTTCAGGAGGAGTTTTGGGAACAGTTCAATTGCTTTTAACGCTAAAGGGATCCTCTCTACCTTATCTATCAGATATGGTTGGATGTATGGTTCGCACCAATTCTGAAGCATTAATTCCCATTACATCCTTTGATAAAACAGCGGACTTTTCAACAGGAGTTGCCATTGGCTCAATTTTTCATACCGGAAAACATACACATATTGAGCCGGTACGATATTCAAAAGGATCAGGTTTCTGGCGGTTGTTGATTTTGCCAAGAGTTTATGGAAAATCATTTTTAAGTAGGGTGGCTAAAATGATTAAAGATTTGGTTTTACATCCAATAAAAAATATTAAAGTATTATTTGTTTGGGATTGGGCAAAACGCACTCAGATTCTGCTTTTTATGCAGACTTTGGATAGTACATTGAAGTTTTCAAAAAGAAAATTGGGGCGTCGGATGAAAACCGAATTAGAAAAAGGAAAAGCGCCCACACCTTTTATCCCGGAAGCAAATGAGTATGCAGATAAATTAGCTGAAAAGTTGAATGGCAAACCCATGATGCCGAACAACGAAGCCCTGTTTGGAATGTCCACAACAGCTCATATTTTGGGGGGCGCTGTTATGGGAAATAACAAATCAAAAGGAGTGATTGACAAAAACAATCGTGTGTTTGGATACGAAAATCTTTATGTGTGTGACGGATCAATGATTTCTGCAAATCCGGGAGTAAATCCATCTTTGACAATAACGGCAATAACTGAACGGGCCATGAGCAAAATACCGAAAAACAAACATGGGGCATTTTAATTTTTAATAAAAGATCATAAAAAGAAAAAACTTGGTGTTTTTAAAATAATCACTAGAAGGATTTTATCAGTCCCTTAAAATGATCTATTGCAGTCATCATAATATTGAATTTCAGGTGTAAAATTGTGATTTGGAAATTGGTCAGGACAGATATGGGTGTGATACCGTTCGGTGAAATGTATAGTACCTTCATCATCAATTAAATCATGAATATGTCCATTCTGTGCATCCAATTCCATAGAATTTGGAGATGATCCATCTAATTCTGTACAACCCAAAATCACGGTCCCATCACACATGATTCCGTACACTTCAACTTCACCTAAACCGGGAGTAGGGGTTTGGATAATTTCCTGATATTCCAATACTTCCAATGGACCTTTTGTTGTTGTATGGTAATGATACGTCCCACTCATTTCCGGATGCCCATTGTAATAATCAAAACTAAATTTTTCATTTTCTATATCATCTCCGGGTGCCGCAAGGGAATTAAACAGAGAAACCCCATCCAGTGCAACTCCTACTGGTCCCATACCGAATTCTTGAATAGATGAATTGACAAAACCATCTACTTCGGATTCTGTAATTTGGATTTCTTTTGGATTTGGACTGACTGGAATGGAAATCACAATATTTTGTGATAGTATCATATTTGGATTTTTATAATATCCGTTCCCTTGGCTCATAAAATCAATATTATTTGGATGATCCTCTGAAAAATACCAACTTTGATGAGGAGGGATGCCATCGGTTGTTATAACAACTTGATTGTCGGTTAATTCAATATCTACACATTTAAAATATTTCATAAAAAATGATGGAATATTATCATTGATATTTTCATTACATGTTTCCAATGTTATTTCTTCAGATGGAATTATATTTTCACCTGTGGGTATTTGGTTTTTTTTATCCTCACATGCAGTTGAAAATAATAGCATAAAAAGAAGAAGATAAATACATTTATTATTCATAATTATACCTTTTTTCTTAAACAAAAAAATAATTTTTTCTCCATTAATTTTCTAAATCTATATACATTATCTCACAAACGATGTTAACCTAATGAGAATCCTTTTCTTTTTATTTTATCTTTTATAGCACCCTCATCAAATCCGGTTCCTATTACTATAACCTGCCCGGTGGAAAGATCAACAGATGTACTCTCAACACCACTGCAACTGTAAACCGCTGTCTCAACACTTTCCTTGCAGTGGCTACACGTCATTCCATCCACCATAATTGATAAACGGTCCTTTGACCCATCAAAAGCATCCTCACTCTCAGCAGTTTTTGACCTCTCGCCTTTAAGCTTGTAAACGTAGGAATTTATCAAAATCAGAAGAAATAAAACCGTCAGAAAAAGGGCGCCGTAATCATCAGCTGCATGACCATGTGAGGAGTGTGACATGGCAGGTGGAACAATAGTTATGAAAGAATCAAATATAAAACCAAATACAATTGCTGTAGACGAAATAAGAATCAGGTAGTAATACATAGTTTTTTTTCCCAAAATATTTTTTACTACTGCAATAGATGAAGCGTTGGTTGCGGGCCCAGCCATTAGAAACACAAAAACAGCTCCTGCAGATACTCCTTTGGCCATAAGGACTACAGCAATCGGTATGGATGCCGTTGCACAAACATAAACCGGTAGCGATACAGCTAGCATCATAATAAACATAATATATGGATTTGATAAAAAATATCCAGCAATAAAATCAGGGGGAATAAAAATGGCTATTGCCGAAGCGATGACAAGTCCTTGAAACAGAGGGACCACTATATCTGAGGGTAGAAATAATAATCCATACCTAATTCCTGACTTTAACCTATCAATCAATGGTGTTTTAGCATTGGATATGGCATCTGAATCAGGAAGATGATGATGGGTATCATCATCAAAACTGTTGATGACCATACCGCTAAAAATTCCAGATACAAGAGCGGCCAAAGGCCTAAACAATGCAAATACGGGGCCAAGCATTCCATAGGTCAGAAAAATGCTGTCCACTCCTGTTTGAGGAGTAGAAACAAGAAAAGATACGGTGGATCCTTTAGATGCGCCTGAATCTCTAAGGGTCGCAGCTACAGGTATAACGCCACATGAACATAGAGGAATAGGTATTCCCAGTACCGTGGCCTTAAAGATTGATAAAAAGTTTTTTGAACCTATATGTTTCAAGATTAAACGACTATCTACAAACATGGAAATAAGTCCAGACACAACCATCCCTAATAGCAAAAAAGGAGCCATATTTAGACAAAGAGACCACATTTCCAAAAGAAAGATATTCAGATAATCAAATATCAAATTCAACACAATCTTATTTTATTCAAGTTCATAAATATAAAATATAGAATAATCTAATAACCCAGTGATAAACTTAGTCACAAAATACTATTCATCGTTATTCCCGTCCTGAATCCACAAGCAAAAAACTTTTTTTAGTAAGATGAATGTAAGAACAAATATATGGAAGTAATAAAACGAATAACAGGAAGGAATTTTGAGTTTGATTGATATAGGGGTAATGTATATTAGATTTTCTTTTTTATAATATAACGAAATAGAAAAACCCCATAGGAATGGGGTTACGGTTTTTTTTAGTTGATACAGAATAAATAATTCTGCAAGGATATTCTCACCCGCTTTATATCTTTAAACATGTTAAAAACGGTAAACCTACATGTAAAATCCAAAAGTATACTCTCACTAATATTATCGTATATAATTGAAAATTCTTAAATATTATTTTATTTTATCAAATATTATATCCATGCATACTGTTTTGAAAAGAGCAAGATATTATGGTGAATGATAGACTATTTAGAACAGAATTAAAGGTTTAATGATATAACTACCGTTGTTTAAAGGACCAAGTGAATTCAAAATGTGCTACGACATCGCCGCTTTCATCACATCCAACACTGGATACAGTTTCTACCTGAGCCTGCTTGCCTTCAATGGCTTTATCAACGGCGCTGAATAATTTTTTACCTTCGGCACAAGTGAATATTGTTCTTCCTGTAGCCTTTTTAACAAAATCTGCTTTCATAGAAGTGATAATTTTTGCCACACTTGGATGACGACCTTCAGAAGCTAGTAATGCAATAGCGCCTGTGCTTAATTCAGAAGCCATACTTAATACTGCAAAATAAGTGGATCGGAATGGATTCTTGTTTAAGTATTTCAACCGAACACTAGTGATGCATTCATCCCCATTCAATTTTACAATTTTTAGTCCGGTTAGAAATGCCAGCGGCAGTTTAACGATAGAAAATAATTTGAAAAAAAATTGATTATTGATTCGATTTAACAGTAATAATTGTTCTCGATTTAATTCCATAGTCGAATATTATTAAAATTATTAAATAGTCCTACCCATTTTTTCATACACAGATGGAACACTTCAACAGCACCATTTTCTTTGTATAAAAGTGGGGATGGTGTAATGGAGATACAAAAAGAGACAGTAATTCTAATGGTGAAATTATAATTTTACTATGTATAAAATATCTATAAATCCAACATAGTATTTTATTTATTGGAGTCTAATTAATATCCAGGATTTTGAACTAGTTGGTTCCCTTCAATAGTAAACTCTCTGTCTGGTATAGGGTAAATCCTTCTGAAGTCTTCAATCCCGAGAACTTCCCCGGCTTTATCAATCCTGGTTAATGTATAAAGACGTTTCCCTTCTCCGAAAAATTCCCACATATTTTCATTTATATATTTTTCAAAGAAATTATTTGAATCGGTATATGGTTCAAGGCCAGCTCGGGTTCTTACAGTATTTAAATCATCAATAGCTCCATCAGTGTCACCGGAAAAGTGTTTCGCCTCAGCTCTGAAGAAGTATAACTCAGCAATTCGCATTATGTATGCCGGATTGGCATGGGTTGAAAAGTCTTCTGCTTTCAATAATCGCTCGTATGGTTTCCCATCTACACTTCCAATGAGACTTCTTCTCTGATCACCATCGGCGAAAGAGGCAATTAAAGTTTCTTCAGGAAGGACTTCATCACGGATGATTGTCCAAAGGGCTAAATTACTTATATCAAGGGAGCTGGAAACAAGTTCAAAAACGGATTCGCTGGTCAATTCACTTTGAAAAATATCTAAAAAAGAAGAATTTAATGAATAATTGACATTGTTGATAACCTGAGTAGCATAAGTTTCAGCTGATATATAATCGTTCATGTGAAGATAGGTTTTGGCTAACAAGCTTTGAGCAAGAGCCTTGGTTACCACTGCTCTGTTATCACTGTCAGGCAATCCCTCTTCAGCAGTTTCAAGATCATTCAATATAAAATTGTACGTTTCCTGAACACTGCTTCTTGCGAGCATGTCAATATTTGCATAATCGCTGTTGGTTGATTGAGTCACTAAAGGTAATCCATATATTGAACTTAAATCCCAATGTTCGCCAAAATGAACCAAGAGATCTAGGTATCCCAAGGCCCTGAGGCATTTAGCTTCCGCAATAACAATTATTCTTTCTTCGTCTGTAAACCCATTATCAGCTACCCCAGGGACTCCGCCAATAATTTCATTAGCACCGTTTATGACTCTATAAGCCCCAAGCCATATCTTTTCTACAAGCAAATTTGTAGGAGGAAGAATTCCGTCACCTGCTTCTTGATATTCAATATTGAAACCTGCATAAGCCGTAATATCAGTATAATTGTCTGAAGCATATTGAATAGACGCACCATAATAATCATCTGACTGCAATTGGTGATACAAACCAATTACGGCAGACCGGACAGATGCTTCTGAGTTAAATGCCTGGTCAGGAACAATGGAATCTTGTGGGTCATGTTCCAACACGCTGCATGAGGAAATAATGAGAACAGAAATTGCCAGAATAAATCTAATGTTAAATACTTTCATTGTGATCACCCTATATCCCTACGTTAATGCCAAAATAAACTGTCTTAGGCTGCCCCAATCCCCCGTAGTCTTCTCCCACCCGGGTAATGATCTCCCCATTAGAACTTACCTCGGGGTCAATCCCAAGGTAATCTGTTTTTGTCCATAGATTTTGACCCAAAACATATATTCTTAATGACGAAAAACCATACCGCTCTGCATAAGAAGACGGAACCCTATAGCCCAACTCAAACGTTTTTAATCTTATGTAAGAAGCATCCTCCAACCATTGGTCACAGTCTTCCATCCAGTTTGGTTGCGGGGCACCGATTACATTCCCCTCGTCATCAAATTCATATCCCAAACTTGCCCGGGGGATGTCCGTTACATCTCCGGGGTTCTGCCACCTCTCATTTGCAACCCTTTCGGTGTTATTACCATAAGGAATAAAAAAACCTCCATAGTTAAAACTCCATCCGACCTGTTCCTGCGCATATCTGGAGTGATTAAATACATAATTACCTTTAGAAAATTGAAAGAAAATATTCAAATCAAACCCTTTCCAAGAAAAAGAATTTCCAACTCCTCCAAAATAATCTGGCCATGGAGTTTTATCTTTAATAGGTTGCATATCACCAGAATTAATCACTCCATCACCGTTTATATCTGTGTAACTTGAATTTCCCGTTTCCGGATCCACTCCTTCCCAATGGATAAGATAAAATGCGCCAAGGGGGTATCCTTCCTTAAGGATGTTGGTAGCAATATCCTGATCATCCTGTTCCAGCTTAGTAATTTCATTTTTAATGGTTGAAACATTAAAAGTGGTAGTCCAAGTAAAATCTTCAGTATCAATATTGAAAGACCTAAAAGAAAATTCTGTCCCACTATTCATCACCTCTCCAATATTCCTGGTCACTGTGGTGAACCCTGTGAACCCAGGCACATTGGAATCCAGAAGCAATCCGGTCGTCAGCTTTTGATAGGTATCAAAAGTAACAGAAAAACGATTATCCAAAAAACTTGCATCGAATCCAAAATTATTTTGTGTTGTGGTCTCCCACTCAAGTTCAGCATTCCCCATTCGGTTTGGGCTTATTCCGGCAGAGCCGTTATATGCAGCTGCGACCGTCCAAAGTGCTCTTGAAGCAAAATTATTTATTCCATCTTGGTTACCTGTTTTTCCATAACTATATCTCAATTTCACATCAGAAAGAAAATCAATATCATTCATGAAAGGTTCTTTTGTTATTCTCCAGGCTGCCGAAAAAGAGGGGAATATACCGTATTTTCTATCAGCGCCAAATCGAGAGGAACCGTCCCGTCTGATAGAGCCTGTAAAGTAATATTTGTAATCCAAATTATAATTTACACGGGAGACCAAAGATTCAATTCCCCAAGATGTTCCCATGGTTGATGCGTCAACTATATCTGCTGCAAGGTCTAGAGCTCCTAAATTATCGTTGCTATAATTTTGTGCTAAGATATTGGCAACATCGTTGGATGCATTTTGTGTTGTGTAAACTAACAACAAATTTAGATGATGTTTTTGGTGAAAGTTGGTTTCATAGGTAAGCATATTTTCAGTGAGCCATGTAAGATTCTCTGAATTTGCAAACAAGCCCTTTCCGGTTACTCCGGATTGCCAAGATTCGGCAGCAGTTGACGGATAGTGCATTACATCTTTTAGGTAAGAATAATCTAAAGAATAAGAACTTTTAAATTTAAGTTTATCGATAATATCATATTCCGCAAAAACAGAACCAAGGAATCGGTTGGTGATAGTGTTTCTTTTGTAGAGATCTGCTGCTGCCGCTGGGTTTTCAAGGGCCCACCATGAATAGTAATGAAATGGATTGGAATACGAACCGTCCTCTTCAAATACCGGCATAGTAGGGTCTGCTGCTAATGTGTTTATCATAACCCCAAAGTATGAATTATCACCAATTGTAGATAACGCATCACTTTTAGAGATGTACACATTAGTTCCCATACTCATCTTGTTATTTATTATAGCATCCAGGTTTGTTCTGAAGCTCAAGCGATTATAGTTTGTTCCCTTTTGTATCCCTGCCTGATCAAAGTGGGATCCGTTCAGAAAATATTTTAGTTTATCGCTACCGCCTCGGACACTGAGGGATGTGTTTTCAATGGGGGCATCTTTTCGGAGCACTTCCCCATACCAGTCCGTATTAACAAGGCTTGGATCAGCTGGGTCGCCGATTCGGTTCCAATCTGGACCGCTTGATGAAAAATAATCTGCAGGAAGCCCGTCATTTTCCGCAGCTTCATTCATCAGTTCAATAAACTGTTTACTGTTCATCATTGGGACTATGTATGATGGAGATTGTGTCCCTGTATAACGGTCAAGGGTGATAGATGTTTTTCCAGATTCAGAGCCTCGTTTGGTGGTAATCTGTACAACACCATTGGCACCACGGGCACCATAGATAGCTGATGCTGAGGCATCCTTTAAAATATCAATGGATTCAATATCATCCGGATTGATATCTGACATGGAATTAAAGTTATATCCCCCCGTTTCCAAGATAGAATTATTATCTGATGTCATGGGAACTCCATCCACCACATACAAAGGCTCACTGCTTGCGGTAATAGAAGTTGCTCCGCGAATCAAAATTTTAACTGCTGCCCCAGGCTGTCCGGAGGAGCTCGCAACACTGACCCCAGATGCTCTGCCCTGAAGAGCTAAATCAAGATTTGCTACAGGCTGATCAATTACATCTTCTCCTTTTACAGATGTAATTGCTGTTGAAAGGTCTCCTCTTTTTTGAGTACCGTAACCTACTATAACAACAGATTCCATCCCGATTGCATCTATTTCTAGACTAAAATCTTGATTGACCATTCCTGATGACGGAAGGTTAATTAAAATAGATTGACTATTATATCCAATATATGTTGCGGTTAATGTTATAGCCCCCTCCATACCAACGGGAATATTTATTTTATAATAACCCTCTACATCACACGCGGCTCCCAACGACATATTGTCTACTGAAACATTTGCACCTATCAACATTTCCTGATTTTCTCCGCTGACATATCCGGAAACTGTAACCTGCCCCAGGAGGTTGAAAGATATTAGGGAACAAAATGTTAAAGTTATATAGGCAATCCTCATTAAGTATTTCCTCCTACTAATTGTTGATTTATCCCAGGAATGGTTTTACGGTATTTTATTCCTGATTAAAAGATAAACCCTGATTCTGTTAGTGGACAAGGCATTTATTTTTTTCAGAGAAAGGACTATTATACAATACCGGAAAGATTATTTAGGTTGCCGTTTCGTGTTACCCTAAATTATATAATTTAAGCAACTCTTTAAACTTATCATCATTTCGATATCTATCCAGTTTAGGATCCACTTTTAAATATATGTATGAATTTTGGTTTAAGATTCCACTGCTAATCGTATCAAACCCTTTTTTCGAGTTTCCCAAATATAAATGAATAATACCTTTTAAACTTTCTATCCCATCAGCACCACCAAATTTTGTTAATTCATTTATTACTGACATAGCCTTCTCCGTATTCCCTTGTTCAACATAAATTAACCCCTGACTGGATAATGCTAATGCCTCATGAAAAGCAGAAAGACCTAAAAATCCTTTTCTGGACTTACTAAGTACATCTAATGCTGGTTTATAGTCTTTCTCTTGAAATAAAAGCCACCCCTCAACCAGATTTGCCAATGGTGCAAAGGGGGTTAGCCTATATATTTTTTCGACTGTTTCTGATGCTTTTTTATAATTTCGATCAAAATAATAACCAAAGGATAGATGTTCCAATGCCATGGAAGAGGATGGATTTAAATTAACAAATTTTTTGTATGCCTTGATTCCTTCTCTTGTTTTTCCCTGTGCTGTTAATATTTCAGCGAGCTCTGACCAGGAACGTCCATCCTCAGGCTTGATCTCTATTACTTTTCTAGCTGTTTGTTCTGATTTCTCCCATAGCCCTTGAGTTTTATAAATTTTACTTAGTACAAGATATCCTTGTAAAAATTTTGGGTGTACCTCTAAAATATTTTTTAGGGTTTTCCCTGCGTCATCTTTTTTATTTAGAGCTATTTG
>Ga0066372_10001235_pt1 | contig 10249 bp, 7 predicted proteins | sample Knorr_S15_td_250_FD_77011 | JGI IMG/M metagenome (GOLD analysis project Ga0066372, IMG submission 77011) | Marine microbial communities from Southern Atlantic Ocean transect - Knorr_S15_td_250_ad_251m_LV_A | ecosystem: Environmental > Aquatic > Marine > Oceanic | place: Southern Atlantic ocean... | reverse complement strand
CCTGAGAACTGATGAGGATATTCGTTAATACGTCTTTTAGGCTCAGGTATACCCACAGCATCAAGTAATTCAATAGTTCGTTTTATACATTGTTTTTTTGACAGATCATCATGCTGACGTAATGTCTCGCTAATTTGTTGGCCTGCAGTAAGTACAGGATTCAATGAAGTTTGAGGTTCTTGAAAAATCATTCCGATCTTAGCGCCACGAATCTTACGCATTTTATTTTCAGGTAACTGAAACAAATCACTTTTGTGTAATATAACTTCTCCTGCAGTTATTTTTATGGCAGTAGGCAATAATCTCATAATAGACAGAGCGGTAATTGATTTTCCACTTCCCGATTCGCCCAATAAAACGAATGTCTCTCCTCGCCGAATACAAAAAGATATATTATTAACGATGTTAAGCATCTTGGACCCTGTGCCTGTGGAGACCGTAAGATTCTTAACTTGGAGAAGATTTTCGTTATTATCAATCATTTTAAAAATAGCCTAAAATTCACGTAATCTTGGATCAAAAGCATCTCTAACTGCATCCGAAAAAAGATTAGCTGCCAAAACTAATACAAACATAAAAATAAATGCTGCCGCAAGTGACCACCAAACAACTGGCTCACGCGCCATCTCTAATCTTGCGCTGTTAATCATGTTACCCCAACTATACATACTAGGATCGACACCAATATTAATATAAGAAAGTACAGCTTCTGCTAAAACAAGACCACTAAAATCTAGAACAATCGAAATCATCACAATATGCATGACATTTGGAAGTAGATGCCTAAACATAACTTCAAAATTTCCAACACCAAAAGCTTTAGCTGCTTGCACATAATCAATCTCTCTTAATTTGAGTGTCTCTGCTCTTAGTAACCGACACAAACCAGTCCAGCTAGTAATACCTAAGATAATACATAAGAATAAAAGTCTTAAATCAGCTCTCTGTTCTATACTATTAAAATCATCAGCATGATTACTGATATACACCTGTAATAGAAGAATTGATGCGGCAATTAATAAAACTCCTGGTATAGAATTTAGCGTTGTATAAAGATATTGAATTACATCATCTATCCATCCGCGAAAATAACCCGCCATTAGCCCCATGACTACTGCAAATGGTAACATGACTAGTGTTGTTAACGTGCCAATAACAAGCCCTGTACGAACACTCTTTAATGCTTGATAAAGAACGTCTTGCCCTACTTTATCTGTTCCAAAAACATGATAATTTTGAGATAAATTATATATAATACATATAGTTACGAAAATTACGGAAATTGTAGCAAAAACTGAATACCAATGTATTTCTGTTTTATTTTCAAAACAATTCTGCAAAGTCTTTCTATAGTTAATTTGCCATAACTTTGATAAAACAAAAATTATTACAGCAATAATAACGACACTAATCAATAATCCATATAAAAATCCGCGTGAAATACGTTTAATAATATCTCTTGTGCTTTCAGTTTTAGGATTATTAAGTGAAGCTCCCCCATACGTCAATCTAGGATAATCCCTAATTTGAATACCATTTTCTTGTTCGATCAGTTCCTTAGAGAATGAATAACTTGCAAGTGGTGCTGAATACGTTTTTTCATTTTTTGTTCTTAAATCACTTAACAATACATCTAAAACACTAAAAATTTCATTAGAGTATATATTTTCATTAGATTTATTCGTTTCTATATTAGGATGAAAATGTATTGAATCAAATAATCCAATAGTGACAAATAAAAATAAGATTATCGCTGATGACATTGCTAAAGGACGTTTTTTTACATCTTTCCATGGTGACGATAAATGTTCTTGTTTTCTTGCGTAAAAATAAAACCCAACAACGACAAATAGAAGTAGGAATATTAAAAAATCAGTAATAAATATAACAGGCATAATCTTAATTAATTTAATCCGACCCTTGGGTCAACAAATGTATAAGAAATATCAGTGAGAATTAAACCAATGATATATAAAACCGAACCTAAAAAAACCATCGATCTTACAATTGAAAAATCCTGTCTATTAATTGCATCAATGGTATAGCTTCCTAATCCTGGAACAGCAAAAAATGATTCAACAATTAGACTACCGATAAAAAGAGATGGAAGAATTACTACAACACCAGTCAAAATTGGAATAAGTCCGTTGCTTAAAACGTGTCTATATAATACTCTTGATTCAGATAAACCTTTCGCTCTTGCAGTACGTACATAGTCTTTATTCATTTCTTCAAGAAAAATTGTTCTATACCAACGTGTACTAGCACCTACCCCACCAATTAATCCAACTAACACGGGTAAAATGATAAATTTAAATGCATTTAGCCCTGAGTCATAACCTGATATAGGAACTAAATGGAGAAATTTACCGATAAGATACTGGCCGCCGATAATATAAAATAGCCCTGATATTGACATCATAATAACGCATAACACGACACCACTTACATCAACATAAGTACCCCGAAAAAAAGCAAGTATCAAGCCAAACGTAATATATGCCAACAAACCAACAAGTAGGCTAGGTACAGTAATTGCTAAACTAGGCCACATTCTCTGGCTTATATCATAACCAATGTCTCGACCACTATCAGATCGACCAAAATCGAAAACAAATAATTTAATTGAATTTTCAAAAAAAATAGTATTGGTTATTTTCTTTATTCCACTAGCTTCGCTATTTATCAGTATAGGCTTGTTATAACCGTGATCATCTTTCCATTTTACGATTGCCTCTTGACTAACTCGTTTCATTCCTAGATGCATACGAGCCATATCATCAGGGGTATTAACCACGAAAAATAAAACGAATGTAATGATATTAACGCCAATTAAAATTGGTAATGCATAAAGAATTCGTCGTAAAATATAATTTATCATGTCATCAATTCACTCTCTTTACGGCGATATGAAATAAATGCGGGTAGTAAAATAATTATTACGGCAATGAAAATAAGTACTATCGGCCACCAAATAGGCTTATTCCAGACAACCCTTTGCTCTTTTCGTAATTCTGGATTAATACGTTTGTATTTTAATGTATTGTTTGCCATTAAATTTGGTTTCGCATTTTTATACCAATCATGATGTAACGAAAAACCAACAGGGTGATAACCCCATAACCATGGTGCGTCATACCTGACAAGCTCTACCATTTGATCGATAAGTTTCTGTCTATTGTGCCCGTTTTTCATACTCTTCATCTGGTCAAATAATAAATCAAATTTTTCATTTTTATAATTAGCTGCATTTTCTCCATTATGATTAATCTTTGCATTTGGACCATACAATAAGAAAAAGAAATTCTCTGGATCTGGATAGTCTGCGTTCCAACCCCACTGAAATATTTGCGCCGTTCCTTTTCTCATCTTCTCTTGGAAACGATTATAATCAGTAGCGCGAATTACGAGATTAATACCAAGCTTTGAAAATTGTTTTCTTAGCCAATCGAATGCGGCTTTACTACCAGGACCTGCGGCTGGAGTATCTAAGTTAAGCACCAAGGGTTTCCCTGTTACCTCATTAATCCCATTTTTATAACCTGCTTTTTGCATTAGTTCTTTTGCATGTTTAATTGGACGCCTAACTGCTCTATTATTTCCCCAATAATAAATATAAGGATTGATTCCTGCTTCGCCAGGTATATGACCAAAAATACCAGGAGGAATTGGGCCCTGCGCAGGCTTCCCTCTACCATTTGCAAAAATAGAAATATATTCTTCGTAATCAACCGCAATAGAAATAGCACGCCTTAATAATCTAGCTCGCTCATTATCACCGCCAACTAGGTCATCGGCCATATTAAACCCCATATAATAGGTTGATACTGTTGTAGCAGTTAATAACTTGATTCCTTTTTGTTGCATTTCATCTGTTAATTGGGCATCACCTTGCGCACTAAATTGAATTGCTTGATCAAAGCTATCAGAAACGATACCTGAGGTATCATAATAGCCTTGAAGAAATTTATTCCACGCGGGTATTGATTCTTTCTCAAGGCTATAAATTGCTTTATCAATAAAAGGCATTTTCTTTCCAGCATCTTCTAATAGCCCGATATTTAGATCAATGTCCTCTCCATCTATAGGAAATGATTCCCCCCTAAAATTTGGATTACGCTCAAGAACCATCCTGCGATTCGGATTATTTTCTGTGAGCATAAAAGGGCCTGTCCCAACGGGATACCAATCGAGAGAAATATTTTTTTCTACTAAACCTTTTTGAGAATAAAAAAGATCAGCTTCCCAGGGTATAGGTGAAAAGAATGACATTGACAACCAATATAAAAACTGAGGATATTTCTCCTTTAAAACTATTTCAAAAGTATGTTTATCGATTAATTTTACACCGGATAATGAATAATCATTTAGATTTAAGAATCTTTTATCTGATTTATTTTTGTATATATCTTTCAATGTTATAGAAAATTTATCTAATCCAAAAATATATTTTTCCATTAAGCCTGCAATTGGCGAATGAATACGTGGATGGGCCATTCTTTTTATTTGATAAATATAATCACTAGCCAATAATTCTCTTGTTCCGGTGTTATCAAAGTCAGACAATGTATTGACATTTTTTAAGTCAACAATATCTAGATCATGATAGAGATAATTATTGTTTTCGTCTTTTGCGAAAGCAGGATGTGGTTGAAATAAAATTCCTGGTTTAATTGATATTTTATACCTTACTCTATCAATATCTTCTGACTTTGAATCTTCAGATAGTTCTTCTCCATTTTTATCTAGATAAGTAGCAGTTGGTAAGCGCGTAGCAGTAAGCGGAATAAGCTCATAAGGTCGTTTTAAAAAATGATACTGTAATGGGGGTTCGTAAATCTGTCCCAGAAAAACATATTCATTTGAACTGTATGAGCTAACTGGATCTAGATGCTTGGGACGTTCAGAAAATGAATCATAATAGACCAATTGATCTGATTCTTGGCGAGGATATGGGTTATTCCAGCTTGAATCACAGGAAATACAAAATAATGACAGCCATATGAATAAATACGGTCTGCCAGTAGTCTTCAACATGAGCTGATTTTTAATTTTTATGAGTTTTCTTGGCATAAGTCCATTATAAACGCGATTGTTTTTCTGTACACTTTGATACTTTAGAAATAGAAAAAATTCAAATAACTAGATTTAGAAGGATAGATTGATGGGACTACTTGATAATAAACGCGCTTTGGTGGTTGGTGTAGCAAGCAACCGTTCGATAGCTTGGGGGATAGCACAGGCAATGCACCGTGAAGGTGCTCAATTAGCATTCACCTACCAAAACGATAAACTGCAGAATAGAGTAGAAAAATTCGCTGCTGAACTTGATTCTAAGATAGCTTTGCCTTGTGATGTGGGTAATGACGAGCAAATCCAATCTGTTTTTGATAGTTTAAAAAAACATTGGGATGGATTTGATATTTTGATTCATTCTGTCGCGTATGCGCCGAGAGAATTACTTGATGGTGAATATCTTAAAAATGTAACACGTGAAGGTTTTTTGACTGCTCACGAAATTAGCTCTTATAGCTTTTCAGCGCTCGCTAACGCATCAAGAGAGATGATGCAGGGCAAAAATGGAGCGATGTTAACCCTTAGTTACCTAGGCGCGGTTCGCTCGATGCCCAATTACAATGTCATGGGTCTTGCAAAGGCAAGCCTTGAAGCTAATGTACGATACATGGCAGCAAATCTTGGTCCTGAAGGTATTCGTGTTAATGCAATATCAGCCGGCCCTATTCGAACATTAGCTGCTTCTGGAATAAGTGGTATGCGTGATTTTTTAACGCATGTTGAAAATGTTTCTCCATTAAGGCGTAACGTCACTATTGAAGAGGTGGGTAATGTAGCTGCTTTTCTTTGCTCTGATTATGCATCTGCTATAACCGGCGAAATTACCTATGCAGATTCTGGCTTTAACATCATTGGTATGTCCTAGATAGTGACATCACTAGTTCGCAAAAAAAATGCCTTTTAGTGAAAATAAATTAGTTGTTGCAATATTTGTTGCTGGTCTTGCGGGAATAATCTGTGGATGGTTTTTTGGTCCGGTAATGTTGGCTGTGGCATGGCTAGGTGATTTATTTCTAGACGCTTTAAAGATGATGATTATCCCATTAATTGTGGGTGCTGTAATTAGTGGTGTTACATCTCTTGGAGATATACGTAAATTAGGTAAAGTCGGTAGTGTTACACTACTCTATTATGCAAGTACAACTGCTTGCGCTGTCCTGATTGGATTGATTGTTGTTAACATCATTCAACCAGGTAATGGTATCAGTTATCAAGTTCCACTAATTTCTGAATCAATCACTGATAGGAATAGTGTTGGAATAACAGAACTAGTGCAATCATTAATTTCGCCGAATATTATCTCTGCAGCATCTAATACTCAGTTACTTCCTATAATTGTTTTTTGTCTTTTGTTTGGAGCAGCATTAACAACCATTGGAGAGAAAAAATCTGCAATGATTAATTTCTTTGATAATTTAAATGAAGTCATGATGAAACTTGTGATGTGGGTTATGGTCTTTGCACCCGTTGGCATTTTTTGTCTTGTTGCAGGTCAATTTGGAAAAGTTGGGGGTGGAGCTGCAATTACAAATGAACTTGTAGCGGTAGGTGGCTACTTTTTTACAGTAATTATAGGGCTAACGTGTCATTTCTTACTGCTATTTATCATCTTAATATTTTTAAGTAAAAGAGGAAGGGAATATTTATTTAAATTATTACGTGCTCTATTAACAGCTTTTGGCACAGCAAGTTCATCAGCAACATTGCCGTTAACAATGAAATGCTCTCTCGAAGCAGGGGTTGATAAGCGTTCGGTTAAGTTTGTTTTACCAATTGGAGCGACAATTAATATGGATGGCACAGCATTGTATGAAGCTGTCGCTGTAATGTTTATAGCACAAGCATACGGTATTACTATGGGTATGGGGGAACAAGTTATTATATTTATAACCGCAACTTTAGCGGCAATAGGGGCGGCAGGAATCCCTCAGGCAGGATTAGTAACAATGTTAATTGTATTGAATGCAGTAAATATGCCTACAGAAGGTATAGGATTGATTCTGGCTGTTGATTGGTTACTGGATAGGTTTAGAACGACGGTTAATGTATGGGGTGATTCTGTTGGTGCTGCTGTAGTCGAGTCTTATCTTCCAATAGAGATCACTCAAAAATAATAATTAAATATTTTCATTAAATATTCTTATGTCGGAGTTATTTCTTACATCTTTTAATAAATCTTCCCACTCACTTTTACTTAAGATACGTCTTAATTTTAAATCAGTTATATTTTTTTGTTCTTCATCAATATCCACTGCTTCATCATTTGCGATTGAAATAATGATAATTGCGTAATCACCACTACCAAGGCGCTGGCTGGTAATAATAGGTTTGTTAATTGGTTTACCTGCTTCAAACGCACTGCGTAGGATAGCTCTATTTACAGTAATATCATCGCGTTTTACTTTCTCAGCAGTTGCCCATTCAATACCAGAATAACTAGTGATCTCATCAGGTACTACACCAGATTCGAGTTCTGAAACAATTGCATCGCCAGTTTCATTAATTTTTTCTCTTGCATGTTTGAGTCTAATACTCGCAATAACTTCAGTGCGAACATCATCTAACGGCTTTGTAAAAGGCTGTTTATGATCTAATACTCTTAAAACAACTATATGGTCGTCCGATAATTCTATTGCGTCACTATTATTTCCTGAATTGATTAATTCAGGATTAAAGCTTTTTGAAACAATAAGAGAATTAGACAATAATCCATCTAGGTCATTTTCTCGATGAAAATACTCAGTTTCGACTATGTCTTTATCAATTGCGGCCGCAGCTATTTCTAGATTGTCTGAATTTTCATAAGCCAATGTTGCTAATTGGTCTGCCAATTCAAAAAACTGTAGCTCTGCCTGTTTAGTCCTATAATCCTCCTCAACTTTTTCCGCATACTTTTCAAATCTATTCTCAGGTCCGCCTCTTATTTCAACAACTTTTACTATATTAACCCCTCCTTTAGTCTTAATAACACCACTTGTTGTACCCTCATCCGAATTAAATAAAAACTCATCTACTTCTTTTTCCATAATTCCTTTGCTCATAAAAGAATGCTCACTATATTCAAGTATTCCTTCTTCCTCTGGTGATTGTTCAACGATTTCTTCGAAATCTTTTCCTTGATTTACTAACTCAAGAACCGAGTTAATAACTAAATTAGCTTTGGTTCTAACCTCATTAGTCGCTTTTTCATTTATTCTTAAAAATAATTTCTGAACAGACCGTTGTTCGACTATATCGTAATTACCCTTGTTATCATTATAAAAATTTCTAAGACTCACTTCATCTGCTTCAATATCTTTCGCTAAATCTTTTACACTAAGTTCAATATATTGAATTTTCACCTGTTCTTCACTAGTAAATGAATTTGGATTACCTTGATAATATGCCTCAATATCCAATTCACTAATTTTATCGTCTCCAATAAAAGAGGGTAACCCAAGAATTGTATAAGTTATATTACGTGATTGTGATTCCAATCTTAGTATATTTTCTAGTTCCGAATCTAATATAAAAGTAGTTTCAGAAAATCCTGCTTGTAGTTGATCAGATAATAAATCCATGCGTAATTGTGCTTCAAAAATAGAAGTGGGCATACCAATACTACTTATGCTCCGTTCGTACTTTTCTCGATCAAAACCTGCATCGTCTCTAAAAACCTCAATACTCTTAATTGATTCAACTAGCTTTTCATTTGCTATATTTAATTTACTATCTATAACAAGCTGGTTAACTAATTCTGATTCAATTAACTTATCTACCGTTTGATTCTTAATAAGTTCCTCTTCTTCCGGTGTAAGCGAATCACTCAATATTGATTGCATTTGTTTCCTCAATTGCGCGAATGATCTTTGAAACGATTGAAAAGAGATTTCTGTGTCATTCACAATCGCGACATTGATGTCGCCACTTTGAGCCGAATAAAAACTAACACCCCAAAAAGCAAATGAAACAACCAATAGTCCAACGATGACGCCGGCTATCCATCCCGTTACTTTGTCTCTTATCATTGATAACATAATTTAACTCTGTATTTCTAAATTTTAAAACTGATACGGGCGTACCATTTTAGTGATACGCCCGCTAAATTTTATTTATATTATTGGCGGAGTGGACGGGACTCGAACCCGCGACCCCCGGCGTGACAGGCCGGTATTCTAACCAACTGAACTACCACTCCGGGAAGCTATTATGGTGGGTGCTGAGGGGTTCGAACCCCCGACCTACGCCTTGTAAGGGCGTCGCTCTCCCAACTGAGCTAAGCACCCAAGGGCGCGCTAGTTTAGGGCATCCTTGAGTGCTTTTCCAGCCTTAAACCCGGGAACATTAGATGCTTTAATCTGTATAGCTTCGCCTGTCCTTGGATTTCGACCCATGCGAGCCTCTCGTCTACGTACTGTAAAAGTTCCAAACCCAACAAGTGTTACATTGTCTCCACCTCTTAGAGCATTGGTAATATTTTCAATTGCAGAATCTAATGCTCTTGCTGATTCTGACTTTTTTAAACCAGAATCTTCCGCAACAGCATCGATAAGATCAGCTTTATTCATGATAATTGTTCCCCTTCAATTGGATTAATAGATTTGTTATGTCTGTTTGAGTATCGATTAAAAATAATTCTGTATCATCACGTCTGCTTTTTTTCTAGAATAAGCACACTTCTGTGGATTTTATACCAACTGCTGAAAACCCCGTCAAGCAATGCTTTCATGGTATTTGATTTTTTTTTGAGGCTTTTCTTCTTCTGCAATCTAGACTTTGCCTAAAGTATGGTCCCTAGTGAGGTCTAATTGAATCAGTTTTTTCTTCACCTTTTTCGCCGCTGACATCCGATTTTGATTCTTTCTTAATATTCGGTTCTGGCATTTTTTCTAGAGCTATTTCCAAAACCTCGTCGATCCATCTGACTGGGCGAATATCGAGATTCTGTTTAATATTCTTTGGTATTTCTACTAATTCCCTTTTATTCTCATCTGGGATCAATACTGTTTGTAAACCTCCGCGTAACGCCGCAAGTAATTTTTCTTTTAATCCTCCGATCGGTAATACTTCGCCCCGAAGGGTAATTTCACCTGTCATTGCGACATTCGATTTCACGGGTATACCGCATAATGCTGAAACCAAAGACGTACACATCGCCACACCAGCGCTTGGGCCATCTTTTGGTGTTGCACCT
>Ga0066372_10001234_pt1 | contig 10250 bp, 10 predicted proteins | sample Knorr_S15_td_250_FD_77011 | JGI IMG/M metagenome (GOLD analysis project Ga0066372, IMG submission 77011) | Marine microbial communities from Southern Atlantic Ocean transect - Knorr_S15_td_250_ad_251m_LV_A | ecosystem: Environmental > Aquatic > Marine > Oceanic | place: Southern Atlantic ocean... | reverse complement strand
GCCAATAACTATTCGAATTCATAACATTTAGCGACCGATCGCGCCCTTACCCTCGCGTCGGCGAATTCTAACCACAATCCGCTCCGCGAGCAGTATCGCAAGTGCAAGACCGTATATAAAAACATCCAGGAAGCTGGCTTTGGCAACCCACAACACGTGTAGCAAGGCTGCAATCGATGCTGGATAGATCAGAGCGTGCAACTTCCTCCAACGAGTTCCCAGACGACGCTGCCAATTTCGCGTCGAGGTAACGGCAAGTGGGATCAATAATATGAATGCCGTCATGCCCGCCGTGATATAGGTCCTCTCGGAAAAATCCTCTAACCAGGCGGTAACACTATATTCCGCAAGCAGCGTTAAATACGCTGAAAAGTGCATGCAACCGTATGCAAACGACCATAATCCGATCGTTCGACGGAGCGTTATCATCTTCGGGCGTTTGAACACTCTAGCGATGGTCGATATCGAAAGCGTGACTAACAGCAAACGGATCGTCCAGTTCCCCAATAGATCTACGATAGCCTCCGCAGGATCCGCGCCAAAGACGCTACCGGGCATTCGAATTTCAACCGCTACATCCCAACCCACCAGTATCAAAGGGATGGCGCACGCTACAAATACAATCGATTTCAATAATTGAGGCGCAAATTCATCCCGGTATATAAATCGGCTACTTCGTCGTATCCGTTGTACATGCGGGTCGAGATTTTTCGATTGCCATTAAAGAGTGAACTAGGGAGACGGCGTTCGCTGCCCTGACTCCATCTTGGGTGCGACACCGTCGGGTTGACGTTCGCATAAAAACCATATTCGTTTGACGCCGCGACATTCCACGTCGTTCGAGGTCTAGTCTCCGTCAATTCAATGCGGACGATCGATTTGATGCTCTTGAACCCATACTTCCATGGCACCACCAATCTTAGTGGCGCTCCGTTTTGGTTGGGCAGGACTTGTCCGTACATCCCGACCGCGATAATCGCCAACGGATGGTACGCCTCATCAAGTCGCAAACCCTCAACGTAAGGGTACTCGATCGAACTAAAGTAAGATCGCTGTCCAGGCATTTCTTCGGGACGATAGAGCGTCGTAAAAGCAACGTACTTTGCCGATCCCAATGGATCAAACCGATCAAGTATTGTTTTAAGCGGGAAGCCAATCCATGGAATGACCATCGACCACGCTTCTACACAACGAAGTCGATAGATTCGTTCTTCAAGGTCGATACCAGCCATTAAATCTTCAATCGCGTAAGTGCCAGGTTTACCTACAAGCCCAGCAACTTGGACACTCCAAGGTTCAGTCGTCAGCCGATTGCTCAATTCAGCCGGATCATTTTTGTCGGTACCAAATTCATAGAAATTGTTAAAACTGGTTGCATAGCCCCGAGGTGTGATCGTGTCCTCTGAAGGTGGAGCGGACTTATATCCTTTCGACCCCATCCACTCCGCGCTAAGAGCGACCGCTGGCATCGATCCGGCCAGACCCGCCGCGCCGACACCATGCATAAACCGCCGGCGAGATTGATAAACCCCCTTTGGGGTGATTTCCGATGGTCGGATGTCCGCAGGAGTTTTTATGACGAAGCTCAAGAGAGTCTCCTGTTATCTAGTTATTCCGTATCCAACGATAGAGCGCCACGCACGGTCCGGACATAGCGTAGGTCGTTCCAACCAGTAACAGTACCAGAGGCGGGTCAACCAGCACGACCGCAAATCCCATCACCAACACAACAAACGTAATAAAGGGTACCCGTCCTTTTAGTCCAAATCGTTTGGGCGAAAAGTAGGCGAAATTAGACACCATCAGCAGTCCGGCTAGGAGAGTGATCAACGTCATCATCGTGATCGCCAAGAACGACGGTTCGAGCCCATCACCGCTCGAACCCACCCAAGCAGCGCTGGCAACGAGGCCAGCCGCGGCAGGGCTAGGCAACCCTGTGAACGTATTTAAGTCGCCCGACGTATTAAACCGAGCAAGCCTTAGCGCCGCAGAAGCCATATAGATGAACGTCACAACCCAACCGAATTGACCAAGTGATGCCAGGCCCCACTCGAACACCACCAACGCCGGCGCTACCCCGAACGCAACCATGTCTGACAGGCTATCGTACTGCGCCCCAAAAGGACTCTCGGTACGGGTCCATCGAGCGACACGCCCATCCAACGTGTCCAGTACGGCCGCAACATAAATTGCAAGTGCCGCGGCGATAAAGCGCCCGTTCATCCCTGCAACGATCGCGTAAAACCCTGAAAAAAGAGCACCTGTAGTAATCAGATTGGGAAGCAGAAGGATCCCGCGGCGTCGGCGATCCTCGCCACTTGGCAAATCATCTACCGCTTCAAGCTTGGGACCTTCATCCGACATTGTTAATCAATTTTTCGTCTTATCTACCAATTTATTCTCTTCGATCCAAGGCATCATCGATCGAAGGCGAGCACCCACAATCTCAATTTCGTGCGCCTGGCTTCTGCGCCGCATAGCCTTCATGGTCGGTGCGCCAGCCTGATTTTCACTTACAAATTCACGCGCAAAGCTCCCGCTTTGAATCTCTTCAAGAATTCGACGCATCTCCTTTTTCGTATCGTCGTTCACAATACGACTACCGCGCGTGAGGCCCCCGTATTCAGCTGTGTTGGAAACCGTATACCACATATTCGAAATACCCCCTTCGTAGAAAAAATCTACGATGAGTTTTAGCTCGTGGAGGCATTCGAAATAGGCCATTTCGGGAGCATAACCAGCTTCAGTTAACGTTTCGAAACCAGCTTGCACCAAGGCCGCCGCACCACCGCAGAGCACCGCCTGTTCGCCAAAAAGATCCGTTTCGGTTTCCTCTTGAAACGTCGTTTCAATGACTCCCGCTCGACCACCGCCATTCGCCGATGCATATGACAGGGCAATTTCCTTAGCCCGACCCGACGCGTCTTGTCCAACCGCGATGAGGGATGGGACCCCGCCACCCTCAACGTAGGTGGACCGTACTGTGTGTCCAGGCCCTTTCGGGGCGATCATAATGACGTCTAGGTCCGGTCGAGGTTCTATCAAACCAAAGTGGATGTTAAAGCCATGCGCAAACGCCATGCATGCTCCATCCTTCAGATTTGGCGCAATTTCCTCAACGTAAAGCTGCTGCTGTTTTTCGTCAGGGGTCAATACCATCACCAAATCTGCTTCCGCAGCCGCGTCGGTTACTTGGACGACGTCAAAACCAGCATCCGACGCTTTGGCCGCAGAGTCCGAACCATCGCGCAGACCAATGGCAATATTGGCCACGCCACTGTCGCGAAGATTGTTCGCATGAGCGTGACCCTGGGAACCATATCCCACAACAACAACACGCATGTTCTGAATGATCGATAGATCCGCATCCTTATCGTAATAAACCTGCATATACCTTTCCTTTTTTCCCATGTATCCCGTTGCGATCAGAGTCCTAAAATCCTGTCGCCTCGACCGATTCCTGAAACGCCAGAACGAACAACTTCGACAACCTGATATCCACTCAATGCATCGATACAAGCTGCGAGCTTTTCTGAAGGCCCCACCAGCTGAATCGTGTAAGTATTCTCGTTTACGTCGACGATCTCTCCATGGAAGATACCGGTCGTACGTTCCACCTCCGCCCGGGAAGCGCCATCAGCACTGACTTTTATCATCATGATTTCCCGCTCTAAGTGATCACCTTCAGTTAGGTCAAACACCCTAACCACTTCAATCAACTTATTTAAGTGTTTGATAATCTGTTCGATCTTGCCCTCATCACCCTCTGTCGTCAGCGTGAGACGGGAGAGCGTAACGTCCTCCGTTGGTGCCACCGATAAAGTCTCTATGTTGTAATTGCGTTGAGCGAACAGTCCGACGACTCTGGAAAGCGCGCCTGCTTCATTTTCAAGTAGGACAGCAATTATTCTTCTCATTCGGATGGTTCCACTCTTCCCAGAACCATGTCCTTAAGCGCGCCTCCCTTGATGGACATGGGGTATACGTGCTCATCGGGATCGATATGTGCGTCGAGAAACACCAAATCGTTTCGATAGCGGTCTCCAAAAATGTCTGGGATAACGGCTTCTAGCTCGTCCAACGTACTCACCTTGATACCCACGTGCCCAAACGCTGCCACCATTTGACTGAAGTCGGGAAGAGCATCCCGATATGTGCTGTGGGAGTGGCGTCCGGCATACTGCATGTCTTGCCATTGTTTAACCATGCCGAGCGCCTGGTTGTTGAGATTAATAATCTTGATCGGCAATGAGTATTGCATGCAGGTCGATAACTCCTGCATGTTCATCATGAAGCTCCCTTCACCAGTGATACACACGACCGTCTCATCCGGAAAAGCAAATTGGACCCCCATCGCTGCCGGGAGTCCAAAGCCCATCGTTCCGAGCCCCCCGGAGTTGATCCAGCGGCGTGGTTCTGCAAATCGATAATATTGGGCCGCGAACATTTGGTGTTGTCCGACATCACTGGTGACGTACGCATCACCTCCTGTGGCGCGATAGACGGTCTGTACCACCTGTTGAGGCAGGAGCGAACCGCCGACTCCACGACGCTCACGTTGGTTATGATCCAGTCCATGTTCCATCCGCCATCGATCAATTCGTTGCCACCACGCCGCAACATCATCGGCGTTATCCGGGGCATCCTTGATTTCCGCTTCTAGCAACGTCAACAATTCCGCCAGAACGGGCTTGCAGTGGCCAACAATAGGAATATCAACTTCAATGATCTTGGAAATCGACGCCGGATCGACGTCGATATGGATGATTCGAGCCTCAGGGCAGAACTTCGCCGGATTGTTCGTCACCCTATCGTCAAATCGAGCTCCGATCGCAAATATCAGGTCGGCATGGTGCATTGCACAATTGGCTTCATAAGTGCCGTGCATGCCAAGCATGCCTAGAAACAGCCTATCGTCGCCAGGGAATGCTCCGAGTCCCATCAACGTGCTTGTCACGGGGTAGCCCAATCGTCGGGCAACAGCCACTAGCTCGGCACTTGCGTCCCCTTGGACGACACCTCCACCGGTATATAGCACTGGTCGACGGGCTTCCTTTAGGGCTTGAACGGCATTCCGGATTCGGCTTGCGTGGCCGCCCGGCGAAGGGTCGTACGATCGTAAGGAGACCTCCGATGGGTACCTATATTCGTATCGTTCGTCCGGATCAGTCGTATCTTTGGGTACGTCGATCACGACGGGCCCCGGCCTACCACTCGCCGCGATGTAAAAAGCCTTCTTGACGACATCCGGAATCTCGCTCGCCTCTCTGACCAAAAAACTGTGTTTCACCACTGGCCGCGAGATACCCACCATATCGGTTTCTTGAAACGCATCCGTTCCGATCTGTTCGGTAGGAACTTGTCCCGATATGACTACAATGGGTATCGAATCCATGTATGCCGTTGCGATCCCCGTAATCGCGTTCGTAGCACCTGGTCCTGAAGTGACTAGAACAACCCCAGGCCGTCCCGTGGCTCGCGCGTACCCGTCAGCCATATGTGTTGCCGCTTGTTCATGCCGGACCAGGATGTGTTCGATTTCCTGTTGTCTAAAGATCGCATCGTAAATATGAAGGGCCGCTCCGCCAGGGTAGCCAAAAATGTATTCGACCCCTTCGTCGCGCAACGCACGAATAAGCATGTCACCGCCGGACAGTCGTTCGGTCATCGGTGAAAAATCCCGTCAAATCAAAGAAAAGGGCGCGTATTCTTCTGAAATACGTTGTGTCTGTCAAAGAGCCCCAGCGCGATCGCAGAGCGCCAATAGCCCGATCAAGACTGCCGAGAATTCAAGATGTTTCGCGCCAAACCATCGTCGCGAGGCGCCCAGTGACCTTGTCCCGGCGATAGGAGTACAAATTTTCGTCTTGATAAGTGCAACGCTGTGTCCGAAAGATACGTTCGATTCCTAGTTCTTGGAGCATTATTTCTAGATAGCGGGGAAGATCGAGAAGCCAGCGTTCTCGACGTGGCGCGGCTTCGAGGACGTTCTTCGATACTCGGGAGTCAAGGCGAGCGACGACGTCTGGCCCAACTTCATAACATTGCTTACAAATGCCCGGGCCCATCCACGCATTGAGCGTTGCTGCTCGACAACCCATCTCCGCAATAAGCGATTCAAGCACTCCAGATACTGCGCCGCGCCAACCACAATGAGCAATCCCGACGACGCTGCCGCTAGTATCCGCAATAACCACGGGGAAGCAGTCAGCACTAACGATCGCCAAACCGATTCCCGTTGTATCGGTCCATTGAGCATCTGCGACCGGCGCCGAGCCTTCGTCATCCACCAGGTCCACGTGGCGTCCTATCTTTACGACCCTCGAGCCGTGGGTCTGCTTAAGCCATCGGATGTCGGCAAGCCCTGTTATCTCACTTAGTCGTTGTCGGTTTTCCCTGACATGAGTTTCGACGTCGCCAACATGCGCAGACATATTAGCCGACAAATACCGATCAGTACGGGTACCCCCAAGCCTCAAGGTATAGCCCGCTCGGACACCCGCGGCGATTGGGTCGGTCACTTCTACCCAATCGATCAAGATCGATCCAGACGCAAAGTTTCAGCGAGCTTTCGCATATCCGATGGTAGACCACTTTCAAATTCCATCCTTTTGTCGCTCGACGGATGAATAAAGGCCAACCCCGCCGCATGCAGTGCCTGTCGATCGAATCTATGTACAACATCGATCAAACTATCCCTCGGTTGCTTCGGCAAACGTCCGCGCGCACCGTACCGGCGATCTCCCACCAGCGGATGACCGATTGCGGCCAGGTGCACACGCACCTGATGTGTTCTACCCGTTTCCAAAAACGCCTCGACCATCGTGTGCGCCCGGAATGTTTCGATCGGCTTCACGCGCGTGACAGCTTCTCGTCCGTCCTCTCGAACGCGTTGACGAGTTCTGTCGCGAAAATCCCGCCCAATCGCCATATCAAGCCGTCTGGTCCTTGGGAGGATCCCTTCGCAAATCGCCATATATCGGCGGTCGACGTCATGCTTTGCTATGGCCTTAGTGAGGACTTGCAGCGCTTTGTTGTTAGCCGCGACCACCATCAACCCGGTGGTATCTTTATCGAGCCGATGGACAATGCCTGCCCTCGGCAGTTGAGCTAACTCAGCCCGTCGATCGAGAAGCCCATTGACCAGCGTGCCGGTCAAATTTCCAGCGCCCGGATGAACAACAAGGCCCCGAGGTTTATCGACGATTAAAAGATCCTGGTCTTCGTACACGATCGGAAAGTCAAGTGGCTCAGCTACCAACCAGTCTTCTGATGCTGGCACAGAGGCGTTCAACCGTACTCTCTCGCCACCGCGAACTTTTGCGGTAGGTTTGACGACTTTACTGTTAATTTGAATTGAGCCAATCCGCATCCAGTTGGTGATCTGGGCGCGCGAAAAATCGACCCATAATTCCGCTAACGCTTTGTCGATCCTCTGACCCAAATAGGTCTTCGCCAGAATTTCGCTCCGCTCGATCGACTTATCGTCCATGAGTCGAACACGTACTTTTGCGAGTTCGTTGAATCGTCGACATGTTAGCCCTGGCTCATACGAGTGCCAATTCCACCATCACGATCGATTCGTTCAATTCGATCAATGTGCGACGGCGCGTTGAATCGAGTTAGCAATATCGCCGAAACAACAAGCAATCCAGCCATCACAAAGAACGTTTCTCTGTAGCCTAAATCTAGGGATTCGTCGATGCCAGCAAATACCCACGAGCCGATGGAGCGACTCAGATTTGCCATCGCCATGTAAATCGCAAATTGAGTCGCCGATACTTTCCGCCAACATATCGTCATAAAAATTGCGATCGTGGTGACGAACACCAGTTGGCCAAAGGCAGCATTAATAACCCACAGCGTCGCCATGAATTCCATATTGGTCCAAAGGGTCTCGAGCGACCCAACAACGACGTGACAAAAAGCTGCCCCGACGAGAGCAATAAGTAAGAATCGCCTCGCCCCAAACCGGTCAATAGACGATCCAAGCAATGCGCCGAAAACTGCGGCACCCAACGTTACCCAAAAGTTGAAATCTGCGTATTGAACATCCGAAAGACCAATTTGTTGCACACCAAAAACAGGAAACACGCCCATGGCAATGCCATCGCGAAACCGATTAAGAAACTCGACCAGCATCAGTAATAGGCTCATCGGTAATAATAAGACGCGGAAAATATCGGTTCCTATTTGAGCAATACGCCGATTGCTGGCGTCATGATTGGGCGATGCCTTGCCCTGCCCCCAAGGCATCATCTTCTCTCCGGGTCGCTCTCGTACGATCGCAACGACAACAAGTATTAGTCCAACCGACACGGCGCAAATCCATGCCGCCCCTTGGATACCAAACGCGTGGATGAGGCGCGTGCACAATGCTCCATAACAGGCAAACCCCGCAGCTTGGCCAAACCCCATGAGCGCGTTCGCGCGACCACGTTCATCGCTTGGTAAGACGTCGATCGCCATACCGTCGACGGCCACATCTTGACTCGCCGCAAAAGAATTGGTGACGACTCCGCACAAAGCAATGGGGACCAAAGAACCACTCAGAGTTGGGTCCAATAGAGCTATACCAACGAACGATGTGACGAGTCCTGTTTGAGCCAACATCACCCAGGGTCGCCGATTCCCCATAGGTAGATAACGGAAGCGGTCCATGAATGGCCCCACAAGCAGTTTAAGGGCCCAAGGTAGATTCACCCACCCAGCCAACCAGAGAACCTCCGCCACCGTCCGGCCCTGTTGTGCGAGCGCTGCAGGAATAGCTACCGAGAAAAGGCCGATGGGAACGCCTTGCGCAAAATAATACGAAGTGAACGCGGTGAAGCGAAGCCATCGACGGTCGGTGAGGGCTAGCGGTCGTACAAGCGCCGTCACGACAGGATTGTCCAGTGCGACTTCATATCCACTCCAACTAGATAATTCGCAACCCTACGGGTTTTCCTCGCTGTGTGCGAGATCTTCAATACAGACAACGATTTGACACGGTACTCAATGCAAATCCGACCTGCCGACCGTAAAATACATTCCTAATACTGAGGTTCTCTATGCGCCTAGTTCTTATCGCCATCTTGTACTCGCTCTGCGGCTGCGCCTGGATGCCGTTTGTCGGGAATGACACCGACAGTCAAGAAATAGTCGAGGAAGAAACCAGCGAGCAGATCCTATATCGCCGGGCCAATACCAGTCTTAAGACGGGGAACTATTCTCTGGGCATAAGCCGGCTGCAACAACTCGAAGCGCGTTTCCCCTTCGGTCGTTATGCGGAACAGGGGCAACTGGAACTCATTTACGCGCATTACATGAGTGTCGATCTTGACTCTGTCGAAGCGTCGGCCGATCGCTTCATCCGACTGCATCCCCAACACCCGAACATCGACTACGCCTACTATATGCGCGGACTTGCCGCATTTACGGGTAATCGCAGCGTGCTCGACCGGTTTTTTGGGGGCGAAGAATCGAGACGCGACATGTCAGGGGCTCAAGTCGCCTTCGCATACTTCAGCGAGTTTCTAGAACGGTTTCCTAGTAGTGAATACGCCAAGGACGCGCATCAGCGAATGATTTACCTCCGCAATCTTCTCGCTCAAGCCGAAGTGGATATTGCTAGTTATTATCTCTCGCGAGACGCGCATGTAGCTGCCGCAAATCGAGCTCGAGTCGTCGTAGAAAACTACTCCAACACGCCTTCCGTACCCGACGCGCTAGCTATCCTGATCGAATCAAACTACAAGCTCGGGTTGACGGATGCAGCGAACGATTCATTACGGGTACTAGCAATGAACTACCCGGAGTACCGGGCATTCGACGAAAATGGGAATCTCATTTTGGAAGAGGCCATCGCCAACCGCGACCGAAGTTGGATCAATATCATGACGTTCGGTCTCGTTGACCGCCCAAATGTACCCCCGCCTCTACAAATCTCACAGCCCGATTCGGATCTCCCGAAATCTTGAAGTACGGATCCGGCAGAGTCGACGAGCGACCCAATATCATTGCCACTGTTTAGTCCGAATAGCTGAACGAGCGCCGGACTAAAACCGCTCTAACAGCTCGGCATCGCCTGTAACGACCTAACGTTTAGTATTGTGACGTCGAAGATGAGTGCTCTACCCGCAAGCGGATGGTTAAAATCGACAATCACTTTGCTGTCCCCAACAGCTTTGACGATTCCTGGTCGCTCGCCGCTGGGCGATCCAAATGACACCACCAACCCGGCTTCGAGTTCACCGACCGCATCGAATGAT
>Ga0066372_10001232_pt1 | contig 10253 bp, 7 predicted proteins | sample Knorr_S15_td_250_FD_77011 | JGI IMG/M metagenome (GOLD analysis project Ga0066372, IMG submission 77011) | Marine microbial communities from Southern Atlantic Ocean transect - Knorr_S15_td_250_ad_251m_LV_A | ecosystem: Environmental > Aquatic > Marine > Oceanic | place: Southern Atlantic ocean... | reverse complement strand
GTCGAGGAAGGCGAACAAAGAATCGGCGGAATCATCATTCCTGATACGGCCAAGGAAAAGCCCATGCAGGGAGAAGTCGTCGCGGCCGGTAACGGCAAGGTGAGAGATGATGGCAAGGTCGTTCCAATGGGCGTCGCGACCGGCGATGTCATATTGTTTGGTAAGTACTCCGGTCAGGAAATCAAACTGGATGGCGAGGAACTGCTGATCATGCGTGAGGACGAAGTCCTTGGCGTCATCGAGGGAAAGTCTTCCAAAAAAAAGAAAAAGTAACAAGGCGTTAAATGGGTGCGTGACTATGCGCAGCCTAATTACTTGACGCTAAATCATTATCTTCCTTCAGGAGTACAGTCATGGCAAAGCAGATCGTCTACGGTGAGGAGTCGCGGCAGGCAATCCTACGCGGCGTTAACGCTCTCGCCGACGCCGTCAAAGTAACACTCGGGCCCAAAGGGCGGAACGTAGTACTTGATAAGAAGTTTGGGTCACCAACTATCACTAAGGATGGCGTTACGGTCGCCAAAGAAATCGACCTAAAGGATGCTGTCGAAAATATGGGCGCACAAATGGTGCGCGAAGTCGCAAGCAAGACCTCGGATATCGCCGGTGATGGCACCACAACAGCAACAGTCCTCGCACAGGCCATGTATCGTGAAGGTGCGAAGAACGTGGTTGCCGGTGCGAATCCGATGGAACTTAAACGCGGCATTGAACAGGCGGTTGAGGTTATCGTCGGTTCGCTCAAGAAACAGTCAAAGGGTGTCAGCGGTAACATGATTGCCCAAGTCGGTACGATCTCAGCAAATAATGATGCGACGATAGGCACAATTATCGCCGAAGCGATGGACAAGGTCGGCAAGGATGGGGTCATTACCGTCGAAGAAGCTAAGACCCTCGAGACGTCCTTGGACGTTGTCGAAGGTATGCAGTTTGACCGTGGATACCTCTCTCCCTATTTCGTAACTGACCCAGAACGCATGGAAGTCAGTCTCGAAAATCCAGTCGTGCTAATCCATGAAAAGAAAATTAGCTCGATGAAGGACCTTCTGCCATTGCTGGAACAGGTAGCTCGACTTAGCCGACCACTCCTCATCATTGCTGAAGATGTTGAAGGTGAAGCCTTGGCAACGTTGGTCGTGAACAAGCTTCGTGGCACATTAAATGTCGCGGCAGTCAAAGCGCCTGGGTTTGGTGACCGACGTAAGGCGATGCTGGAAGACATCGCTACATTGACCGGTGGCCGAGCTATCACTGAAGACCTTGGGTTAAAACTTGAAGGGATTCAAGTTGAGGATCTTGGAAAAGCCAAGAAAATCACGATTGACAAGGACAACACGACTATCGTTGAAGGTGACGGCACGCAAAAAGCCATTCAAGGTCGTGTAAAGCAGATTCGTGCGCAGATCGAGGATACAACCTCAGATTACGATCGCGAAAAACTCCAAGAACGGTTAGCTAAGCTGGTTGGTGGAGTAGCAGTGATTAAAGTCGGTGCCGCAACTGAAACTGAAATGAAAGAAAAGAAGGCTAGAGTTGAGGATGCCATGCACGCGACGAAGGCTGCTGTTGAGGAAGGTATCGTGCCGGGTGGTGGTGTAGCTCTGATTCGTGGATCCAAGACCCTGAGCAAGCTCTCGCTAGAAGGAGACCAGCAAATCGGTGTCAATCTAGTAAAGAGAGCTGTTGAAGAACCACTGCGATGGATTGCAATTAACGCAGGACATGAAGGGTCGATTGTAGTAGCCAAAGTAAAAGACGAGAAAGATGCGGAGTGCGGGTTTAATGCGCAGAATGAAAGTTACGGAAATTTGGTCAAAGCTGGGGTTATTGACCCAACCAAAGTCGTCCGAACTGCACTGCAGAACGCGGCATCAATCTCATCACTGCTGCTAACAACTGAAGCTTTGGTTTCAGAGATCCCTGAGGAAAAGCCTGAAGCACCTGCTCCAGGTGGCGCACCTGGTGGCATGGGTGGTATGGGCGGCATGTACTAAAAACACAGCGCCTAAGCAGGACTTACAGATAAGAAAGCCTGACGAGCTGGTTATGGCTCGTCAGGCTTTTTTTGTTATTTTCTAATCTCTGTAAGGAAGGTCCAAATAATGAGCTAATCAGCGCAAGGTGAATGTTAACTCGATAACAACCAGCACTGGTACAGGCTGACCAAAACGCGTACCTGGCACAAAACGCCACTGTCTAGCCGCCTTTAACGCTTCTTCATCAAGTCCGAATACTCGATCGAGTGACTTGGTGATACGAACTTCGGCAACAGTACCCTCAGGAGACACAACGGCCTCAATCCACACAGAACCCTGGACTTTAGCTCGCATGGCATCCGCCGTATATCTAGGTTTAACTTGTTGGATAGGCTGTGGTAGAACAATGCCAGCACCTGGACGATAGACTCCCCCACCCGCTCCTCCACCCTCGCCTGGACCAAGTCCGGACCCTTCACCAGGACCAATACCTGAGCCTTCTCCAGTTCCTCCTCCTCCGCCTGAACCTATTCCTTGTGAAATCGAAACGGCCTTGGCGACGGGTAGACCTTCAAACACACCTGGAAGAGTCTGACTCGATGAAGCTAGCGTCCTAGCTGGAATATTTAATTCCTGTTGAGGTTCTGGTTCATCTTCACGCTCCTGTTCCGGATTTTCTAGGTCCGCAGGTTGGCTGACTGGCACTGAGGTCTCATCCGGCCCTTCCAGTTCAACCTGTCTAGGTGGTTCTGGTGACTCATTTCCACCACCACCACCACCGCCGCCGGGTCCGGCCATAGGCACCCAGACTATGTCGAAGTGTCTCAGGTCCGGTAAAAGAGGAGTCACACGATTACGGGCTAAGTATCCCGCAATGAAGAAAACAATCAGATAAATTGAAATGTGACTTGCGACCGACACCACTAGCGCGCCATTAAGTCTCTTACTTGTCCTTTCTGCAGCGAACAAGCTATCGACCTTTGGTCCGTCATCAGACCTAATAGACAGATCACTCTCGGTTCTAGAAAAAAAGTCCCCGTCGATAATGGTCGACAGTATGAAGCCGACGCGCCTCAGAAAACTCAATATCCTTTTACGATGGGGTTCGACCTGTGATTTCCAGGACACCACGACAAATACCTCGGTTTGGAATCCGGCAGGCGCTTAACTTACCAGGAGACGCACTTCCTCGCCTATAACGCACAAGGCTAATACCATTCTTTTATATCTAGTAAGACGACAAACTCTCCTAATTAGTCGTTTCACTCAGCCTTTTATACACGGCCCGCCCAAGCTCCGATCGACGCGTTACCGCCACCATAGGCGTGAAGGACCCCCAAAGCATCCGCAGCTCGTGACTCACTTTGAATCGCAATAAGAACCCCACCACGACCTATCAAAGTCTCAAATATGAATCCGTCATGGACTTGGAATCCAACGTTACGCATCGTTGCAGCCAGGCCATCGCTACCAAAATTATGCTCGCCACTCTGTTGCAAAGCTGCATTAAGAGCGCCAAATGTCCTTACAACTCCCACGTTCTTAACATCCAAGGTTTCACCAGAGTCACCAAACGTTTCTTCGACAAGTGCATTCACCTCAGGTGATTCAACTGCCATTAGACTAAGCTCTGCAATAGTAAAATCATGACTAACGAGGGCGGAAAGACCTCGTCCCGCTGACCCAACATCTTGAAAAACACCAACCGTGTATTGACCCATCTCTATTGTTTCCATTAATCGATATAACCTTTAGCTATATCCCACTGCAGCGCACTGTTTACTTAACCAAAAATTCACAACAGGACACCAAGTAAGTTTCCTATATGCAGTGTACAAGTTCCATACAACCTTTTGCAAAGTGCAGCCCCGCATAGCTGACCCGTACGACATCTTGATTAATGTTAATATGCAAGACATAAGGGAGAGCCATTATGGAAATACTAGTTATTCTGTTGATTATTGTCTTTATTTTTGGCGGCAAACGGCTTCCTGAACTTGCACGAGGTTTAGGACGCGGCATTCGAAATTTCAAAGAAGCAAATCGGGGAACCGAGCAGGACAATCAGGAAACTAAATAGCACCTCAGATTACGATTCGAAAATCTCCCACACGCCGTGTGATCCGCTCTCGATCTAGGTATCCAAGAAGTGGTATTGCGAACTTTCTGGTAATCTCGTAACGTTCTTTAAATGTCGTAACGTCCAGCTTGATTTCATCTTGTAGATTAACGCTTCCCCCCTGTTTAAGAGCTTTCACTTCCTTCTTTAATCGTTCTAGAGTCAACGCATGAAACAGAAGAGTCTCGACTTTAATAAGCACCTTCTTTCGAACCATTAAATCCGTAATCCGGTCAGTAGCTTCCTCGTCTAATTTCGTTATTGAGTGAAGCGACCCACGGTCTGGCGGTTTCAATCCAGCCTTGAAATATGCCTGTTCAATCACTGACTGTGCTTCCGACTCATCAGATGAAAGTGAGACACGGTGATCACTCAGGGCCAGGCGATCCTTGGCAATTATTAATCCCTCTTCCACTAATTCACTCAACAATAGATCAAAGAGTGGGAGCTTTCTTTTCCCAAACAGGCGTTCACGGGCTTCTTCACGAGGTAACCCTTCGGATAGTGGATCTGCTAAATGAAATTCCTTTAGGATCTCTAAAAGGTCTTGTTCGACGTCTTTTAGAATTACTGTCGACACCACAGTTTCCGCTACACGCACGGCGTACCCAGAAGCAACCAGCCCAAGCATTACTGCCTCAACATTGTCTGGCGATACCCCAGCACGACTCACCAATGTTTTGGCATTCAGTCCAACAACTCCTTGTTCTTCAAGCATCACTAAAATAGCTTCGTCTAATTGTATTTTTTTTGCGCTATCTTGATATAACGGATCTAATCGCTGAAAACGTTTCCAGGCTAATTCTGTTCTTACTGCACTTCGAGGCGCTTGCGGGTCCAGAACTATCCCACCTGCAATGGTAACTGAAGGCGAGTAGGCCCGCAGAATGTACCGATCGCCTCGAGTCAACACCGTAGGAGCTTCAAGATTTAAACGGACGTACGCACGTGCTCCTGGCATGACTTGCGCCATAGATTTATCAGGCCGTTGCGCATCATCAATAAACGTATCAAACCTCGAGGTAGAACCTACAACCGTTACGCGACCAAGCGTTTCGGACGTTCCATGATGAAAACGAATTCGTGTCCCCTGCCGGAGAGGCTTCGCAGTTGGCAATAATTCCAAGACCACATCGATACGATGTGTTAAATCGAAACAATTTGGCTGCGTCAACGCATCTCCTCGAGTTACATCACTAAGGTCAAGTCCTCCCAAGTTAAGTGCCACCCGCTGGCCTGCCTTCACTAAGATTTCTTTTTCACCGTGAACTTGTATTCCACGCACTTTTATCTTGCGATCAGATGGTAGCAACTCGAGATCGGTTGCCATTGAGATCTCACCAGTTACCAATGTGCCCGTAACGACTGTTCCAAAACCCTTAACAGAAAATACACGATCAATCGGTAATCGCACGGCTGTCCCAGTAGTCGTGCTCGATACTTTGGCAGTTAAGTTTCCTAAGTCAGAACACAGTTCCGATATACCAGAACCGGTATGGGCCGAAACAGGAATGATTGATGCCTCAGACAAGAATGAACCAGCAACTAGTTCACGAACCTCAAGACGAGCAAGCTCAATCATTTCTTCATCAACCAAGTCACATTTCGTAAGCGCAATGACTCCAGCTTTAACATGAAGAAGCTTGCATATATCAAAATGCTCTCTAGTCTGCGGCATGACAGATTCATCAGCTGCTACAACTAATAAGACAGCATGTATGCCACTAACACCAGCGAGCATGTTCTTCACAAAGCGTTCATGACCTGGTACATCGACGAAGGAAAGCACTGTTTCCTGATCCTGCTGGTAATGGGCAAAGCCAAGATCGATCGTGATTCCACGTTCCTGTTCTTCTTTTAGGCGATCTGGATCAATCCCGGTTACCGTTCGGACCAAGGCGCTTTTTCCATGGTCTATGTGACCCGCCGTACCAATAACAAGCGTCCTCATCAGGTCGAAGCTCCAGAATCGGCAAACCGTCAGCGAGGTCTGCGTTTACCTGCCACTCGATTACGCGGAATACGCTTCTGCTTAGAATTCTTAGATGTTACCGTGCGACGACGACGTCTTGTATCACGATGATGAGAAACAGGAGCTTTCAAAATATCCACTAAACCTAACTCCACCTGCCGTCGCTCAAGATCCACCCGTATAACTTGAACTCGGACAGAAGCGCCCAGTCGATAGGCTTTTCTTGTTTTTTCTCCTTGGAGTAGGTGTTCTTTATCCACAAAACGATAATAGTCATCGGCCATACTCGATATATGCACAAAACCTTCAACAAAATGCTCAATAAGTTCAACAAATAAACCGAAAGCCGTCACACCAATTACATAGCCGTCATACTCATCACCGACTTTATCCGCCATAAAACGAACTTTCTTCCACTGCAATAACTCTCGCTCTGCCTCTTCAGCACGCGTATCACGTTTAGATACTTGCTTAGCTATTTCAGATAGTTCCCCGAAATTCTTCTCGCGGATCGACTTGTTTACCTCTTGCTGTCGACTGCAACGTAATACACGGTGAACGACGAGGTCTGAATACCGGCGAATCGGTGAAGTAAAATGCGTGTAGTGTTCTGCCGCAAGTCCAAAATGACCAAGACTCAGAACGTCGTACCTCGCCTTTTGCATGGTGCGAAGCATTAAAAATACAATAGGCTTTTCTTCAGAGCTTCCTTTCACTCGATCAACTAATTGCTGAAAATGTTTAGGGCGTACTCCACCTCTAGATACTAAGGTATGCCCTAACGTTGAAATAAACTCTTTGAATTGTCCAACTTTCAAGGGGTCGGGGGATTCATGAACGCGGTAAAGTGTAACTATTTGATTACTATTCAGATGGTCAGCCACAGTCTCATTAGCCAGAAGCATGAACTCTTCGATGATTCTTTGGGCAACGTTCCTCTCACTTGCCGTAATCGCCTCTATAAGTCCGGCTTCATCAAGAACAAGCTCTGCCTCCCTCACATCAAAATCGATCGAACCACGAAGACGTCGCCGGCGTTGCAGTATATGAAATAACTCATGCATTAACTGAAAGGACGGAATCAAATTGCCATAACGATCTCGCTCGCCCGAATCTGTGTGAGTCAAGATGTCACTTACTTCGTGATATGTCATTCGAGCAGAGCTGTTAATAATGCCGTCGTGTATCTCGTAATTCACAACTTGACCTTGCGAATCAATTTCCATCAAGCATGACTGAACAAGCCGATCGACTTTTGGATTCAAACTACACAGCCCAGTTGCAAGTGCTTCAGGAAACATGTGCACGGCCCGCTCAGGAAAGTAAACCGATGTTCCTCGATCGTAAGCTTCACGGTCGAGAGCACTGCCAGGTTGAACGTAATGGGCTACGTCCGCTATATGCACACCCAGCAAATAATTTCCGCTAGACTGACGTTCAATCGTTATCGCATCGTCAAAATCTCTTGCATGATCGCCGTCGATCGTAACCGTTATCATGTCTCGAAAATCTGTACGCCCACGTCGATCAGCGGTACTGATTGATTGTCCAAAACGCTGCGCTTCCCGGAGAGCTTCTTTGCTGTGAGTATCTGGAATTCCATACTTATGAAGAATAATCTCAACATCAACACCACTTGTATTAAGCTCACCTAGAACTTCAGTTATGCGACCTACCGGATTCCGACTAGTAGTTGGCCAGCTCGTCAACTCAACTACAACCATCTCACCAACCTTCGCGTTTGCTCGTTCAGTGGCTGGAATATGAACATCCATGATGATCCGCTTATCGAATGGGACCACAAAATTGAGGCCAGATTCATCAATGTTGTAGCGTCCCACTAACTTTTGGGCTCGACGTTCAAGTATTTTGACAATTCGACCTTCTAAGCGATCACCACCACGTTCACGCTCTACACGAACTACCACATGGTCACCATGCATTGCTTGATTGAGATTCACACCGGATATATAAATATCTGCGATGTTTAAATGCTTTTCATCAGGAACAACAAAGCCAAATCCCCTAGGATTGGTGTTTACGCGACCGACAACCAGATTCATCTTGTTTGGTAGTCCATAGCGATTTCCACGAATTCTCACCAGCGCTCCAGAAGCAACCAAGGCTCTTATTCGTCGACGAAACCTGTGTCGATCGGCGTCCGCTATAGAAAGGGCTTTTTGAAGTTCTCGGATCGTCGCAGGATGGTCAACTTTTTTCCGGATCCGATTTAACACTTCTTCAGTTGTGATCATAAAATCTTAAAATCGAGTGTAAAACACATCTAGCTTAACCATACCGGCATCGGTGACATTTTAATGCACACCATTTATTGGACGTAGCTTGTCACTACGACGTTTAACGTAGAATTCTTCACGCTTCTGGAATTCAGTGGGCCTGTCGAGAATCGGATCGAGCCGAAAGTCGTGTAACCAAATCGATTTGATGAAGCAAACGACTCACGACTACGTCGGCGTCATCCTTGCAACAAAGCTGCTCCAATCGAGTAAGGATGTGCGCCAAAGCCGCTTCCGCTTCTATTATCACCTTAGCGGAATAATATTCTCGGTTTTGCTGTAGACAACGCTGATGCTTAATAAACTCTTCTCTATAAAAATCTGCCGAGGCCGAAGTCGCACTAGGAGGCTGAGTGTGCGGAGTCGCTAACACGTGGGACATGCCGTTCCTCATCATGTTCGGCACTATCTTGTCAGTCTAAGATCGAGAACTCTCCATGTCAACGAGCATTCACTATTTTTTTAGGTAATATTCGACTCATTCTCAATGATTTCTCGGAGCAGCTTGTTAGTCAGTTTCGGATTAGCCTTGCCCTTCGTGGCAGACATCACCTTTCCGACCAGAAAACCTAGAGCACTAGTCTTTCCAGCGCGATATTGCTCAACTACCTTCCCATGATGAGACACGATATCAACAACGACAACCTTAAGATCCGCTTCATTGTCTATTTGTGACAAGCCACCAGTCTCAACGATCTGTTCAGCTGATTGTCCAGTGTCGTACATCGTGTCGAATACATCCTTCGCAATTTTCATACTTATCGTACCTCGGTCGACAAGCATGATGAGTTCAGCCAAAGCCTCGGGAGACACTTTGTCTTCAATCTTCTTTACATCTTCTATTCCGCAATCGTTCATTTTTCGATTGATTTCGCCCAAAGTCCAATTTATAGATCCCTTGGAATTTTCGGTTCGCTTGGCTAGTTGTTCAAAGTACCTATCAAGTCCAGGGCGAACCCGAGTCAATTGCATCGCTTGATCTCGCGTCAGACCATACTGACTCACTAAATGTCCTCGCTTTACCTCTGGTAATTCTGGTAAAGACCCTCCGATTTCCTTAATCCATTTTTCAGTTACCTTCAGAGGCGGTAAGTCTGGCTCAGAAAAATATCGGTAATCATGAGCTTCTTCCTTGCTGCGCATCAAAAAGGTCTGACTCCGATCAGCATCCCACAGTCGGGTTTCCTGAATCACCGGCCGACCTCCCTTAAGTTCAGTAATCTGTCGATCGATCTCAAATTCAATTGCTCGTTCGACGAACCGAAAAGAGTTGAGATTCTTAACCTCTGTCTTCACACCAAGAGCAGCTTGCCCAACTGGCCGCACTGACACGTTCGCGTCACACCGTATACTGCCCTCTTCCATATTTCCGTCGTTCACACCGATCGCAACGAGAATCTCACGCAGTGCGCTAAAAAATTCATACGCCTGCCGAGCGGAACGCAAATCAGGTTCTGTAACAATTTCAATGAGGGGCACACCACTTCGATTCAAATCGATATAACTTTTTCGGCTAGAATCAGAAAATCCAGAATGTAAAGACTTTCCTGCATCTTCTTCAAGGTGAATTCTAGTAATACCAATTCGCTCGTTATTTTGTGGGTCGATCAAATTACCGTTCACCGCAAGAGGCAACGCATACTGTGAAATCTGATAACCCTTTGGCAGATCTGGATAGAAATAATTCTTTCTCGCGAATACTGATGTTTTGAAAATGTCGCATTCAAGTGCCAAAGCGGCCCGAATTGCATATTCGACAGCAGTTCGATTTAAGACTGGTAAAGCACCTGGTAGACCAAGGCAAACCGGACAACCTTGAGTGTTAGCGGCAGCGCCAAACTTCGTACTACATCCACAGAAAATTTTTGTATGGGTTAATAGTTGCGAGT
>Ga0066372_10001229_pt1 | contig 10281 bp, 10 predicted proteins | sample Knorr_S15_td_250_FD_77011 | JGI IMG/M metagenome (GOLD analysis project Ga0066372, IMG submission 77011) | Marine microbial communities from Southern Atlantic Ocean transect - Knorr_S15_td_250_ad_251m_LV_A | ecosystem: Environmental > Aquatic > Marine > Oceanic | place: Southern Atlantic ocean... | reverse complement strand
TTTGAATTTTTTGTTGATGGCATCAATCACCTCGTCTTCTGAAGTTTCGTGGGCACTTCCTTCCACTGACATAACGGCCTCGTCATTGCCACCAACAAAAAATTCAAATTCACATGTCTCCATTTCTTCAACAGTTGGGGTGATGACAAACTCACCATTAATTCGGCCGATTACGATGGCCCCAACTGGCCCATTAAACGGGATGTCAGAAACTGACAAAGCTGCTGACGCACCAATTAATGATGGTACATCAGCAAAATGCTCTCCATCAAAAGAAAGAACCGTACACAAAACCTGTATCTCACTCTTAAAACCTTTTGGAAAAAGGGGGCGGATACAATGATCGATTAACCTTGCCGTTAATTGTTCAGTATCGCCGGGGCGTGGTTCTCGGCGACCATAAACGGGAGGAATTCGTCCATTCGCATATCCTCTTTCACGATAATCCACTGTCAATGGAAAAAAGTCAAGGTTAGTAGCTTGCTTTGAGGCAACCACAGTTACCAAAACTACTGTTCCTCCATATTGTACCCACGCAGCTCCATCTGATTGCTTAGCAACCTTTCCTGTTTCAATCGATAACTTTTCGTTGCCAAGTTGCATTTCTACTTTCAAGTTTTCTTCTCCTCTCTCCTCTTCACATTACTTAATCACTATACGTCGTTCCTCTTCTCCCAATGGTGTCTCGAAGGTCAAGCTGATCAATAATCTGACGGTATCTCTGAATATCTTTCGAATGCAAGTACCGCATCAAACTGCGCTGTTTGCCCACTAGTTTAAACAAACCATACCTTGAGTGATGATCTTTCTGATTGTGACGCAAATGTTCTGTTAATCTGACAATTCGGCTATTCAAAAGCGCAATTTGAACTTCTGGCGATCCGGTATCACTATCATGTTTCTTGTACTGATCCAAAATCTCCTTTTTCACACTAGCACTAGACTTCAAAATTTCCCCGCATCCTTTCATGAGTTAGATTATTACGTTCAACTGCGCTGTTAATATAACATAAATATTTGAGTATTGTAAATCAAATCGAAATTTCTCAATATGCTATGTTACAACTAAATTTCTGTAAAAGGGATTTACCTCAAAATTTTGTCCTTAATAAAGCAGATCTTGCACTATCAATATCTGCCTTAATTTGGTTAGTTAATCCGTCCAGATCGGAAAATTTACGCTCTTCTCGGATTTTATTTACCAATGTCATCTCAATCTGCTGCCCATAAACAATCTGATTGAAATCAAAGAGATGAGCTTCAACCTGAAATTTTTGGTCATCAAAACTTGGCCGTGTTCCCATATTTAAGACTCCTTCAAAAGATCTGTCGCCAAAATTAGCACGAATAGCGTACACGCCACTCGGTGGCAATACCAATTCTCCAGTGTTAACATTGACTGTAGGAAACCCAATTTTCCGGCCCCGTTGATCTCCTTTGATAATAGTGCCCGTAATTGCATACTTCCTACCGAGCAAATTAGCGACTAGGTTTAGATTGCCTTGCTCAACCTCTTTGCGAATCCACGTACTATGAACAGGGTTACCGTCAATGTATCTTGGGGCTACAATTTCGATGTCAACGCCATGGCGTTCTCCAACTGATTTTAGAAACCTGGGGTTACCAGTACGTCCTTTACCAAATTGCCAATCGTATCCAGATATAACTGCCTTCGCTCCCAGTTGGCGTATCAAAATTTCTTGTAAAAACTCATCAGCGGACTGACGAACAATACTGGAGGAAAAAGGTACCATCACCATCAAGTCAAGGCCAAGTTGCTCAAAAATCGTGATCTTTTGGTTGCGGTCTGTTAAACTCGATTTGTGTTGGCTTGATTGAAAGTATTCAGCTGGTGAGGGATCGAAAATTAAGACAGCAGTCAAAAGATCACGATTTTTTGCCTTGGAGATCAACCGCTGAATAACAGTTTGATGACCAATATGTACACCATCAAAAACACCGACAGTAACAGCAACATCGGCTTTTGTTAACGCAATGGATTGAAAATCGACAAAAATTTTCAAAGATGAATCCCTGGGAAAGTCATACTACCTGTTTCAGCGCTTCGATCACTACATTCATGGGAACAACAGACTCATTAGACGTAATCTTTCTTTCCTCTAAACTATCTAAATCATAAGCATCTTCAAGTCTAAAGATGCCTGATCGTGTACGCACTAGTTGTGAAAGAATAGCCCCACACTTCAGTTGTGTCCCAACGTCGTTAACTAAAGACCGAATGTACGTTCCCTTCGAGCAATCAACCTTAAATGCAAATTTAGGTAGATTCATTAAAGTAATCTCGATCGACTTAATGGTCACTTGCCTAGAAGGTAAATTCTCAATCTGCTTCCCTTGACGCGCGATCTTATATAACGGTTTTCCTTGATACTTAACGGCAGAAAATATAGGTACCGTTTGATCTATTTCCCCCACGAAGCTGTTCAGCACAAAATCTATTCGATCTTCACTAATATGTTCTGTGGGCGAAGTCATCAAAACTTGGCCGCTAGCATCAAAAGTATCAGTTGTAATACCGAGAGTAACCGTTGCACTGTAACTCTTAGTTCCCTCCTGTAAAGGGTCGAATAATTTGGTCGCTTTGCCTAAGCATATTGGTAAAACCCCAGTTGCATCAGGATCAAGTGTTCCTCCATGCCCGGCTTTTTTAACACCCCACAACTTACGAATTCGATCTAAAGCTTGCCTTGAAGTAATCCCCTGAGGCTTATTTAAATTCAAAACACCATCAATCATCATACGCAATATATTTTCTCGTTACCTCAATCACCATTTCAAGAGCGATCTTATAAGATTTATCTATTAGGCAGCCTGCAGCTCGAGCATGACCGCCTCCACCGAACTCAGCACATATCTTTCCTACATCAACATGATCTTTGCTTCGCATACTAATCTTGGACTGTTCTCGCGTATTTGACACCACCATAATTGCAACTTCAATTGTATCAATTGAGCGAATCTGGTTAATTATTCCATCTGCGTCTGCCAGAGTTGTACCCGTATGATTAAGCATTTTTTGATTTACTACCAGCCATGCAATTTTGCCATCTGGGGTAAGTTCAACAGTCTCAAGTGCCTTAGTAAGTAACCGAAGCCGACGAACTGGATTAGTTTCGTAGACCTCTCTATAGATTTTATCGACTTCGATTCCCTGGTCAATTAAATTGGCTGCGATATGGTGCACCTGTGATGTTGAATTTGAATATCGGAAGCAACCGGTATCAAACATAATACCAGTATATAATGCCATTGCTCGTTTGTAACCAACTTTTGTACCGCTTAATTGTATGAGCTTATATACTATCTCACAAGTTGATGAAGCACCAGACTCTACCAGATTATAATCGCCAAACCGATCAGCTGAAGCATGGTGATCGATATTTATAGTTACTTGCTTCGGTATAAGTACTTTTGACAGGTGATTTCCTATTCTTACGAGTGTACTAGCATCGAGAACAATCAATACTTCGGGAGAGTAACCATCGAGAGTACAGGGTTGTTCAACCTTGTCGCAGAAAGGAAGAAAATGGTAGTTGGGAGGTACAGGATCGGTGTTAAAGATCCGCACATGTTTGTCTAGGTCAGCTAGGAAGGAATATAGCGCTAACTGTGAGCCGATTGAATCCCCATCCGGATTAACATGCGCAGAAATCGCGAAGCTGCTGTGTTGATCAATTAGATCCAAGATCTTGTGATAGATGTCCATGGACTGGAGTATACTAACCTTATTCTCGATTTTCCTCAAGTAACTGGTCAATATACATCAACTGTTCAACTGATTGGTCTAGCTTAAATCTCAATTCAGATGCAGTTCGGAGACCAAGCCGATGGCTAATCTCACGACGAAGAAAACCACTTGCACTCTTAAGACCAGCAAGTCCATCATTCTTCTGCTGATCATCTCCCAAGATACTAACCTTAACATTAGCATAACTTAGGTCTAGGGACATCTCAACGTGAGTTACGCTACAAAATTTCACACGCGGATCTTTCACATCATTCAGAAGAACATCACCTAATTCTCTCTGAATCTGGGATGCCACGCGGTCTCTTCGCCTTTGTCCGGACATTTCCTTCCCTGCACTTAATAAGCCAACTCAATCTTATAATCAACCAATTCTACCAAATGCATTTTCTCAACAAACGTTACAACATGGGACAAAACTTTATTTAAATGATGTTGGTCACTAGACACAGATACAATACCGATGACTGCAGATTGATAAGCATTTTGCAGCCCAACTTCCGCAATCGAGACGTTAAAACGATTCTTCACACGGTCGATAACACTTTTGATCGCACGTCGCTTATCCTTTAACGATCGACTTTCGAGAATACGCAAGTTGATAATACAAACCCCAACATGCATAGAATTCTATGAACTTAGTGTTCGATTCACACTTTCGAGCGTGTAACACTCCAGTGTATCATCAACCCTGACATCGTCAAAGTCGCTAATACCGATACCACACTCATAGTTTATGGCAACTTGGCTTACATCATCCTTAAATCTTCGAAGGGATTCTATCTTCCCTTCGTATATCAAGACACTATCTCTGAGTACACGAACGGGATAGTTGTAGTTGACAGAGCCGAAACTCACATAGCTTCCAGCGATTGTACCAGCACGTGGGACTTTAAAGGTCTCTCGAACCACAGCACGACCAACAACTACTTCTTTCACTTCAGGGTCAAGCAATCCTTCCATTGCCGCTCTAATCTCACTGATTAACTCATAGATGATGGAATACGTGCGAACGTCAGTATTTTCTTGTGTGCTTAACTTCATAGCTTCTGTTGTTGGTCGAACATTAAATCCAACGACAATTGCATTTGAGGCTACTGCGAGCAGAATGTCAGCTTCAGTAATCCCACCAACCGCTGCGCGTATTATATTGACCTCGACTTCACCTGCACCCAATTTCAGTAGTTCATCACTGATTGCTTGAACTGATCCTTGCGCATCTCCTTTGATAATTACATTTAGTTCCTTAATTTCTGCGGTACGGATCTTATCAAACAAACTGTCAAGGCTAACTTGGCTGTTTGGGCTGAGTTGTGATTGTCGATGCTCTCCCTGCCGCTTTGCACTGATTTTCCTGGCATCCGCCTCCGAAGACACAACATTAAATCGGTCTCCCGCTTCCGGAACGCCGCTAAAGCCCAGTACTTCAACCGGAGTAGACGGGCCAACTGCTTTAAGATGTTTGTTTTGATCATTAATCATTGCACGAACTCTACCACTATATATGCCCGCAATAAAGGAGTCACCTATCTTCAATGTGCCATCTTGGACTAGAACAGTGGCCGCAACGCCTCTCCCACGATCTAATTTGGCCTCAATGATTGTGCCTCTGGCGTGCCGGTTCGGATTACTGTGTAACTCAAGGAGCTCGGCCTCAAGCAACAACATTTCTAGAAGATCTTCAACACCAGTGCCTTCTAAGGCAGAGATTTCAACAAAGACAGTTGAACCTCCCCATTCTTCTGGTGAAAGTTCATGTCCCATCAACTGCTGCTTGACACGATCAGGGTTTGCATTAGTAACATCAATTTTATTGACGGCTACGATAATTGGAACACCTGACGCCTTTGCATGGTCAATTGCTTCAATTGTTTGAGGCATTACTCCATCATCAGCAGCAACAACAAGCACAACCATGTCAGTTACTTGTGCTCCACGAGCACGCATAGCAGTGAATGCTGCATGGCCCGGAGTGTCGAGAAAAACAAGATTCCCGTTGTCAGATTCAACATAATATGCTCCAATGTGCTGTGTAATATTTCCCGCTTCGGTATCTATCACATTGGTATCACGAATCGCATCAAGAAGAGATGTTTTACCATGATCTACATGCCCCATAATAGTAACAACCGGGGCACGAGGCATCAGATCGTCAGGATCATCTTCCTCCTCTATCTCAGCTAAAATCTTATCTTCAAGTGTTAACTGGCGAATCGGTTCAAAATCAAATTGGTCGGCAATGCCAGCGAGAGTTTCATAATCCAAGCTCTGATTCACGTTTGCCATCACCCCAATTTTCATCAGGCTCATGATCAATTCTGTGCTTTTCAATTCCCCTAGTTGTGATGCTAGTTGGCCTACAGTTACGCCTTCCTGTATCTGACGAGCGACATTGTCGACAGGTACCGTTTTCGCTTCTACATTCTCTACTGAAGAAACTTCTTCCTCAACAACTTGGCGCTTACTTTTCTTTTTTTCTTTCTTAGTTTTGCGTTCAGGCTGGTCGACCTTCGACTCTGCTTTTGCTTTCGATTGCGGCTTAGCTTCGGGCTCCTTCGTTTCCTCTTTGGCCAATGGTAAACTTGCTTCTTTTGACTTTGACCTCAGATTCCTTTGTTCCTCGATAAGTTCAACATCCTCTGGTGACAAAGAACTCATATGAGTTTTTACAACAATTCCATATGTTTCTATTTCCGTAATTAAATCCTTACTTGTCAAATCGTATTGTTTAGCAAGTTCATGAACCCGGATATTTGACCCTCCTGCTTTATTTTGCTTTTGTCTTGAGGTTGTTGATTTCTTTTTCATCGTTCTCTATCTCCCCAATTCCTGATAAACTTTGAAATGAATAGGCAAAACTCTTCTAGACTAGCCGAAATATCTCATTGAAATCACATTCTTGATAGCTTATTTGTGCCTGCCGTTTTGTTCCCGAATGTGTTTTCGGAAAGACATTATAGAAGTATTATCTTTATTCTTCATCTTCATCAGGCAAATCAGACTTGAATACTTGGGCTACATCCTTCTTCATCTGTTCCATTGCTTCAACTTCACCCTTAACATTCAATCTCCAATTAGTGAGTCGACTAGAAAGACGTATATTTTGTCCACGCCTACCAATGGCGAGGGAAAGTTGATCTTCGGGAACTATAACTTCCGCAGATTGTTCTTCTGCATTAATATTAACGTGTGATACGTTGGCAGGCTGAAGCGAGTTTTTGATGTAGGTTCCAATATCTTCATGCCAACGAATGAGCTCAATCTTCTCTCCATCAAGCTCATCGACAATAGTTCTTACACGCGAACCTCTAACCCCCACGCACGTGCCAACAGGATCAATACTGGAATCATTTGTGTAAACAGCAACTTTTGATCTATCACCTGGGTCCCGAGCGACGGCCCGAATTTCAACCAAACCATCTTCTATCTCTGGGACCTCCATCTCAAAAAGCTGAACCACCAAGTCATTATGGTTTCGAGAAAGGAGAATTTGCAATCCACGCTCGTCATTTTCTACACCCATAATGATGCACTTTAAAGAATCACCTCGTCTATATCCTGCGTTACGGTTAAACTCGCCATCAATTAAAATCCCTTCTGTCCGGTCTAAGTCAACAATGATGGCATTCCGATCAATACGTTGAACGTATCCTGTAATAATTTCACCTTCACGTTCTTTGTATTCCTCATAAACCTGTTCTCTTTCAGCCTCTTTGATCTTTTGGACAAGGACTTGTCTAGCCGTTTGCGCTTCTATACGACCAAAATCTCCAGTATTAACTTCAACTTGAATAATATCATTCACTTTAACATTTGGATCAATCTTTTGTGCTTCTTCGATAGGTATTTCCCTAGCAAAGCTATGCATGATATCAACTACTTTTTTGGGAACATAGCAACAAATTTCTCCAGTTTCAGGATCCAGCTCAATTGACACTTCCTCAGTTGAACCATAACGCCTCTTAGCCGCCTGCATTAGTGCAGATTGAATAGCGTCAAGAAAGATCTCCTGAGGAAGATCTGTCTGATCCATCATTTGCCGAACAGTTGAGATGAGGTCACCTGTCATTGTTCTTTCTCCACTATATCATTAAGGATTTTTCTACCAATTTAGCTTAGCAGTTGCTTGTTCTACTTTTGAGATGCTGACTTGAACAACTTTGCCAGACGAATGCTGGAGCGTGATTTTCTTTGAATCAACCTCTTTTAAAACGCCGTTCACGTTCTTAATTTTCCCTTCTGAGTTCGACTGAAACCTCATCTCAATTGTTCGACCAAGATTACGCTGAAAATCTGCTTTGGTCACAATTGGCCGATCCAAACCGGGGGATGCCACTTCGAGGTCCCAATTATGCTTGATTAAGCCACATACATCCAATATCGGCCTTGTACTTTTTATCACTTGCTGGCAGTCATCTAACGTCACTCCCTGCGACTTGTGGATCAATAACCGGACAGTTTTCCCACTTCCCGAATTATCTAACTCAACATCGACTAACTCAAAACCAAGATCCTCAAGTAATGGTATCACCAACTCCGAAACTGAAGTCCCAAACTGATCCATATTTTCTAAACAGACTACCTCTAAAAAGAGAAAAGAGCGGGAAACCTTACCCCACTCTCCGTTCAACCTACAAACCCAAATCAAAGCTCTCATGCTTGTTTTTTTAAGCCGCTTAAGTGGCCAAAAAACAAGCGTAATCCTACCACAATAACCTCAAATATGCAAGAGAAAATTAACCTTTCTGATAAGCCTATATCTCAGTATAATGGAATTCCAAAGTCAGAACGAAGTTCCAAGGTTAACATGTATCTTTCCCTGAGAAAGCGCACTTTCCCGAGACAGAGCATAATTAATTCGTAGTATCCCTCCCTTAGATTCGATCCTAGCCCCAAGGCCATACCCGACCTTAATCGGCTCGAAAATCACCGATTTGCTTGACTTTGCCACCGAACCTATATCTACAAAACTAAAGATTTGTGAGATATGACCTACGAGTAGTCTGTATTCAATATTACAGTAAAGACGATGTTGGCCGAAAAAGAAATCTTCATCGTAACCGCGCAGGGAGTTTGCTCCTCCAAGTGAGAACATTTCGGTCCAAGGTATGTCTTGGCCCCAAGCAGACGCGATGTGTACTCCTGCTAAGATAACTTGATTCTTCCATGTTTTGGCATATTGATCTAAATCAATCCATAGCTTCCGCAATTTGAAATCGCCGCGTGAAATCTCAAAAGCAAGATGGTCTCTCCGTCCCTTAGTTGGAGACAAGAAAAAGTCCCGGCTGTCGCGGATAACACTAAAAGCTACTCCATATTTTATTCTATCCAATTCTTCTGAAGCGCCAATTTCTAACAAGCCAATCCGTTTCAAAGATGCTGTCAATGTGCCTTTCAACATCGGGTTGAAACGTGCACTGATTGTTAAATCCGCCGATTTTTCTTTTGACATCTTGACACTAGTTTGATTTTGACGTTTAATCTGCTCATATTTACCTCCTAGCGAAATTGGTTTTCCAAGCATCCATGGTTCGGTATATGAAATCAGAACTGTTTTTATCAAGCCGGATTTCCATCGAAAATTGAGATGTCTTCCTGTGCCAAATAAATTCGTTTCACTAGCTTCAATTAATCCGGTTAACCTTGGCATATCATCAGATTGGGAGGTAGCAGGAGCATAACCAATTACGCCGTTTATCCGCCCCGTGCGAGCGTCGGTAACTCGTGCGTGTATTTTGACTTGATTAGGAGTATCTGCCATTTCCAGAAGGTTCGGGTTAATTTTATAGAAATAGCCTAGATTAATTAATTGACGAAAGCTTTGATCAATTTTACGTTGGTCAAAGATGTCACCAGCTCGAATTGGTAATTCCCTTAAAACGATTTCTTCTCTAGTTTTTCGAGAACCGCTGACATTAACTGACGCGATTTTGATTATGTTTTTTTCGTCAATTTCTACCCGTAGATCTAATTTGCCATTATCTGGATTCGCGATCACGTCGACTAGCCTCACTTCGACCATTGGATGTCCTTGCTCGCTGTACAAGTTGATTATTCTCTCAATTCCTTTCTCTAACAATGGTATATTGAAAGGCTGCCCCTGACGTAACCCAATCAAGCTAAGTAAATAAGAGTCGGTAAACTTCGTGTTTCCTTCAATAGAAACATTTCCAAACTCTACCGTCTCCCCTTCATAAACCTTGACACAAATTTGTGCGTGTTCCCCTTTTAAGTCAATTCGAGGGGAAATCTCAGCAAATATTAATCCATCCTGCAAGTAATGTTCGATTATTCGATTTAAACCAGTCTTCAGTTTCTTCTCGTCGTATCGATCCCCCTTCTTAACAGAGATTAGCTTTTGCAGAGTATGTTGGTCTGTCCTACGATTGCCAACAAAGGATACGTGATCAATCAGAACCATTGACGATACATCATTTATATCAGGTTGTGTGGAAGATGACATAATCACTAACAGTGTAATTATCATTTTACGCTGAACCTATCTTCCTTACTAA
>Ga0066372_10001225_pt1 | contig 10291 bp, 6 predicted proteins | sample Knorr_S15_td_250_FD_77011 | JGI IMG/M metagenome (GOLD analysis project Ga0066372, IMG submission 77011) | Marine microbial communities from Southern Atlantic Ocean transect - Knorr_S15_td_250_ad_251m_LV_A | ecosystem: Environmental > Aquatic > Marine > Oceanic | place: Southern Atlantic ocean... | reverse complement strand
GTTACATTTTTTTCTTTCGGGCTAGCCACAACGCCCCGCCGATGAATATCAGCAAAGCGGGTAATGGGACCCAGTTGTTCAATAACATCACTCGTTCATCTATTAATACGTCAGAGTATCCCCTTACTAGCCGGCTCACATCTTGAAGGTAGGACTGGTCAATCAGAGACGGCTGGAAACTCGCGTAAACATAATACGCAAAATCACCTAGCGTGGTCTTGAAAATATCGATTGCAAGAGTAATCCCTAAAGCAGTAGTAACTGCCTGGGTGGCGGATTGTGCGCAGACTGATATAAAGACACCGAAAGCGATAGCTGTCGGTAGAGGAATAAGCGCCAGTCGCAACCCAGTTGTTATCTCGCTGCGGATCTCTTCTTCGCTGATCAATTCAAACCCGTCTTCCACAATAGCTCCAAATTCCCAAAACAAACCGCTCATGAGGTAGGCTATCACAATCAAAAATAAACAGGACAGGGCTCCAAGAATATGAAGGTGAAGTAATTTGGCCATGATTAAGCTTGGGCGGCTTACGCGGCGAATAAGTAGATGTCTCGCTGTCTGAATATCCCTGTCGAAGCTAAAGCTGTACGCAGCTTGTGCCACAAGCAAAAGCCCAAGCATGGTCAATCCAGTACTGAGCCCATCAACGTAGTAACCATATGCGTTATTGGCGACAATTTCGTCGAAGGAGGGATTGCTTAATAATCTATCTCTCGCTGATCGGCTTGCCTCTGTTAGTCTAAGTAGAAGAAACTGGAGAACGACGACTAATGAGGGAGCTAGCAGTATCAACTTGCTCGAGAAAGTGTGCAGGGCTATAAATGTCTCGCACCTCAACGCTATTCGAAATCCGTTCATCGCTGTTCCCGTTCCTCGTTGGTAATTTTGCGGAACAGTTTGCCAAGTGATCCACGTTGCAGAATCATTTCAGCCACCGGTATTTTTTTTTCTACCAATATTTGGTTGAGCTTAGCTGATTCCGCTGCAGTCATTTGCACATGCAGGTAGCCTTCGGTGTCAGTATGGCTATACTCAACTCCCTCGACGGTTTCCATTACCGAGATAGCCAGGCTAGCGTTAGGAGTCTTTAACAGCAGCTGATTCCCAGAGGTTTTTAATAAGCTGTTAACATCGCCATCAATAGCTATGCTTCCTTTGTGAAGAATAGCTATGTCGGTGCAGATCTGTTCAAGATAAGGCAGCTGATGGCTGGATAGCAAAAAAGTGGTATTTTCTTCGCTATTCAGTCGAGTGATGAGGCGCAGAACATCATTTACGCCTTCTGCATCGAGGCCACTAAATGGTTCGTCCAGAATTATCACCTCCGGTTTCCCAAGAAGAGCCTGGGCAATTGACGCACGCCGCTTGTTACCTAGCGAAAGGTTCCTAATTTTGAAGTTTTGGAATTGTTCAATGCCTAGCAGTTGTTCGGCTTCGATAGGAGTTCGAACTATCTGGTTACACAATAGGCTAGCGTGCTTCAAACATTGGCGTACGGTTAGGTTAGGGTGCAGGCTGGGCGTGTCAAAAATAGCTACCACTCTGCCCTGAGTCAGGTGCAACGCCTCGGGTTTTTGGCCCATCACGGAAATAGTTCCACTGTTTGAGGGCTGAAGGCCTAGTATGCATTCTAGGGTAGTTGTCTTGCCTGAGCCGTTTAGGCCAACTAGACCGTGAATAGCCTTATTCTGGATTTCCAGGTCCAGATTTTTTATCACTTCAAATTTTCCGTAGGTTTTATTTAACCCGGAAACTGAAATTGCGGCTGCGCCAATGCTTTCATTCATGGACTAAAAGGAAAAGCTCAATGTAAGTCGCCCTTGGTTAGAGCCCAGTTTTACCTAGCGGGCAATAACTTGGCTCGGATACTTTTAATTGACAAACAGTTGGTCGACCTGAACCTCCTGGACCGAACCAAACTGTTCAAGTTCCTCTACTTCAATGATCGACAGATCACCGACAATTGAGATCAGTTTTGCTCGATTTTTGACGTGTTGCTCCTGGAACTCCACCAAATCTTCCATGCTAGCATTCTGTAGTTGTTGGTAGCGGGATCGGCGAGGATCCGTTTCAAAACCCAATCGTTCCCAACTTCGAACCGCTCCAATAATTTCGCGGAAGTTCAGCTTGGAAGTTCTATAACGGTTGAGTAGAGAGTTAACGGACTCGTCAAATCTTTCCGAGGAAGTCGGCATGTTATCGATAAGATCGATAAAAGCCTGCAGTGCATCAACCGTTTTGTCAGTCTGAGTACCGATAGCTCCAAGCATAAGATTCTCGTCATTTTGTCTACCGCCTTGGGCATAGCGTGCCGAGGCAGAATAGGCTAATGCCCTAGCTTCTCTGAGTTCTTGGAACACTACACTAGACATGCCGCTGCCGAAGTAATTGGTGTACAAGGATGATATTACACTTTCCTCTTCGTCAAATACGCCATCAGCGAATTCAATCCGAACCTGCGCTTGAGCTGTCTGCTGGTCCACGACCAATAGCTCCGTATCGGCGACTTGGCGCGCCCGTCTGAATTGGTATTCCGGTTCTTCCTGAAGCTCGACCTCTATTATGTGATGACGGCGTAGCACTTCCACAACGTTTTCCAGAGGGAGTGAACCGGTGTAGGCGATGCTATGGTTGTAGGTCAACAGTTCTGAAGGCAGCGTTAATAGTTCATCGAGAGAGGTTTCCGCTATCTCGTCACTAGTTAGCGCCTCCAGCATTGGTGACTCCTCTCCGTAACGATTGAAGAGATAGAGGGCTCTGGCAATCGCGGGCGGCGAGCTTTTCTGGTCTTCCCTTGTTTTTAATAGGATGTCTTTAAGCTGCTCCAGCGTTTCCTCATCAGTAGCCGGGTTCTTAATTAGATCCAAGCCTAACTCTAAAGAATTTTCGAATTGTTCGTCTAAACCTGAAACAGCTATAACAGACGAATTCTCACCTGAACCAAATCGAAATTCGGAACCCATGCGGTACCATTCCTTCTGTAGTTCTTCATTGCTCAAATCCTGAGTGCCAGCTACATCTAACAAGGCAGCGGACAATCCAAGTTTTTTAATTTCTTCCGATCCTACTTCCACATTAATGGACAAGGAAAATAGGTCATTTAATGGATTTGGGGCGTAGTACAGCTCTACGCCATTAGCGAATTCAACAACACGGTAATCGGTATCCGGTTCAACAAAAGACGGTTCAATCTCGGAGTAATCCATTGCCAGTAGTTGGCTCGCAAATTCTGATTGGCGAGTTGGATCAATAGTGACTGGATCAATTTGTGGCTTATCGACTGGGGGCACTTCATGTTGAGCGTCGACTCTATAGACTGCTACATAATTATTTTCAAAATACTTATTAGCTATATCGACGACGTCCTGCTTGGAGAGTTGTTCCATGCGGCGGATTTCAGCGATGTGGTGGTCCCATTCAGCTCCTTCGATGAAGGCTTGACGCATCATGCTTACCCGGGCTGTGTTGAATTCCAAGCTGGCTTTCTGATTCTTTTTAAAATCATTTATGATGGCAGGAATAATCCAGTCTTCGAAACCTCCTGACTTTATGATCTCAATTTGGGCCAGTAGCAATTGTTCTACTTCTTCTAGGGTCTGATTTCGCTTCGGCACACCGTAGAGCTGTTGCACACCATAATCGTTGAGAAAAAGGGGGGATGATCCTGCATTAGTAACCAATTGTTGCTGGTTGAGATTGAGATTGATAAGTCCGGCACGACTGTTGTCGAGAATCATATCCACTAGGATTAGACCTTCCTTGTCGGAATTGGCATTACCAGCAGTCCGAAAAGCAATCTGTACCTGCTCTTCTCCTGGATATTGAACGGTCCTCCTTTCAGCATTCTGAAGGGGTGGTTCATCCCAGGGGCCTATTTCAGGAATAATTCCCGATTCCCAGTGTCCAAATTTCTCATTGATTAGCTCAATGGTTTCCTCGATGTTGATGTCTCCGCTGATAAACACACCCATGTTGTTAGGGACATAGTAAGTATTGAAGTAATTCTGGATGTAAATCAGGGAAGGGTTTTTCAAATGTTCGATAGTACCGATGGTGGGTTGTTGGCCATAAGGATGAATTTTCCAAAGGAGCTCATCTACTGCGGTACCTATGATTCTACCTCCGTTATCAAGGGTACGGTTTTTCTCCTCGTATACGGTTTCCAGTTCGGTATGAAACAACCGAAACACAGGATCCACGAACCGATCCGATTCAAGCTCTGCCCATTGCTTTAACCGATTCGATGGGAGGCCTACTTTGTAAACTGTCTCTTCATACCAGGTGTGGGCATTAAGGGCAGTGCCTCCCATGCTGTTATAAAGCTTATCGATCTCGTTAGGGATCGCATATTCTGCTGCCTGCTGAGCTACGCTGTTGATTTCAGCGTAGATCTCAGCGCGACGAACATCGTCCGTTTCCCTAAAATGCTCTTCGTAAAGCTCAACAATGCGGTCTAGATAGGGCTTCTCCGCTTGGTAGTCCAGAGTGCCCAGGCTCTGGTTACCCTTGAAAAGCAAATGCTCGAGGTAGTGAGCGAGCCCGGTTGCATCGGCGGGGTCGTGCTTACTTCCAGCACGTACCGCAATTTCTGCATAAAAACGAGGTTCTTCGTGGTTCTCGGTGAGGTATACACGTAATCCATTATCTAACTCGTAGATATGGGTATTTAGCGGATCATCTTCGTTAGTTGTATTTATCCGCTTGTAGCCGATCGACTCGGTGGCACTTTCACTTACCACCTGGGCTGTTTCGGGACTGCCAGATGGAGCTTGTTCGCTACACGCGTTGATTATTAAAAGCAAAAAAGGCAGGAGTAAAACTCTGGAAGACTCTTTTGCTAAAAAACGGGTACTCATATTGATACTCCTGAGAATGGACTGTTGCGGCTATAACATACCTTAGTTTGGCGGATTATCCGAGATTACCCGCATGACCTGCACCTGTTGTTGTTCGCCTTCAGAGCTGGAAGCCGTTAAGGTGAAGTTAATAGTGTTGCTTTGCTCCTGAGCAAACCGATCATACTGGTCTCGCTGTGCTTGATTCAAGTCATTGACAAGGCGGTTTCTGGTCCGCTCAAAGGCGAGTTCCCGGTCCCCCATAGATTCAGTCAGACTGCCGTTGGCCGAGACTATGGCGCCGAAGTTGTTACTCGCTGAATACAGCTCCTCCATTAGTACGTCGAGGACCAGCTCTTGGGTCAATCCTGAAATAGTACTGTTGTTACCCGAAAAAATACCAGCGTACGTGTCGCGGGTGGATTGTTGGTTTGCAGCTATTTCATAGTCCTGGAGCTGTTCTAATTGCTCTTGGGATAGTATTTGCGAAACGTAATTCATCAAGGCGTTTGGGCCGAAATAGGTTGCCGCTATTTCGGGGGACAAGTCCCCCGAGATCATATCCCGCAATAATTGTAGACGATTTGCGGTGAAATCAATTATGGCTGATCCTACTGTTTCGCGCTCGGTTGGACTTAACCGGATTAAATCGAAAAATTCGCTGTAGTTGCTATCGACACTTGCTTCCGCGACGGTAAAAGCAGCATCGGGATCCGATAGGACATTCATTCCCCCTTCGCGGGTTCGTTGAGGAGGATTGTTCTGGGCGACTTCCTGACGCGCCTGTTCCAGTAGTAGCTCGTAATCGGGACTAACCTGTTCCCGTGCTTCCTGGAGGGCCTCATTTAGATTATTTAACTGGGTTGCCGTAGAGAGCAATTGTGTTTCCAGTTCGGCTAGGCGGGCGTTCCATTCGATCCGCTGACGGGCGTATTCCCCAGCCTGCTCGTTTAATTGTTCTCGATAGCTTAAAGCAGTTTGCAATTGTTCTCTCAACTCAGTATTAGCAGTGTACACGTTCAGTGTGGCGAAACTGAGCCCGCCTAATACAATGCTAATTGTTATGACTAAGAGTTTCATTGTGGCAGGCGTCGCTCCAGCTCCTCATCAAAGAAATCCCAGATCCTCGCATTGTTAGCAAATGGCCGCCAAACAAGCCAGGGTAAGGTAAGTTTTCACACTATATGGGCTCCAGATGGTTATAGTAAGAAAAACGGGACGAAAATCAAATTGTTATCCCTCGTGCCGGGCAAGCATTTAATCGCTAATTGTGAACGGAAGTCACGGTTTACAGCGTATAATGGGGTATTAACATCTTCGTGCTCGGAATATCTAATAGGGTTATGCTTATATTTCGTAAATCACTGATAATAATACCTTTTGTGTACACGCTTACGGCCTGTACGGCCGGATCGTACAAGCGCAGTGCCGATGAGGAAAGCTACCAAGCCATTGCCGAAAAGGCAGATTTGGTGCCTGGAGTGAGCAATCAGGTGGTAATCGACGAGGAAAAGCTGGTCGATTTAAGCAGGCTTATCATAAATAGTGATTCGTTCGATTTTCTCGATAATGAAGCTGACAGCGAAATTGACGCTAGCATTGTCAGCCTGAACGATGCTCTCGATCTCGCATTTCAACATAGCAAGGACTACCAGACTCAGAAAGAACGGCTGTATCTGGAAGCACTGGCTTTGACGTTTGATCGTTATCGTTATGTTCCTGTGTTCTCAGCGGCGGGTGCGGGAGACTATCAATGGGATACTCAAGACAAGTTTGTGCAGGATATGCAGGCGCTTACCGGTATAGAAAATATCAATACCAGTGAATCCACTTTCTCCAATACCAGTCTCGGTGCACGCTATTTACTGAAAAGTGGCGGCGCGGTGGCTCTGAATCTCACTAACAACTTCACTCGTTTTCTTACCGGGGACACTAGTGAATTTAGTACAGGTGCATTGATTGGGTCATTCACCCAACCATTGTTGCGGGACTTCGGTAGTGATATCGAAACCGAGGCATTGCTTCAGGCTGAACGAGATCTGCTTTATCGATTAAGGGATTTTACTCGTTTTCGCAAGAACTTTGCTGTGCGGGTAGCCTCCGATTATTACTCCGTTCTGTTGAATAGGGAAACTGCTAGAAACTACTATGCGGGTTTGTTGGCAACCAATCTCTCTTTGGAAAGGGAACAAGCCTTTCAGGCGGAAGGTTTAACCACGTTGCTCCAAGTGGGTCGTCTTGAACAATCTTCCTTGCAGGCAGACTTGCGTTGGACTTCCTCTATAACTCGTTACAAACGCAATTTGGATAATTTCAAAATATTAATTGGGCTAAATGCCGATGATAATATTATGCTAGACGATGAAGAGATGGCGCTTATCACGGAAACCGGTATGGATAGCCCCGACATAAGTTTGGAACAGGCAGCCGAGATGGCTATTCAAACTAGGCTGGATTTGTACACATGGTTAGACCGTGTTCAGGATAGTGCTAGAAGGATAGAAGTGGCCGCTAACGCATTGAGCCCGGCATTGGATCTGAGTTTGATAGCATCAGTGCCGAATTCGACAACGCGGAATTTAGGTGAGCTGGATTTCGAAAATACTGTCTATACAGCGGGTTTGGATCTTGACCTGCCTCTAGATACAAAGCTGGAACGCAATAATTATCGCCGTAGTTTGATAGACTATGACGCTGCTACTAGAGACTATCTTTTGGCACTGGATGAAATTAAGCTGGACGTTTTGGATACGTGGCGGAGAATGAATGAAGCGCGCAAGAGTTACGATATCAGTGTTACTAGCGTGGAAATTAATGAACGGCGCGTCGAGGAGGCTGAGCTGCGAGCTGAATTGGGTCTCGGCGATATTCAGGACACGGTAGACTCGCAGAACGATTTAACTGCAGCTCGCACTGATCTGGTTAGTTCACTTATAGAGCATAATATTGCGAAACTCGAATTTTGGAGAGATGTAGGATTGTTATACGTAGACGACAACGGTCAGTGGGAGGAAGGTATCGATGAGCTCCAATAGTCAGGACATGTTGACGAAGATTCCTGTTCCTGTAAAAGAAAAAGTCGCTGAGCTTAAGTCTCTGTATTTTGCGGCTAGTAAATCTACGCAGTACACCATCATTGGTTGCAGCCTGTTTGCTGTATTTCTATTGCTTTTTTCTTTTAACGGAGGTTCTCCGAACGTTGAATCCACTATTACTTTCGAGGCCCGCCAAGGTGACCTAGAAATTACCGTCCTGGAAGGAGGGGCTCTAGAGGCGCTGCAATCTCAAGAGATCCGGTCCCGTATAAAAGGGCGAGAAGGGGTGAAGATTCTCAATATTGTCGAAGAGGGTTACCAAGTTTCTCCGGAGGATGTAGATGCTGGGTTAATCTTGGTGGAATTGGATAAGGCGCAATTGATAGATCAGCAATTGAATCAGGAGATAGCCGTAGAAACAGCGGAGGCCACGTACATAGAAAGAAAAGCCGAGTATGAAATTCAACTCAACGAGAATGTGACTGCGTTGAATGATAGACGTCAGGATATGCGCTTCACGAGGCTGGATTTTGAAAAATTTCTCGGTGGTAATATCGTCAGTGAAATTATTGCTCAGTTGGAAATCGAGGAAAGAGTAGCAAAAGCGGAAGCTGCAGATCTGGCAGCATTGGCAAAACCACTCAGTTCTGGTCTTGAAGACGTGGAAGTTGAACTTGAACCCAGGCCGACGTTTGATCCTTTCGACTTAGATTCTATGCCGCCAGGGATGCGTGAACGTATGGAAGAAATGATGGCTGATAATGGTGGGCAGTTACCAGCAGAGGTACTTGAAAATATCCAACGATTTTCTCAGGGCGGGTTTCCCAGTACGTTCGGAGATGGTCCACGAGGCCAAGGAGACTTTGGTCGAAGTCGGGGTCAGAGGCAAGTAAGAGCGGAAACACAACCCGCACGAGTTGAAGATGGAATCCCTACAAGCCGCGAAGCGCCGCGGCTGACACTGGAACCTTTGATACCGGAAGGACTTGATATTGAAGTGACCTTGCTGATGGATAATAGTTACATGGCTATTCGCGATACGCTGGATTTTACTCAGTATGCCGATATTGAACAGTTGGAGGATGGTGAAGCGAAGCAGCAGTTACGTAATTTGTTGGATGAATTACAGGTATCCCAGGAAGAATACTTCTTGGCTCAGGATCGTATCGAAGGTCAGCGCCGTTTAGAAGCTAGGGGATTTATTACGCCGACGGAACTTGAAGCGGAAGAACTAAATCTCAGTAAGGCTAGAAATAGACAGGCCCAGAAGGAGACTGCTCTAAGTTTGTATATCCAATACACGTTTCCCAAGGATGCTGAACAGAAATTATCGGAATACGAAAATGCGATAATGAGTTATCAGCGGCAACTAAAGGAGAACATTGCAGAGCAGGCCCAGGAAGAAGCTCGTTTCAGTTCGGCCGAGCGCAAGTTTAATCTCGAGCGGGTCAAGCTAGCTGATATTAATGAACAACTAGATTTCGCCACCATTCGTGCTGAGCTGCCTGGAATGGTTGTATACGGGGCAGCTGACCAGAACCAGATGCGCTATAGGGGAAGCAGCAACCAGGAGGCTATCCAGGAAGGGGCAACTGTTAGGGAACGACAAGCCATCCTTACTATCCCCGATATGCGTGAAATGGCGGTGAAGACTAATATCCATGAATCGGCAGTGCAACGGGTAGCGGTGGGTCAAGCGGTTAGAGTTGGAATTGATGCTTTTCCCGATGAGGAATTAACTGGAGTAGTGACTAAGGTCGCTGTAGTAGCCGATTCTGCGAACTCATTCATGAACCCGGACCTGAAAGTCTATCCTACCACTATCAAGATAGAGGGTACCTACGACTGGTTACGCCCGGGTATGAGTGCCGAGGTCGAGATACTGGTGGCCAAACTTGAAGATGTAATTTATGTACCATTGCAGGCTGTAACTTATTGGGATGATCAGCGAGTTGTTTATGTTGATAATTTTGGTAACCCGGAGCAGCGTGAAGTTGAGGTAGGAACATTCTCCGATTCATTTATTGAAATTACTGCCGGGCTGAGAGCGGGAGATGAAGTATTACTGTTGCCTCCCCAACAGAGCCTTACCAATATAGGCTTTTAGTGTCAGCCTTTTTGAGCGTCCAAAAATGACGGCTCTCGATATGCAGGTCAAAGAGAGTGCTGCTCGCCATGCCCTTGCAGGAAGTAACGTAGTAGCGAGAGTTGAAGGCATTCGTAAGACCTATTACATGGGTTCATTGGCAGTTGAAGTGCTCCATGGCATTTCCCTTGACTTTTACTCCGGCGATTACGTTTCCATTATGGGTCCGTCCGGTTGTGGTAAATCAACTCTCATGAATATTCTGGGCTGTTTGGACCAGCCTACCGAGGGGAAGTACTATCTCGGTGACGAAGATACCTCCACTATGGAAGAT
>Ga0066372_10001224_pt1 | contig 10295 bp, 9 predicted proteins | sample Knorr_S15_td_250_FD_77011 | JGI IMG/M metagenome (GOLD analysis project Ga0066372, IMG submission 77011) | Marine microbial communities from Southern Atlantic Ocean transect - Knorr_S15_td_250_ad_251m_LV_A | ecosystem: Environmental > Aquatic > Marine > Oceanic | place: Southern Atlantic ocean... | reverse complement strand
TCGAAGTCCTTCTCATTGATCGCATCATCAACCTGGTCGGCTATAGACTGCAGTTTCGTCTCAATCTCCAAAGGCTGTGCGGGCGCCACGGCACACGCTAGCTTGACTCTCGCACCCGCTTCATCGAGAACATCGATGGCCTTGTCGGGAAGGAAACGATCACTGATGTAACGATTGCTCTGGTAAACCGAAGATTGGATCGCTTCATCGTTGTACACGACACCATGGTACTCCTCGTACCGATCACGGATTCCATAAATGATCCGCAGTGTTTCTTTTTCGGAGGGAGGGCTAATCTTCACACTCTGAAAACGGCGCGATAACGCACGATCCTTCTCGATATGTTTGCGATGCTCTTTAGGTGTCGTAGATCCCAAACACTGCAGCTCGCCGCGTGACAGCGCCGGCTTAAGTATCCCCGCCGCATCCAATGAGCCCTCCGCAGAACCTGCGCCTACCAACGTGTGAAGCTCGTCGATAAAGACTAAAAGATCTTTGTTCGAAGCCAACTCTTTCATGATGCTCTTGAGCCGTTCTTCAAACTGGCCCCGATACTTGGTTCCAGCGACAACGGCGGAGATATCGAGCGCCAAGATACGTTTCCCGTGCAAGAAGCGTGGCACGTCCCCGACAGCAATTTTCCGTGACAGCCCCTCCACAAGGGCCGTCTTGCCGACCCCAGGCTCGCCAATTAGTAGCGGATTGTTCTTAGTACGCCGACAAAGGATCTGAATGATACGCTCGAGTTCCTGCTCACGGCCAATCAAAGGATCGAGCAGTTTCTTCGCAGCCAATTCCGTCAAATCGCGCGAGAACTCCGAAAGAAACGGCGTGTCCTTTTTCCTTTCGCTAAGAGTTTCTTCCTTAAGGAGGTAGAGCAGACCCTCTCGGGCCGTAGTCAGCCGCATCCCCTTTTCAAGCAAAATACGTGATGCTAAGGCCTTCTTCTCTCGCAGTAAGCCCAACAGAATATGCTCTGTTCCAATGTACTTATGGAACATCTTTTCGGCTTCCTCGGCCGCGTAGGCAAGGACGCGCTTGGACTCCACCGATAAAGGAATCTCTACCGAGGTTGAGATCTTCTCGCGAACACGGGTGCGCGCCTCTATTTCGCTGCGGATCTCGTCGGGTTCAATCTTTGAACGCCCTAGGAGGTGCCCGGTCAGACCATTATTCTCCCTAATTAAACCGAGCAGAAGATGCTCTGTTTCAATCGTACGGGAGCCCAACTGGCTAGCCTCGTAGCGCGCAAAGAATATGACGCGCCGTGCGCGCTCAGTATACCGCTCAAACATGGCTAGTCGGCCAGGGTTTGCAAAGCCATACCACCGACTCCTTTTGGACGCGTGCCCCTAGCGTTTGCATAAGTCACCTATGACAGCCAAGGAGCGACACCACACTCTAAGTATAATGGACGTCCTCTCGCCGCAACAAGACAAGGAACCGCTGCTTGCCCTTCTGGTATGCCTCTACTGGGTATCGGGTCGAATCTCATCAGTAGCATGTCTGCCGGCGTCGCTCAGTGTCGGATCGCATGGATACAAGCCACCGCCGGGCTGCATCTCCAAAACCTTGTCAAATCCCTCCACTAATGCCGCGTTATGCGTGGCCATAAGAATCGCGGCACCGTGCCGCTGTTGAATATCTCCGAACACTTCCATCACTCTTAATCCCGTATCTACATCTAAATTCCCAGTGGGTTCGTCAGCCAAAACCAAACTCGGCCTGCTCACCAAGGCTCGCGCTATCGCCACCCTCTGTCGTTCCCCGCCAGAAAGCTGAGATGGGAAATGATGGCTCCGCGCCTTGATGCCGACCTGGTGTAGTAGTTCGGTCGCACGCTCGCGGATGTCGCTACTGTGCTCACGGGCGATAAGCAACGGCATCATGACATTTTCCAAGGCTGTGAATTCCGGAAGCAGCTGAAAAAACTGAAAAACGAAACCCACTTCATGGTTACGGTACCGGGCAAGGGTCGGCTCATCCATTTCATCCAGCCGACGCCCCTGAAAAAGAATTGACCCAGTGTCTGGGTAATCGAGTCCGCCTAGCAGGTGCAGAAACGTGCTCTTGCCGACTCCACTAGCGCCGAAGACGGCAACGCGCTCACCAGCATCTATGCTTAATTCAACACCAGAGAGAACATGAAGCATCCCGTCACCCGAGGGATAGCTCTTGGCAACTCCCTGGACTTCAATCATGGCATCAGGCATCAGACCCTCTTACTCGTAACGCAACGCTTCAACGGGGTCGAGGCGACTGGCGCGCCAGGCCGGATATAGCGTTGCAACGAACGAGATCGCCACTGCCATTACTGCTATGACCGTGAAATCAACCGGGCGAACGATAAACGGGACATGTGTCAAGTAATAAACTTCTGCCGGCAAGGAGATGATCTGATAATGATCAGCAAGCCATGACGCTCCAATCCCCAACCCTAACCCCGTCGCCGTTCCCATCAGACCAATGAACAAACCTTGGAAGATAAACGCGTACAGAATACCGAGCCGCGTCGCCCCCATCGATAGGAGAATGCCGATGTCCCGGTTCTTCTCCATGACCATAAGGACAAGCGTAGCGACGATATTCAGCGCAGCGACAAAGACGATAAGGCTGATGGTGACAAACATCGCCAAGCGTTCAAGGTTTAGCGCCGCGAAAAACAGGCTGTTCATCTGTCGCCAGTCCTGCATAACGTATTCCGAGCCCAGTCGCTCCCTCAACTCACCCATAACGGCTTCGGTTCCGTAGATATCTCCTACCCGAATCTCCACGAAAGATACCTGCCCAGCCCCCTCTGCCCCTTCCGGGTCTCGGAAGGCGCTGAACATTTCCTGCGCTGTCCTTAGGTGGACCAGAACCCAGGCTGTGTCGTACTCAAACATCCCGGCATCAAAAATTCCGGCGACACGAAGCCGCTCAAATTTCAGTCCTCCTACGCCCAGGGGTGTAATCCTATCCTGGTCGTAAATCATTACCTGTAGCTCGTCGCCAACACGAAGCAGCATATTGTCGGCCATACCACGACCAATCAACGCCCCATTTAGCTCACCTCGTGACCGCAGGTCACTGATGCTCCCCTCGACAACACGATTGAGGAGGTCAAGCGTTCCAGCGTCAGGATCAATGCCTTTGAACGTGGCAAAGGAAAGGCCGAAGCCATTGTTAATAACCGCTGGACGAAGAATCGCTGGAGCTGCGTTGACCACGCCAGGGACTGAGATGGCCATACTAACCACCTCGGGATATTCAACCATCGGCGCATCGCCAAAAGCCCACAAAACAATATGTGCGTTTGCGTCGATAATCTTCGTCTGAATGTCCTGCTGGAAGCCCGTCAACAAAGCCAATGCAATAACCAATGCCGCGACCCCAACAGAGATTCCAAGAATCGAGACGAACGAAACGACAGAAGTGAACGCTTGTTTGCGGCGAGCTTTCAAGTAGCGAAGGGCTAGAAACACCTCATATCGCATCATGGCAACACGTTACTTTATCTGGGGAATTGAACGACGACCGTGGCGGCTCGAGCCACTCAGTCCACTTCTTTTGGTTTCAGTAGCGGGAAGAGTATGACGTCACGTATCGACGCTGAATCGGTAAGTAACATCATCAAGCGATCAATGCCGACACCGAACCCTGCGGCCGGAGGCATCCCGTGTTCAAGAGCGAGGATGTAGTCCTCGTCAACACGCTGTTCAGATAATTCCTTGGCTCGTCCCCCGGCCATCGCTTCCATCCGGCTTCGCTGCTCGCGGGGGTCGTTGAGTTCAGAATAGCCATTGCCTGCCTCCAGGCCTCCCCAATAAATCTCGAACCGCTCTACAAGCCCGTCATCTTCCGTAGTTGTTTTTGCAAAAGGAGAGACCTCTCGTGGAAAGTGCGTGATAAACGTAGGTGCGAACAACAAAGGCTGTACGAAGCGACTCAAGGCCGCTTCCCACATATACCCAAGAGAAAGATCCGTCGCAGGCACGTCCCGTTGCTGCAGCCAGGCACGAAAGGCCTTCTCATCCTCAAGTACATCGCCAGGAACGCCCCCGATTTCCATCAACGCGTTCGCAAACGTTATGCGTTTCCATGGCCGTTGCATTGACACCATATTACCTTGATAAACGAAGTCTGGAGCACCCAAGACCGCTTGCACACAGACGGTTAGAAGCTCTTCGACAAACTCCATCATGCGCTGATAATCCCAGTAAGCAGCATAGAACTCCAGCATAGTGAATTCAGGGTTGTGCTGAGTCGAAACACCTTCGTTGCGAAAGTTCCGATTAAGTTCGTAGACCCGCTCAAGACCACCTACCAAGAGACGTTTTAGATACAACTCTGGGGCAATTCGTAGGTACAAATCGATGTCGAGTGTGTTGTGATGAGTGGTGAATGGGCGGGCAAGGGCTCCACCATATTGCGGTTGCATGATGGGTGTTTCCACTTCAATAAATCCATGAGCATCCATATGGGCACGCAGTGCCCGAAGGGTCTTGGCACGACAATGGAATATTTCACGGACCTCATCGTTGACGGCGAGATCGAGATAACGTTTTCTATAACGAATTTCTGTGTCCCTTAGCCCGTGCCACTTTTCGGGCAGCGCGCGCAAAGATTTAGCAAGCAGTGCGTAGGTATCAATTCGTAACGTCAGCTCGCCGCTACGGGTCCGCATGAGGCTTCCCTCGACACCTACAAAATCTCCAATGTCAAGGGTCTGCCAGGCGTCGTAGACTCCGTCTCCGAGATCGTCCTTGCGTACATAGAGTTGAATACAGGCGCTGCCGTCACTGATGTCAGAAAAGGACGTCTTCCCGTGCTCTCGTTTCGTGCGGAGTCGGCCGGCCAAACGGAGATTTATTGGCGTAGCCCCGAGTTCTTCCGCATCATGGTTGGCAAAACGGGCTGCTACAGCTGCCAATGTTGCATCCACATCAAAACCTCGGGGGAACGCCACACCACCGGAGTCTTCAAACGCTTCGAGCTTCTGCGCGCGAATCTCGAACAGATCTTCCTTAGGCACTGAGCAGCCTAGTACCGCTTGAACAGAAGTGCGGCATTGGTACCGCCGAATCCAAACGAATTCGACAGAGCGTACTTGTGTTCAGCTTCACGGGCCTCGTTGGGCACATAGTCAAGATCGCACTCGGGATCTGGCGTCTCATAATTGATTGTCGGCGGGATTATCTGGTCCCGAAGACCCAATACGCAGAAGCCAGCTTCCACGCCGCCGGCTGCCCCAAGCAAGTGGCCAGTCATTGATTTCGTCGAGGATACAGCGAGCTTTTCGACGTGATCACCGAAGACATCTTTGATTGCCGTCGTTTCTATACGGTCCCCCACTGGCGTCGAGGTCCCGTGAGCATTGACATAATCCACTTGCTCCGCATTTACCTGAGCGTTATCGAGGGTCCCAGACATAACCCGTACCGCACCGTTACCATCCGGCGGTGGAGAACTAATGTGGTGAGCATCACCCGACATACCATAGCCGACAACCTCAGCTACGATGGGTGCGCCACGTTTACGAGCTGTTTCCTCGAGTTCGAGTACCAAAACCCCAGCTCCCTCGCCAAGGATGAAGCCATTTCGATCCGCATCGAAAGGTCGGCTTGCGCGCTCGGGCTCCTCGTTGCGGGTAGATAGAGCCCGCATTGCCGCAAAACCGTCGACCGCAAGGGCGCAGACGACTCCCTCGGTGCCACCAGCAATCATTACTTCAGCATCACCACGCGCAACGATCTGGCAGGCATCACCGATGGCATGCGAGCCGGTTGTACAAGCTGTGCAGGTGGCTGAGTTTGGTCCTTTGAAGCCAAATTTGATCGACACCCAACCTGCGGCTTCATTGACGATCAATCCTGGGATGAAGAATGGGCTTACTTTGCCCGGCCCCTTATCCAGAAGAGTTCGATGATGAAGCTCCATCATGTTCAGTCCCCCGATGCCAGAGCCAATCAAAACTCCCATTCGATCCGCTGAATAGGGATGACTTTCTCCATTTAGTCCCGCCGCATCGAGCGCGAATTCAGACGCCGCCAGAGCGTACTGAATGTGATAGTCCATCTTCTTGAGGTCTTTTCTGGATGCGTAGTCAAGTGGGTCGAAGCCCTTGACCTCCCCAGCGATCTGGACCGCAAAGCCTTCGCAATCGAACTTTGTAATTGGTGAAACGCCTGGAGTACCTGCGACGCACTCCTTCCACGTTTCTTCGGTACCAACACCCAAAGGACTGACGATACCGACACCGGTGACGACAACTCGTCGATCCATAAAACTTCTACTCGCCTAAGGCGGCCCGGCGCCAAGTTCTGACAGGTGGCACCCTAACTTGCATGCCCGTCAATATAAGTTACGGCATCCTGTACTTTTGTAATCTTCTCGGCATCCTCATCTGCAATCTCGAGATCGAACTCTTCCTCAAATGCCATCACCAGTTCCACTGTGTCCAGCGAATCGGCACCCAGGTCGTCAACAAACGATGCTGCCGCGGTAACTTCGGCCGCATCCACACCGAGCTGCTCGACGATAATCGTCCTTACCTGTTCCAACGTATCCATCCGCTACCTCCTACTATCGCACTCTCCGATGCGCATTAAATCGACAAGCCAATATGGGGTAAAAGCTACATATACATACCACCGTCAACGCTCAGGATCTGCCCCGTGATATAGGCTGCATCTTCCGACAAGAGAAACCTTACAGCCCCAGCAACATCTGCGCCGACGCCCAGCCGGCCTAGTGGAATCCCTTGCTGGAGTTTTTCCGTGGCCTCTTCAGACAGCTCTGCAGTCATATCCGTCGAAATATACCCCGGCGCCACCGCATTAACTGTAATATTTCGTGACGCGATTTCTCTTGCCAGCGACTTCGTGAATCCAAATACACCCGCCTTGGCTGCACCGTAGGCAGTCTGGCCCGAATTGCCAAGCAAGCCAACAACCGAACTGATCGTGACCACCCTGCCACTTCGCCTACGGAGCATCGATCTTAGCACGGCTTTCGTACAGTTATAGACGCCCGTCAGGTCCGTCCTCAGTACGGCGTCCCAATCTTCTGGGTCCATCCGCACAAGCAAATTGTCGCGTGTGATTCCAGCGTTATTAACAAGAAAATCGATACGCCCAAAACGTTCCAAAGCTACCTCTACCGATGCCGCAACTGACTCCAGGTCGCCAACATCCATCGCTACTGAAAGGGTGTCAATCCCTTCCTTGTCCAAAAGTGCCCCGACTTTTTCGCATGCCGCTTTCCGCCGCGACGCGAGAATCAAATTACATCCTTCACTCGCTAGCCGATGGGCGATAGCCTTGCCGATGCCCTGCGAGGCACCGGTGATCATGGCAACGTGCTCTTCAAACACTCGGCTCATAGCCGATCTCCTTCTGGCTTGCTTCCTCAGCCCAGGGCAGCAAGGACAGCGTCGATTTCCTCGATCTCGTCAACAGCGTAAATTCCGACATCTTTCCCAAGAGTACGCTTCACTAATCCGCTCAGCACCCTTCCTGGTCCCACCTCGACAAAAACTTCCACGCCCTGTGCACAGAGGAACTCCAGGGTCTGACTCCATAGTACTGGCTGAGTAACTTGCCTTTCGAGAGCCACACGAGCTGCTTCCCCCTTCGTAATCTTGGTAGCAGTCACGTTGCAAACAACAGGAATCCGAGGATCCGCAAACTCTACTTCAGCGAAGTCCCTTTCTAGTCGTTCCGCTGCTGGTTGCATCAATGAGCAATGAAACGGTGCGCTTACGTTCAAAAGGATGGCACGCCGCGCTCCTGCCTCCTTAGACATGGCAATCAGTTGATTCACCGCTTCCGTATTCCCCGCGACGACCACCTGTCCGGGCGCATTCACATTGGCGACCTCAACAATCCAGTCGCCCCCACAACGCGCACACAGATCATCAATCTCAGCTCGGTCGAGACCAAGCACTGCCGCCATCGCCCCCGCGCCTTCCGGGACCGCCTGCTGCATATAGATTCCACGGTTATGAACCAGTCGCGCTGCCGTTGCAACATCAAGAACTCCAGCTGAAACTAAGGCTGAGTATTCCCCTAGGGAGTGCCCCGCGACCCATTTTGGCGCCAAACCGCGAGCTTCGAGGATACGATGTAAGGCGACGCTAACAGTAAGAATCGCCGGCTGCGTATTCTCGGTGCGGCGGAGCCTCTCATCGCTAGCTTCGAAACACAGTTCAGTAATAGAGATTGGCAAACCGGCACCGGCCTGCTCAAAGACTTCACGAGCTTCCTGAAAGGCATCATGGACAGATTTCCCCATGCCGGAATACTGGGACCCTTGTCCTGGGAACAAAAAAGCTATTTGTTGCTGAGCTTGTAATTCTGCCAAGGAAATCTCTCGCTCCACTGCTGCTACAAGGGTCTGTTTCTGCCAGTCACTGACTCTTTTCGTTCGTGGTTCGGATCCAGTACTAAGCCTGCGAGCATCTCCTCGATCCGATCATTAACACGATGGCGGCCGTACTCCATCGTCACGCGAATGCCGTTCATAATGGCCCGAGCAGATGATCGTCCATGGCAAATAACACTCAGTCCACGCGCACCAAGTAATGGCGCACCACCAAACTCTGCGTAATGCACCCGTCCCCGATAGCTGGTGAATGCGCTTCGTGCAATCCGGGCACCCACCATATTAAGTCGAGATTTCGAAAACTCCTCACGCAGCAAGTGGAGCATCGTTTCTACAACAGCCTCGCTGGTCTTAAGAACTACATTGCCGGTAAAACCATCACTCACGACGACGTCAGCATCCCCACTGTAGATATCACGCGCCTCAACGTTTCCAAGAAAATTCAATGGCGACACTTCAAGCGCAGAATGCGCCGATCGAACTAGCTCAGTCCCTTTGCTAGCCTCGTCACCAATCGACAGCAGGCCGACCCGCGGGTTCGATAGGCCTAGGATTGTCTGGGCAAAAAGGCTACCCATAACCCCAAATTCAACAAGTTGGTGACTCTTGGGATCAATGTTGGCACCAACATCAATTAGAACCGTCCGACCACGTCTGCTCGGTAGAATAACTGCTAACGCGGGCCGATCAACGCCGTCTATAGTCCCAACGTAGAGTTTAACGATGACCATAATCGCCCCGGTGTTACCCGCTGACACAAACCCTTCAACTTCTCCGTCACGAAGCATCTTGGCAGCAATATGGATCGAGGAATCACGTTTGCGTCTCAGTGCCGTTGCCGGTGGCTCGTCCATCCCTATCACTTCATCAGCGTGGACGATGCTGACATCAGGTGCACTAGAGTGGCGTTTGAGAGTCTCTTGTATTCGGCTCTCCTGTCCCACAAGAACAACCTCTGCGCCCAGCTCCCTGGCGGCCAGAATTGCCCCCGCGACTGGGTGTTCCGGCGCATGATCGCCCCCCATCGCGTCAACTGCTATTTTCATCGAACCCCACCGGACGGGCTGTCTGCCATTTGGGAGTTAGTCCTCGTCGGAGACAACGACGACTCGTCCCTTGTAATAACCACAATGCGCGCAAACACGGTGGGGCGACTTATCTCTCCCGCAGTTCGAACATTTGGAACGCCCCGGCACAGGGAGACGATCGTTCGCTCTCCTGCGGTCGCGGCGGGCACGGGAATGTCTTTTCTTGGGTAACGCCACGGTCTTATCCTTTTCTTCTGCCTGACTTTAGAGCTGCTCCCGCAGCCCCTTCAAAGGAGCCCAGAGCGGATTAACATCTGGTTCACAGTCACAATCGATGCGATTAAGATCGGTACCACAGATAACACACAGACCTTTACAGTTTTGCTCGCATAAGGGTTTCATCGGAACTTCCAAGATGATTTGCTCCCCTAAGAGCTGCAGCCCGTCAATACTGCCGCCGTCGTAATAATCAATATCGAGGTTATCCTCGTCGAGTTTGGCCTCAAAGACCTCATCTTGTACATCTGCAGCAACAAAAAATTCCGAGAACTGGCGTACCAGAGGTATTGAGAATCGCTTAGCACACCGGCTGCATGATGCCTCAACGACTGCTTCCACACTCCCCGTTACCCGCACCCCGGATTCTTGTTTCAGGACCCCGAGTTTGTAGGCGACCGGGTCGTTGATGAGCAGCCCATCCCTACCCGCACCATCCGCCAGAACCAACTCGACTCTTCCTGATATCTCCAGTGATTCTTTAGGCAAATCTTCAATGACGATGAGCATGGCGGCCCTGCTTTCCGGATCTACCGCAATAACATCTAGGTTGTCGCCTCGGTTACCGCCACCTTGTCGACCATCCGAATGATATTTTCCTTGGAACTAGCCCCCACCATCTGTTCG
>Ga0066372_10001223_pt1 | contig 10298 bp, 8 predicted proteins | sample Knorr_S15_td_250_FD_77011 | JGI IMG/M metagenome (GOLD analysis project Ga0066372, IMG submission 77011) | Marine microbial communities from Southern Atlantic Ocean transect - Knorr_S15_td_250_ad_251m_LV_A | ecosystem: Environmental > Aquatic > Marine > Oceanic | place: Southern Atlantic ocean... | reverse complement strand
ATGATCCGGTCGAACCCCAGTGCAATCCCTCCATGAGGCGGAGCTCCGTAGGAAAGGGCTTTCATCAGAAAACCGAATTTACTTTCGATTTCATCATCATCGAGATTCAACAGTTTGAAAACCCGATCCTGAATGTCACTTCGATGAATACGGATGCTGCCTCCCCCAATTTCAACTCCATTGAGGGTGATGTCAAAAGCACGGGAGCGAATGCGTTCTGGATGATCACCTCCATGTAATTCAAAATCCTCTAGATTGGGCATGGTGAAAGGATGGTGGCTTGAAACATAGCGCTTTTCAGTTTCACTGTACTCAAAGAGCGGAAAATCAGTAACCCAGACAAAACGAAATGCATTTTCAGGAATCAGTCCGCGCTGCCGTGCGATTTCCTTACGGAGGTTTCCAAGTGTGTCATGCACGATTCCTGGCTTATCCGCACAAAAAAGAACCAGGTCTCCGACTTCCATTCCAGTCCGCGCTTCCAGTGAAGCCTGATGCTCCTCCGAAAAGAATTTTGCGATCGGAGACTGCCATCCTTCGGCATTACGTTTGATCCAGGCCATACCTTTGGCACCGTATATCGCTGCAAACTCAGTCAGATCATCCAGTGCTTTACGCGACAAGTCGGCCCCACCCGGAACCCGAATCGCCTTCACCATTCCGCCACTTTTGACGACTTCAGAAAAAACACGCAGTCCACACTCCGAAGCAATATCTGAAAGATCTACAAGTTTCAGTTCAAAACGGGTATCTGGTGCATCCGATCCATACTGGTCCATCGCTTCCTGGTAAGTCATGCGTGGAAAGGGAATAGAAACCTCCATTTGGAGCAGTTCTCCAAAAAGGTGGACCATCAACCCCTCTACCAATCTGTAGATCTCTTCAGGACTTGTGAAGCTTAATTCCAAGTCGATTTGGGTAAACTCCGGTTGGCGGTTGCCCCGCAGGTCTTCATCCCGGAAACAACGAGCAATTTGTATGTAACGATCATATCCGCTGATCATCAGAAGCTGCTTGAAAAGCTGAGGTGACTGAGGCAAGGCATAGAATTGTCCAGGACTTACTCTTGAAGGAACCAGATAATCTCGGGCCCCTTCCGGAGTCGATTTGGTGAGTATCGGGGTTTCCACCTCAAAAAACTTTTCTGCCGTGAAGTAACTTCTGACAAGTTGCATGGCCTGTGAGCGCTGCATCAGATTACGCTGCAGAATTGGGTGGCGAAGTTCCAGGAATCTGTAGGTGAGTCGAATTTTTTCATCCACCTGCTCCCGTTCCTCGAGCAGAAATGGTGGCGTTTCTGAAGGATTCAGGATTTCAAGTTGATCCACAAGGACTTCAACCTCTCCAGTTGGCAGCTTGGGATTCACATTGCCTTCTATACGGTGTTCGACTTGACCTCGAACTACCAGTACGTATTCACTTCGAATGGAGTCGCCTAGTTGATGTGCTTCACTACTGATCTCCTTTTTGAAAACCACCTGGCTTAAACCTGTGTAATCCCTCAGATCAACAAAGATCACGCCACCGTGGTCCCGGCGGGTTTGACACCAACCAACCAACACGACTTCGTTTCCAATCTGTTCTTGTCTCAAATCACCGCAAAAATGCGTTCTTTCCCAATTCATCTCAACACATATCCTTCTCTTTCAAGATTTAGTATAAATTTTAGCAAAACAAAGAATTTTCACACACTTTTTCACGAATCAAAAGTATTTGATAGCTTTACGTAGTGTGTTTCTGAGAGGGAAGCAGGAAAGTGGTTAGTTTTTATCAGAAAAATCAAAAATGTGATTGCCAAAAAAATTCCATCCTGATCCCAGCAATATAGAAATTATTACCGTCATCCATTCAGTATATTGTAGTTGAATGATGAAGAAGCCAGAAACAAGGATCGCAACCGTACCGAAAAAATGTGTGCCATAATAATCCAAAAGCTGTTTCATTCCAGGTTTGATGGCATAAAGGTAAGCTTTAATCAGATAATTCCAAACCAGTGCAACATGAACCGAAAGAACCAATGAATTGATAAAATCCAACCCGCTTTTACGCAGAATGACGAACATCAAAAGGTTCACAACAATCCCGCTCAAGCCTCCAAGGATTGACTTCAGCAGAATCAGATTCCAGTTCCCCAGCAAGTTTCGGGTCAATAGGGTCTCAGCAAAATCCCAGATCACCGCACCGGTCAGTTTGCTTTGGCCATATTGTCGGTTTTTGAATTCATAGGAAATTTCCTTGACCGTTAAATCCGGATGTTTCACAAGGATTTCAAAAAGGATCTTGAAGCCCTTTGACTGCAGTGCCGGTGCTATTCCATGCAGTTTTGAAGCATTAATCAGGAAGAACCCACTGAGCGGATCGGTGACCTTATTTTTAATGATGGAGCAGGCGAATCGGGTTCCATAAATGCTAAGGCTTTGACGGTTTGAAGACCATCCGCTGATTCGACTTTGATCGAGATAACGTGAACCAACCACCAGATCATAGTCATTTGATGCCTCCAGCATCCTGGGAATGATGCCCAGATCATGCTGTAAATCAGCATCTGCCACCAAGAGTTTGTTCCCTTTGGCAACCATAAAGCCTTCCATGATTGCAGTACTCAAACCTTTACGGTGAACCCTCCGAATCAGGCGGACCCTGGGATTGTTACGTGAGATTTCCAGTACCTTTTGCCATGTGCCGTCGGTAGAATCATCGTCAACCACGATCAGCTCAAAATCAACAGCCTCCAGAAGTTTTTCCAAATATGAAAGAGAAACAGGAACGCTTTCGACCTCGTTCAAGGTGGGCAGGATGATGGAAAGATCGACTTTCAAGAAACCTTTTCTTTCAAGCACCAACTCATTGAACGCCTTATTGAATCCAAATTGTCTTAATTAGAAAACTTTTCGGAGTTCATCCGAATCAATGTCTTCAAGGGAGGCTGTTTCTTGGTTTTCTGATTCGGTTCCATCGAGCGAGGCTATGCTGTCCAAATCCGATTCCTGCAATTGCTGGAAAATTTCACGACAGACCCAGGCGTCTGTGGCGGCATACAGTTGCTGGTGTTCATCCAGTTTTTTCCGATCCCAGTTGGAGAGCTGAAAACGCTTTGAAATCCTCGACTTCAAAAAGATTCCGGTCAAATTCCTCAACCCGGTAGTTATGATACCAAAACGACGGGCAAGGTCTGCAAGTTCGACAAACCCTCTTGGTTCAAATTCGGATTTTTTCTGCAGTGCCTTGATGTCGTCATGGATTGCCACCCCAATTTTCAACACTGTTGCATCTTCAAAAAGTTCCTTCAACGGATCTGGCAGCCCCAAATCACGAAGTTGGAACAAAAAAGCATGGTTTTCACTGGCCAACTGAAGCAAAGCCACCGGGTAGCTTTCACCCCTTTTGAAGGAAGGACGGGTTTCTGTGTCAAATCCAAGAAGAGCTTCCTGACTTAGAAACTCCATTGCCGAATGCATTTGAGCTTCATCATTAACGACATGAATTGTACCTGGAAAATGAAGTAGAGGAAGCAGGAGTATATCTTTTTTACTGATCCTTTCAGGAAAGATCATGTGCTTCACTGCTTGAGAATCTGCCGATTTTATCACTTCATTCAAAAAATAGGATTATTCAATACCTTGGGAAATCAAATTCGTTTAGTGCCTTATCAATCAATTCGAAGGCAAAACCTCTTTGAAACAGTTTTTGTCCTAAAGCCTGACGCTTGAATTTTTTGCTGCCTTTGCAAAGATCTTCAAGATTGTCCTTGATCCTACTCAACCAGAATTCCTCATCAGCCAATTCTTCCATCATGCTATGGGCAATTTCATGATCAATTCCGCGCTGATGAAGATCGGCAAGAATCCTAAAAGGCCCCATGCGCTTATTGTTGAACCGTGATTCAATGAATAAGCGAGTAAAACGTTGGTCCGACAAAAAATCTTCTGACTGGAGTTCTTCAAGACATCTATCTATTTCTGATTCAAGGTTTTGAAATCTGGAATTCAGTTTTCGTTTTAGTTCCTGACGTGAATGTTCCCGAATTGCCAGTAGTTCAAGAGCCTTGTTGCGCAGAAGATTGTAATAAGATTCCTTTTCCAGTGCACGAAGTACATGCTCTTCAAGCTCTTTCTCCAGCGAAAGTTCGAGACGGTTCCAGCTTTTTACACCCACAACCATTTCACTTCCATCATTGATAAACAATCGTATTGCTCCATTTGGAGCTTCTCCTACCCTTTCAATTTTGAATTTCTGCTGATTCGACTGCATGACTGATATCCGTTATCGACCGAGTGATTACCGCCTCCTCCCCAAGTCCAATCTGGACCGGATGGAACGAAACAATCCATACATCACAAAGATTTACGATTATGAGGATTTTCTTTTGCCCCATCCTGACAGAGAGGGCTTTGATCGAAAATGGCAGAGAAAAGTTCAGAATTCATCGAAAGCCCATGTGGAAATTGGCTGCGGTTCTGGACGATACCTCATGGAAATGGCCAGGAATAAGCCTGAAGATACTTTTCTCGGCCTCGAATTGAGGTTGAAGCGACTCGTACTTGCAGCAAAAAAAATTAAAAGAGAACAATTAGAGAATATTCTGCTGATGAGAGAAAGGGGAGAATATCTGGATGATTATTTTGAGACGGGCAGTATCGATGTTTTACACATCAATTTTCCTGATCCATGGTCCAAAAAATGCCGACGCAAACATCGTATCTTCAGTGAGTCTTTTCTTGAAATGATGTTCCGTCTTTTTTCACCCAATGGAGAAATTTTCTTCAAAACTGATCATCTTGAATATTTTAAATCCACTTCAGAATTGTTGTATAATAGTCAACTTTTCGAAATCAAAGATTTTACTTATGATCTGCATCAAAGTGAATTTTCCGACCAAAACATCAAAACAGAGTTCGAATTACTTTTTCAATCCAAAGGAAATCCTCCCATTGGTTTTCTCAGAGCAAGGCGCATTCCGGATTGAACCCCTAAGGGCTTGTTTTTCCAACTTCCTCACCATTTGATAGGCATGCTTCGAGATTGAAATTAGAGAAGCATACTTTTCTTTTCAAGACGATTGCTAAATTTAGTTGCTGAAAGCTGAAGTTTCTCCTGAAATAATCCTGAAATTTTTTTTGGAACATTACTGATACAACAGAATTCAATGATATTTGATGCAATGTTTTCCAGAGTATGAGGGTTGGTTCTCGGCTTGAAGATTCATGAGTATTTCTTAAAATAACAAAGAATTTATAAATGTTGAATCTTAGTCTCTTTTTCGAAAATTTTCTTTCTTCCAGGATCTGGGCAAAGCATGCAGGTGTATCGTTTCCGGGAAAGTAACTCCGGGGATCATCCAACCGTCGTCACCATTGGTAATTTTGATGGAATGCATCTCGGACATCAGGCTTTAACTGGCTCTGTGATCAAAGAAGCCAAACAACGAAATCTCTCTTCTGCTCTAGTTACTTTCAACCCTCATCCTCAAGAAATTCTACATCCTCGTCAACCGGTCCAACGTATATGCACACCACAACTCCAAAAACGACTCTTTGAAAAGTCAGGAATCGATGAGGTGCATGTGATCCCCTTTACTCCGGAACTGGCAGAGTTGGGTGCGGAAAACTTTGCATCCCAATATCTCATTCAACGTTTTAAAATGGAGAAATTGATCGTTGGTTACGATTTTCGTTTTGGAAAAAACCGATCCGGGGATTTCATACTGCTTGAAAAACTTGGAAGGGAAAATGGGTTTTCTCTTAAGGAGATCGCTCCGATTCGAATCAATAGTCAAATCGTGAGTAGCACCTTGATACGACAATTGGTTCGAGATCAACGTTTTTCTGAAGTGGAACAGTATCTGGGCCGATCCTATAGTTTGCTGGGGACTGTAAAAAAAGGAGAACAACGTGGAAGGACACTTGGCTTTCCAACAGCAAACCAAATTCCAGAAATTCACTTACCACTTCCTCCTGGGGTTTATGTAACCAAGGTAAAATTCAGAAACGAATTTCATTACGGGGTAACAAATATCGGCACCCGACCGACTTTTGGTGAGGAAGAGTTTCGAGCAGAAACGTGGATCATCGATTTCCAAGGAGATCTTTATGGAGAAACGATGGAAATTTGGCCCCTCAAGTCTCTCAGAGCCGAGAAAAAATTTTCTGGCATCGAAGAACTGAAAAACCAGATTGAAGTCGATGTTCTTCAAGCTCGGAAATATCTTCAAGAAACATCAGCGGCATGAAGGATGGTAACACATGCTGAATTATAGGCCTGAGCAGATTCTCATTGATGTTGAAGTGGAAAATTCTCTCTTGGCACGTGAAATATGTGATCGTTTTTCCGATGTCCCCCAACTGATTCTTGAACAGGGAGCCGACCACAAAAAAACTTTGAGGCTTGATCCTGGAAGAAATCCATTGACTCAGGGGAAAAAAAACCTGCATCTGAAATATTTCCAGGGTCATTCATTCAAAAGCTGTCCGGGTTTTTCGGAAGATCTGCTTTGCTGCAATTATTTCACTCTGGATTTGGTCGAGAATTGCCCTTTTGAGTGCACCTACTGTATCCTGCAGGCCTTTCTGAACAAACCAATGATCACCGTTCATGCCAACCTTGAGGAAATTCTGGAAAATCTCAAAAATCAAATTTCTACTCGTTCCAGACAACTTTACCGGGTTGGAACAGGTGAGCATTCAGACAGCCTAGCCCTTGATCCTTATCTCAGAATCAGTCCACATTTGATTCGCTTCTTCAGCAATCTTCCAAATGCCATTCTTGAATTAAAAACAAAATCTCATCACGTAGACCATCTACTTGACCTTCCACACGGAGGAAAAACAGTCATTGCTTGGTCGCTCAATCCTGAAACTATCATCGAGCAGGAAGAGTACAAAACTGCACGTTTGGACGAACGTTTAAAGGCTGCTCGTAAAGCATCGGATGCCGGTTATAAACTCGGCTTTCATTTTGATCCAATGCTTCATTTTCCAGGTTGGGAAAAAGAATACCCAAGACTTGTTGAGCGCCTGTTTGATTCTGTCAGTCCAGAGAGAATTGCCTGGATTAGTATGGGCACCCTCAGATGTCTTCCGATGTTAAAACCAATCGTAGAAGACCGTTTTCCCTCAAGTAGGGTTTTCCTTGGTGAACTTTTTCAATCGGATGATGGTAAACTACGCTACCTGAAAAGGATTCGGCAGGAGATGATCCGTTTAATGCAGCAAGAGCTTCAAAAACACGCGCCTGGTGTTCCAAACTACATCTGTATGGATAAGCCATCCGTTTGGAGAAACAGCATGCCTTCCCAGCCTGAAGACAGCTCAGATCTTGAAGCAACACTTGAGTTTGGATTCCTTCAAACCGAAATGGAAAGGGTCTGAAATGTCTAAAAATTTTCCTGAGACCATACCGGTTTTTCCACTTTATGGCTGTATCTTATTGCCGAAAACCATCCTTCCTTTGAATATTTTTGAACCTCGTTATCGGCAGATGATCGAACATGCTATAGAAACAGAAGATCTGATCGGAATGATTCAACCGTTGAGTAATGATGATGATAAAATCCACCAAATTGGTTGTCTTGGAAGGATTGATCATTATCAAAAACAATCTGACGGGAATTATCTGATCCGCCTCCAGGGAGAAATTCGCTTCGAAATCCTTCAAGAACTCGAAGTGGAAACATTATACAGGCAGGTTGAAGTGGACTATAAGCGTTTCAGATTTGATTCGAACGAATCCATCGAAGAAAGTAAATCGTCGGGATTGCTTCAAGCCTTCAAAGCCTATGCATCCCGAAAAGAACTCCAGGTTGAGTGGGAAAAAATTGAATCGATTCCTTTAAATCTGTTGATCAATATCCTGAGCATGAATTTGGATTTCAACCCAATTGAAAAACAGGCCCTGCTTGAGGCTCCAGGATTGAATGAACGTTGGGACAACCTGATCGCTCTGATGCATATGGCATCTCTGGAAGAAGCCCCAAATCCTTCCAGTTATATCAATTAAAATTAAACTGATTGAAATCATGAAACATTTAAAAATATTTATTCATTCAATGATCAGCATTATTCCTTTCCTGGGCTTAGGTTATGATGCTTCTCCCCTCCTGGCAGCTGAAAGTGTAGTTTTTGATTCAAACCCGATGGTCGCAGAATTGGAAAATCAACCCGTGAGGCTTGAAGATTTGAGGAACAAAAAAATTTACGATCTCAGCCTTCAACTCTACCAACAACTTCAGGAACAGTTGATTTTACATACTCTTGAAAACCTGGAAAACAAACACAAAGAAATCAACAGCAAACCCAGGATCTCAGTCAGTGAAGAACAAATCCTTGCCGTTTACGAAGGAAACAACCTTAAGGAACGAGGGTCCCTGGATAAATTTCGTCCTCAAATCCGCCAGTACCTGAAAGCACAACTTAGACAGGAGATGCTTTTGAACCAATTCGGCATGGCACTGGAAAAGGGATGGGTCAAATCCTACCTTTCTCCTCCCTCTGAATTTACCCAGGAAGCTTCCATCAAAACCGCCTACATTAGAGGAAATCCCAAAGCCAAGGTGATGATTCTGGAATTCTCTGATTACCAGTGCCCTTATTGTTCACGCATCCAGGGTACCGTTCAGAAATTGATCAAAACCTATGAGAAAAAAATTGCCTTCGGTTACAGGCATTTCCCGCTTGGCTTTCACACAGAAGCAGATGATGCCGCAATGGCAGTGGAGTGTGCTCGGGAACAAGGTAAATTTGAGGAAATGCATGAATTACTTTATGCCAACCAAAAAGCCCAGTTTCCAGAAGATTTAAAAAAATATTCACGTAGAATTGGTATCAAAAATAAGAAAAAATTCGACCAATGCCTTGAAAGTGAGCGATACCGGGGATTGGTCAACCAGGATATGGAAGATGGCGCCAGCTTGGGCATCAGTGGGACTCCAGGATTTTTCATTGGCCGTTATAACCCCGATAAACGCAGAATCAAAGGAGAACTACTTTCTGGGGCACAACCTCTGAACGCCTTCGAAAATCTGATCGCAAAATATCTCACCCAACCCTAATGAGGCAATATTCCGAATCAGAACTGAGGCAAAGTCTTTCAGATATTGCCACGCCACAGATTCTCGTGGTAGGAGATCTGATGCTTGACCGCTACTCTTGGGGGATGGTTCAACGGATTTCTCCGGAAGCCCCGATCCCGGTACTTCAAGTTGCCCGGGATGATCAGAGGCTGGGGGGCGCCGGCAATGTGATGATGAATCTATCCGTGATGGGTGCTGAAGTGCTGGCCTGCGGTGTCACTGGAAAAGATGAAGCCGGAGAGATCATTCTCGGTCTGCTTCAGGAACAGGGTATAGACACATCTGGTGTAGAACAGCAGGAACAGTATACCACAGTGCTCAAACACCGCATGATCGCCGGACATACGCATCTGTTGAGGATGGATCTTGATCCTCCTTCGGGGAGTGTGGTCAGGCAGGAAGGGCTGATTGATTTCCTGAAAAAGACCATTCCAAGGGTTGACGCAGTCTTGATTTCAGATTATGGCAAAGGTTTATTGGGTAACTCGATGCTTAGGACCATTGCTGCTCTCTGCAAAACCCATCACATTCCTTCCCTTTGTGACCCTCGTCGTAATATTGATTTCGAAATCTACCAGGATTTCACACTTATCAAACCCAACCGGGCCGAAACAGAAGCTGCGGTAGGATTCCCTCTCATCGATCAGGACAGTATCCTCCGGGCAGCACACAAACTGAAATACGAGGCGGATCTTGAATATGTTGTCATCAGCCTCGATCAGGATGGAATGTTGCTGTTCCGTCAAGCCAATGACTATCAGTTCCTAAAAGCTGAAACCCAGGAAGTATTCGATGTTGTCGGAGCTGGAGACATGGTGATCAGTGTTCTGGCCTACCTCTTGGCAGGAGGTGCAAGCATCGAACAGGCAGGTTTCTGGGCCCAACTAGCAGCCGGCATGGCCATTCAGCATGTAGGAGTTGTTTCTTTCACCCGTTCAGATCTTCTTCATCGTTTTGAATACGGTGAAACTTCAGGGAAGATCATGACGCTCGAACAACTCAGCCGTTATCTGCCCCATCAGGAACTTCCACTAATATTCACAAATGGATATTTCGATGATATCAGTGCTGGACATCTCAAGTTCCTGCACCAGCTAAAAACCCTCAACGGGTTCAATGTGGTAGCCATCAACAGTGACCGCAGCATCTCTCAAGAAAAAGGCGATGCACCTTTATTGAACGAACGTGAGAGAGCAATGCTTCTTTCATCGGTTGAATCCGTTAACCGCGT
>Ga0066372_10001222_pt1 | contig 10300 bp, 6 predicted proteins | sample Knorr_S15_td_250_FD_77011 | JGI IMG/M metagenome (GOLD analysis project Ga0066372, IMG submission 77011) | Marine microbial communities from Southern Atlantic Ocean transect - Knorr_S15_td_250_ad_251m_LV_A | ecosystem: Environmental > Aquatic > Marine > Oceanic | place: Southern Atlantic ocean... | reverse complement strand
GTCCCAATACACCCAGGTACCTGGAGTTACCCGGATCCTTGAATTCTCTACATAATGTATAAAAGACCACGATCCACCGGCCAGGTTGTCCGTTACTGGTATACCCGCCTTATCAGCTTGCTCCCATACATTTTCGATATGAGAAAGGTTGCCCTTGACCATGATTTCACGTTTATGGAAATCCGGAATGTATAGCGTCTCCCCATCGAACACATGAATTCCCAAAGGATCGAGAAATTCAGCAGATGCAATAGCTTCGTAAAATCCATAGGCCTCATCTCCCGGTTGGACTCCAGTTCTACGCATCCCGGTATCCAGATCCATGTACACTCCAATAGTTTGCCCTGACTCTCTCATCGTCGAGGAAAGACTAGAAAGATGTTGTTGCGTGCTGGCAATCGCTCTTACGTCTACAGAGTTATAAGTAGCCTTTAGATCAGCCAAGCGGTCTAGTTTCCTTGGATGAATCATGGGATAGGCCATGATTATTTCAGTTGCGCCGTTTTCAACAGCAATCTCGGCCTCCTTAAGGGTTGCACATTTGAAGGAAGTCAAACCCATATCCACCTGCATTCTAATTACGTCTGGAGACTTGTGAGTCTTTGCATGAGGAACAATCCTGTCTGCACCGCCACATATCTTGATCACTTCTTCAATGTTGCGTCGAACCAGGTGCGGATACGTCAGCATAGCCGGGGTATCCAGAGATTCCGGGTGGTTTAGCCTGTATTTTCCTAATTGCATACAATTCTCCTAAATCTCTATTTACAGTAACGGCGTTTCCTTTGCAGTGTTGCGTAAGTCCAATATTTCCGGAAGCAGACAGGTCTTTTATCCTTTGCTCTGGTCTCACAAATATCCAGTAATGGAGTCACTCAATGCAATCATACGGTTCGACAATGTTGGCCAGTCCCAACATTTTGCATCAGCTTCATCAACGCAGATCGCAATTCTCCAGATGTCGCGAATCCTTCAAACCTGCTTGCAATCTTACCTTCACAATCAATTACGAAAGTCCATTGAAGACTGGGGAGACCCCATTTTTGGAACGTTTCTGAAAAACGCGCCAAATCGAGATCTCCTTGAAGTTCATTGGGATTATCGTAAACTTCCACGTGAACAAAATATGCCTGCTGGTTCAATTCTTCATTCATCCTAACCAGAACGTCCACCTGGGGTCCGCAAACTTCATTCCTACAAAAAGCCGGACTGGTAAAAGTTACCACTGTAGGCCGTCCGCTATTCACAGTCTCAGCAAGGGAGTGTCTGTACAACGCAGGCTCTCTTATTATCCCTGTAGAAAGTTCTTCAAAGTTTTTTACATCATTCAACGTTTTACTGGGTGCGTCAGGAGCCTGCTCTCCGGTGTTTGGAGCTATAGTGTTTCTCAGGACATTAAAAGAAAGTTCAACAGTCTGTTGATTTCCCTCGTGGAGAAAATCAATTACTGCCTTCCATTCGCCTTCCTGGGCAAATTCCACATAGCTTACATATGACCCTCTCCTCGGAACAATCCAATCAAGTAAGGGAGCTTCATACCTTTGATCAAATATCTGTGCTCCAGCCCTGTAAAGACTCAGGCTAGCAGTTTCAGAATTAACAAATCCTTCGCTTGAAATGAGTACAAAAGCGATGCGGTTTTTTCCTATTCCCAGATCCGTTGTGGCAAGAATCGCCTGGTATCCATTCTGTGAAACAGGGCCAATTAGTGGGTAAGGCAAGGCCAGCTCATTGCCTTGCACAAGATCTTCCGATTTTTGACCTGTAAACTCTTTCTCCAGGTAATTACAGGACGTAAACACACTTAACATGAGGATGGATACCGGAATGAAAAGCCCATTTAGGACCCGATTCATAATCACCGGTCTGGTTAGTTATCCGAACCAAACGTGAATGAGTAGATCAAAAAGTCTTGCGAATTGGAACTCAATTTAAGCTCCCTGGTCTGAAAACTCTTGAGTTCAACCAAACGAAACATCATAGAACGGTCAACAATTATGAAGCTTTCACCTTCGTCACTGAATTGCACATCAGTTCCTGCCTCTGAAATGTCCAGTGCCTCCCCTTCAAGTGTGACGATAACTTTGTAGGGTTTACTTCCAGTGCCAAGAACCGCGTTGACTTCAGAAGAAGAGAAACGAAAACTTACGTAGTCACTGTAGTTATCCGTCTCCCTAGCATGTTTCAAGTATTCCTCTTCCCTGTCCCACAATCCATTGATGTAGAATCGATCCTCCTCACGATCACCAGGATCTTCGAAGGATATTTCCTTTTCCCATGAGGAGGAGCGGAAATCAGAAAAATACTCTTCATTACCCACATAGGGTGGATAAAAGAAATTAGCCTTATAATTCCGGGCCGTTCCTGCATACAACTCTCTGGTTTGATTCTTATTGAGCGATGCTATCTGGTCGCCTCCATCCCCAGCTTGTGAGGTTTCTGGAATCTCAAGAATATTAAATCCGGCCTCTTCCAGAAGTGCCCGTATAGCAGACTCTGTCTCCACATATCCACCTTCTCCAAAGTGTTGGTACTGAACAATGCCATCCTTGTCCAGCAAATATTTTGCCGGCCAGTATCTGTTGTCAAATACTTTCCAGGTTTGGTAGTCATTGTCCTGGGCAACGGCGTATTCAATACCGAAATCCGAGACTGCTCTATCAACATTTTCAAAAATCTTTTCAAACTCGAATTCTGGAGTATGCACCCCAACAATAACCAAACCCAGATCGGAATACTTTTTATGCCATTCTTTGAGATAGGGTAGCGTGCGAATACAGTTGACACATGTATATGTCCAAAAATCTACAAGCACTACTTTCCCCCTTAGTTCATACAGGGTGAAAGGATCACTGTTTATCCAGGGATCAAGTCCGCTAAATTCAAGGTCTGCTTCCATATTTTGGAGTTGCGGTTCTGGGTTATTGCTAAGGGTCTCAACCTGAGGCTTGCAAGAGACGAGGCAAAAAAACAAAACCGTAAGAGAACATAAAAGAACAATAGTCAGTTTAATATCAGCCATGGCAATTGAGTTCAAGTTCAGGGCTAGTCGGTTGCCGTAAAGGTAGGATTACTTAATTCCAGTGCAATTGGTATTCGATATATATGGTGTAATCATTCTATCGGGAACAAAATGAAAGATCCGGAAGTTTTTTTGTCTCTTTCAGTTGGCCAATAAGACTATCGAACCTTGTCCGATTAACGGGCAGTGAGACCTTCTCACCCGTACAGCCTGAAAGAGTGATAGCCGCAACAAGTTCTTGAGACTTCAATCCTTCCTCTCCGGTGATCGCTGGGTCCCTACCTTCTTTAATGGCACAGCAAAAGTCATCTATAGCCGGTGCGTGAGTACCTTCCTCAATCCCCGACTCGAAAATTTCTGAATTAGATCCCGGAGGAATGAACCTAACTGTTTTATCGTTCTCGAGAAACTCCTGTAAAGAAGTATCCAGTCGGTGGAGTGTAACGTTCCAATCATCCATTACCAGAGCGCCGTTCTCTCCATAGATCTCTATGCGCTGTTTGTTGGGTGCCTGGACAGTATCACACTGGAGAGCCCCCAGTGCCCCACCTTCATATTCCAGGATAGCACTAGCATAGTCTTCAACCTCGATTCGGTGTTTAAGGGTACGCAACACCCCAAAAACCGACTGCGGCATTCCTACCAGCCATTGAAACATGTCGATTGCGTGAATGCCCTGATTTATGAGCGCGCCACCACCTTCATATTCCCATGTGCCACGCCAGTCTATCCGGTCATAATAGTCCTGGCTCCTGAACATGGCCGTTACCATGTTAGCCCTGTATACCTTACCGACCGCATTCTTATCGATGAGCGCCCGCATCAGTTGTGCTTGTCGTCGAAAGCGGTTGTTAAATAACACCCCGAGAGTGACATTGCAGTTCCGGGCCGCCTTTATTATTTCATCAGCTTCAGACGGCGTCGCTGACATCGGTTTTTCTATTAAAACATGCTTGCCGGCCTCTATAGCCTCAAGTGCGATATCTTTATGGGACGGGTGAGGTGTGGCAATTATTACAGCATGTACTTCAGATTCGTCGAGTACCTCGTCCAATGTAGAGTACGCACGTACTCCGAGTTTACTCGCTTGCTGGGAAAGTGGTTCTAACCGTCGTGCGTTCAACCCGACTAACCTGCAGCTAGATAAGCCATCTATAGCTTCTATATGCGTCTTGCCTATGGCACCTGTGGATCCGATGATAGCGAGCCCGACCTGTTCCATGTATGTACTCCTTCCGGATACTAATACTTAGGAAAGCTGATCAACCCGAAAGCTATGCTTAATATACCTGTACGATTATCCCCGTTGCACAAACGTCAGGATTCTCATTCAAAAAAGGTGAAATGTATGGCGACATCCGTTTCATTTGGACATTAGGTCAGGCTAAGTGTACACCTAACCGAATCACAGATTTTTTGAGCTAACATGTTATGTATTCATCTACAGTTGGCCAGGTAAAGTAAATAAATAATGACTATAGCCGCTCTCTCAGAGCAAGCTCGATTCTTAACTGCCCGTCCGGTGAGAAGATGGCTTCAGAATATCCCCGCGTTTTGCTAAATTAAGATAAGGGTAACAAAAATTCCAGAAATGTCGTCAGCCATGGCTTTTTGATAGAGTCCTTGAGAAAACCACACTGGAAACTCTTTAGTGAACTTCGCTTTTATAAAAGATAACAATGTCAATGGCCGAAACATTTCGGATCAAGGAGAAACAATATGAATGAACTACAGAAAAGACCCAACATTGTCTTTTTGTTTGCTGATGACTGGGGAAGGTACGCAAGTGCTTACAGTACATTCGAAGGTGATAATTCGATCAACCGACTTATAAACACCCCCAACTTCGACAGGGTTGCTGCCGAAGGAGCGATTTTTACGAACGCTCACGTTCCAGTACCTTCCTGCACACCATGCAGAAGCTCCATCCTTTCAGGCACCTATTTCTGGGAGACCGGCCTCGGAGCAATACTTGAGGGGGCAAGGTGGGATGAATCTATTCCGACCTATCCCTTAATGCTCGAAGAAAGCGGATACCACATTGGTCATACATATAAAGTGTGGTCTCCTGGAAAAACGGAAAATGCCCCGTACGGTGGGCCCCGTACCAGATATGAGTCAGCCGGAAACAACTGGAGAATATTTTCTCAGGAAGCAACTAAAAACGCTGCTGAAGTCGGGGTTGACGATGCCAAAGAAATACTCTTTGAGGAGACAAGAAACAATTTCCTTTCATTCCTGGAGGATGTCCCGAAAGGAGATCCCTTTTGCTACTGGTGGGGACCTGTTAATACCCACAGGCCCTGGGGCCAGGGCTCCGGGAAAGCACTTTGGGGGCTCGATCCCGACAAACTGAAGGGACGGATGCCTGACTTCCTTCCCGATGTTCCCGAAATTCGGGAGGATTTTAATGATTACCTGGGGGAGGTTCAGGCGATTGACGCAGGAATAGGTATTATCTTGGAGGAGCTGGAAAAAGCGGGCGAATTAGACAATACTTTGGTTGTCATTAGCGGTGACCATGGTATACCCGGATTCCCGCGGGCCAAATGTAACCTCTACGATATAGGAAGTCAGGTAACTCTTGCTGCAAGATGGCCCGGCAAAATCGAAGCAGGGAAACTCATAGAAGACGTAGTAAGCCTTATGAGTCTCGCTCCGACTTTCCTTGAAGCTGCTGGAGAGCAGCCCCCAGATAATATGACCGAAAGCATTCTGCCATTGCTTACCTCAGATCCTGATTTTGAATATGAGGGGAAAGGGGAGTACGTGGTTCTTGGACGAGAACGCCATGTGGCATTTGCAAGATCCGAAGGTCTTCCGTACCCCTCCCGCGCAATACGCACTAAGGATTATCTGTATATCCGAAACTTTGAGCCTGACCGCTGGCCTATCGGCGATCCGGCCGGATTTGAAAATACGGAATCAGATCCGGAGGACATAGAAGACATGTTGATAGCGGCTTCTGAGTGGGGAGAACGTAGAAAATACCGGAATGCTTTCGCTGATATAGATACTGGTCCGACGAAGCATTGGATGCTAGCTAATCGGAATACGGTAGAAGTTCGACCGAAGTTTGATTTGGCCTTTGGCAAAAGACCAGGTGAAGAACTTTATGACCTGATAAAAGACCCTAATTATTTAAAAAATGTAGCTTCCGATTCTGATTACACAGATATACGAGATCGGTTATCCAGCACTTTGCTCACCGTTATGGAAAAACATAACGATCCACGAATATCGGAAGAGATTTGCAGATTTGAGAAGCCGCCTTACACAGGCTCTCCTGCGCCTGACTGGTACGAAGGGGAACAAAACGGGGAGACATGGACCCCTCCGACGCCTCGTTGATTCTTGGGCACTATCAACTACTTGAACAAAGGGAAGGTTAGGCAAAGAGCATGAATGAGCAAAAAGAAAGACCCAACATTGTCTTTTTATTCGCCGACGACTGGGGAAGGTATGCAAGCGCATATCGGCATCACGAGAGTGAAAACACAGTTAATCAACTTATCGATACGCCTAACTTCGACAGAATAGCGGCGGAGGGTGCAATTTTTACCAATGCACATGTGCCGGCTCCGTCATGCACGCCTTGTAGAAGTTCCATATTATCTGGAACCTACTTCTGGGAAACCGGGCTCGGGGCCATACTTGACGGTGCATATTGGGATGAATCCATTCCAACCTATCCCATGATCTTGGAAGAGAATGGTTACCAGATCGGATATACCTATAAGGTCTGGTCTCCTGGAAAGGCAGAGAATGCACCCTACGGAGGGCAACGTACTCGATATGAACCCTGTGGGAACCGATGGAGGGAGTTTTCCCAGGAGGTTTCCAAACAAGTTCCAGAACTTGGTGTTGATGGTGCCAAAGAGCTCCTTTTTGATGAAACTCGAGGTAATTTTGTCGCATTTCTCGAAAATGTCCCAGAGGACAAACCCTTTTGTTACTGGTGGGGACCTGTGAACACGCACAGATCATGGGAAAGGGGATCGGGAAAATCTCTGTGGGGTCTTGAACCCGAAAATCTGAAAGGAATGATGCCAGAGTTCCTCCCGGATGTTCCCGAGATAAGGGAAGATTTTAATGATTATCTCGGAGAGGTCCAGGCAGTCGATGCTGGCATTGGAATAATACTTGAGGAGCTCGAAAGAGTCGGTGAGTTGGAGAATACCCTTCTCATTGTCGGTGGTGATCATGGTATTCCCGGGTTTCCCAGAGCAAAATGTAATCTCTACGATATCGGTACCCAGGTTTCTCTGGCCGCAAGGTGGCCAGGCAAAATAGAACCGGGCAAAGTAGTGGATCAGCTAGTCAATCTTATGAGTCTTGCTCCAACTTTCCTGGAGGCCGCAGGGGAACAACCTCCGGACAATATGGTGGACAGCATATTGTCGTTGCTCACCTCAGAGTCAGAAGTCAGATACGATGCTGATCAAGAATATGTAGTTTTCGGGCGTGAACGCCACGTAGCATATGCAAGGTCAGGAGGTCTTCCTTACCCTTCCAGAGCCATACGAACCAAAGATTTTCTATATATACGAAACTTTGCACCCGATCGCTGGCCGATCGGAGATCCTAACGGAATGGAAGATCCCGGTCTGGTCGACGGGGAGGAGATTGCAGGAATATTGAGATCGGCTTCCGATAGGGCTGTGAGAAGCCCTTTCCCAGACATAGATGACGGCCCTACAAAACACTGGATGCTCGTTAACAGAGGTGTGGATGAAGTTCGAGCGAAGTTTGATTTGGCGTTTGGCAAAAGGCCATCAGAAGAGTTGTATGACCTCAGAGTTGATCCATACTATATGAGGAACATATCAGAAGATCCTTGCTATTCAGAGACGAAGAATACGCTGTCCACAAAGCTTTTGGAGATCCTTGAAAATCACAACGACCCAAGGTTGATGGAGGTAGATTGTAGGTTTGAGCAATCTCCATATGCAGGTCCGGTTCCCGCGGAATGGTATGAGATTCCTCATAACGATGTGATAAACAAGACTATTCCAATTCCCTATTAAGTTTTAGAAGTCCATCGTAAAAAACCTTTCGGCAGGACAGATCATGGAACGAGAGAGGGAACTTCCCTTCATTCAGCATCAGTCTGATCCAGAATCGGATGTCGGATAAAGACCTACCACGTCAAGAACTAGCTCCAGATTCGGTCGTGGGAGTCAAGCTCGTTCCATTCATTAGTGGACTCGAACATACCTTCGGGATAAATTGAGAATTCAGAAGAATCCCTGTTCAGGTGTTCTTCAACAGCCTCATCATTGAGTTCAATTCCCAAACCGGGAGCATCAGGCACCTTGATGTAACCTTGCTGAACGATCTTGTTGTCCATTCCTGTTACAAGCTCGTCCCACCATGGTAGATCCACGGAGTGCATCTCCAAAGCCAGGAAGTTGTCTATCGCGGCTGCGCAGTGAGCATTCGCCATTGCGACTACCGGAGAGCCTGCCTGGTGTAACGCAACGGCGATTCCAGCCTCTTTGCAGTAATCAGCTATCCGCTTTGTTTCCAGAATACCGCCGGACGTTGCCAGGTCGGGATGGATAATGGAGACAGCTCGAGCTTCGACCAGCGGCTCAAATCCTTTTTTCAAATAGATATCTTCACCTGTGCAAACCGGAGTGTCCACGGACGATTTCAAACGCTGCCACTGGTCGACAAAGGTCCAGGGAATCATGTCCTCGTACCAGGCAAGGGAGAACCTGTCCAAAGCTTTGCCTATACGTATGCAGTTCTCCACGCCCATGTGGCCGAAGTGGTCCGAGGCAATAGGTACCTCATATCCTACGATCTCACGCACTGCCGCAACGTAATCGCACAGCTTTTCTATCCCGTAGTCTGTGACCTGAATACCGGTAAACGGGTGCATAACAGCCGCCGACTCATGAATATTCTTGCTGTTGACGACTCCACCTTGGTACAGAGCGGCAGTTTGTACTCCAATGTCCATCTTGAGGAACTCAAACCCTTGCTCCATCCGACTCTTCAAAAGGATCCCCATGTCTTCTGGGTCAGGTCTTGTGGGTGTGTCGGCGTAGCATTTCACACGGTCTCTGTATTTTCCGCCTGCCAACATATAGCAGGGAACACCCCAGGCCTTCCCAGCCAGATCCATGAGTGCCATCTCCACACCGCAAACACCGCCACCGAGCCTGCCAGGCCCTCCAAACTGGGTCAGCTTTCGAAACAAACGGTCAACGTCACAGGGATTCTCTCCAAGAAGACGGCTTTTAAGCATCAAAGCATATCGGGCGCTCGCCCCGTCGCGGACCTCTCCCAGTCCCACGAGCCCCTGGTTGGTGTATAGCTTGATAATTGGCCATCGCCAGTTGCCATGCCCTACCACGGCGATTCTCATATCAGTTATCTCGAGTTTCGCAGGGCTCGAATGTGTGTTAAAGCCACTTGTATTTACCAATCTGGTGGCTCCTTACCTTCTGTTTCTCAAATGCCACTTACGTCTAGAGTTGGAGGAATCACAATCAGCAAGTTCCTAAAGTCGCTCCGCCTTCCATCTGTCAAAGTCTTCGTTCATCTCCACTGAGAACTCGCGATCAACCTGGCCGGGAGTGTAAATCCCTTCGCTCAACCTGAGCTTGCCGAACTCGTCCTTGAGTCTTATATATTCAGAAGTAGTCACGACTTCCTCAGCGAGATGTGCTGGAATAAAAATAACGCCGGTTGTTGTGCCCAGAACGACATCACCCGGAATACATGTTGCATCTCCTATGCGGGTTATCCCATTGATTTCCGCGAGGGTGACATCTGCGATGGCACTGGGGTCAAAACCTCTTACGAAGGCGTTGAACTCCTCCAGAGGCAATATGCCCTGCAAGTCTCGTATTCCGCCGTCAACAACCATCCCTCGCCTCGTGTTAGTCTGAATGGCAGTTGCCAGATTGTCTCCAGCGAATGTCCCGTCTCTTATCTTCCCAAACAAGTCGACGACAACCACATCGTTTTCAGATAGCTCGTCGATAACCCAGGAGTTCTGGCCTCCGATGCGGCCTTCCATATCGACCAGTCCATTCACAGAGTCATTTAAGTCCTCACGTTTGGGCACGAAGCGACAGGTTACGGCCCGGCCCACGAGAGCTTTCCCTGGATGCAGTATTTCCCAATTGCCAGTAAAGCTGTGATTATAGCCATTTTTCCGAAGGACTCCCCAGGCTTCCTCCGTTGTCACGAGCTCCATACGATTGAGTATGTCTTCGGGTACCCGCGGACGACCATTTGCATCGCGTTCTCCATGCCATGCAG
>Ga0066372_10001219_pt1 | contig 10307 bp, 10 predicted proteins | sample Knorr_S15_td_250_FD_77011 | JGI IMG/M metagenome (GOLD analysis project Ga0066372, IMG submission 77011) | Marine microbial communities from Southern Atlantic Ocean transect - Knorr_S15_td_250_ad_251m_LV_A | ecosystem: Environmental > Aquatic > Marine > Oceanic | place: Southern Atlantic ocean... | reverse complement strand
TTAATTCCTTTTTAATTATTATTTGTGTAAGTAATCACATTTACTTTATCTGGCTTTAAACTTAAAAGATACTTTGCTATTTGATCAATTTCATTTGAAGTCAGAAATTGATCTTCACTATTATATATAGCTGCGTGATTTTTCATCCTTGTGCCAATTTTTATATTGTCTGGGTTTTCTATCCAGCTAGAAAGTGTTTCTAAATTATTCTCTTTTAATCCTGCACCAATAGTTAATCTATCCCCAAAATGAGTTAAATTTGGCGCAGAAACTATCGCTGAATATTCTTTATCTTTTTTCCATTCTTCCCATCTAATGTTTTGATTTTGAATTTCTTTATGATATGCAGCTTTTTTGTAAGAATCATGCGTATGACACATGCTGCAATTTCCTATAAATAATTTCCTTCCTTCATCTTCTTCGGAACCTGGATTTAGAGCAACAGGTGGAGTTCTCATATCATTTTTCCATTTTTCGAAATCCTCTTTTGTATGTACTATTACCCTAAATTTCATTAAAGCATGAGCGATACCACAGAATTCAGCACATTGACCATAATAAATTCCAGGATTATCAGCTTTAATCCATAACTTATTTTGGTGATTAGGCACCATATCTATTTTTCCTGCTATCTTTGGAATCCAAAAAGAATGAATAACATCCTGTGATTCTATATTTACTATTACATCTTTATTTTCAGGTATATGAAGTTCATTAGCTGTAACTATTTCTTCTTGAGGGTATCTAAATTCAAACCACCATTGATGACCAATGGAATCTACAATTAATGAATTGTCTTCATCCGGCATAACTTGAGTTTTCCAAATACCCATCACTGTAGGGACTGCAATTATTGCAATTATTATTGAAGGCAAAACTGTCCACATTAATTCCAGTTTGGTATTTCCGTGAATTTGTGCGGGTAACTTTTCATCTTTTTGTCTATACTTGTAGGAAGCATATAATATTGCTCCTTCTACTAAAAAGAAAACAATTACTGCTAACCAAAAGACAAAAAGAAATAAATCTTTTTGTAGTTGTGCAACTGGTCCTTGCGCATCGAAAGTAGAAAGAGGGCTATCAAAGCCAAATCCACAAGATATAAAAAAAATGAATAAAAATGAATTAATTAAAGGAAAAAATATTTGTTTTAACTTTTTTTTAGTCATTTATTTTAATTATTTTGTTTATATTAATAAAATTTAATAAAAACCCATAAAACTACACAAGTTATATTGTAAGATTATTATTGGGTTGCAACCACAAAAAATCATAGCATTTATTGGTATTTATTGCAATTACAATGAAAATCAACATCAAGTAAATAGCAGATAAAATATAATATCCCTTATGAAAATTTTAATTTTAATATGAAAATTTTATTGGCAACAACTAATAAAGGAAAAATTGCAGAATTTAAAAATATTTTAAATTCACATAAAGATTTAGAGATATTAACTTTGGACAATTTTAATATCTGTGAAGATGTCGAAGAAGTAGGTAATTCTTTTGAGCAAAATTCAATATTGAAAGCTAATTTTTATAATAAAATTGCTAAAATCCCCACTATAGCTGAAGATTCTGGTCTAGAAATCAAAGCACTTAACAATGAACCTGGTATATATTCTGCTAGATATGGAGGAATTAATATTACCGATAAGGACCGAGTTGATCTGATTTTAGATAAAATGAAACATATAGAGCAAAAATTAAGAGTTGCAAAATTTGTCTCAGTTATTTGTTCTGTAGGGTTTAATAAAGATTTTTTTTTAAGTAAAGGAATTTTATTAGGAGAAATATACCACAAAGCAGAAGGAAAGAATGGATTTGGATATGATCCAATTTTTTTTATTCCTAAAAAAAATAAAACATTGGCAATGATGACTGAAGAGCAAAAAAATAAAATTTCACATAGACGTTTAGCTATAGAAAAATTCTTAGATGATTATTATAAAAATAAAAAAACACAATGAAAAAAATTACAGATAAATTTAATAGACCTATGAGAGATTTGAGAATTTCAGTAACTGACCGTTGTAATTTCAGGTGTACTTACTGTATGCCAAAAGAAGTTTATGGAGAGGCTTATAGATTTTTACCTAAAGAAGAATTATTGAATTTTGATGAAATAGAGAGGATCACCAAATTATTTGCAAATTTAGGAGTTTCAAAATTGAGAATAACCGGGGGAGAACCTTTAGTTAGAAAAAATATAGAAAATTTAATATATAGACTCTCAAAAATTAATGGAATTAAAGATATAGCAATGACAACAAACGGATATTTGTTGAAAGAAAAAGTAAATATTCTAAAATCTTCAGGATTGAATCGATTAACTGTTTCGCTAGATGCAATCGATAATGCAACTTTTCAAAAGATGAGTGATCAGAAATTTGATGTAAATAAAGTCCTAGATGCAATCGATTATGCAAATAAAAATGGATTTAATCAGATAAAAATAAATTCTGTGGTAAAAAAAGAAACTAATGAACATGCAATTATAGATCTGATAACTTATTTCAAAGATACTGACAACATTGTCAGATTTATTGAATATATGGATGTAGGAAATATAAACGGATGGAATAAAGAAGAAGTTTTGTCTATGAAAGACATTATTAATATTATCGAAAAAAAATTTAAACTTTCTAAAGTAGAACCAAATTATGTAGGAGAGGTCGCAAATAGATATAGATTTAAAAATGGTACAGGTGAAATAGGTATAATATCTTCAGTATCGAAACCTTTTTGTCATTCATGTACTCGTTCAAGAATCACTATGGATGGTAAATTTGTTACTTGTTTATTTGCTAATGATGGACTCGATCTGAGAAAACCTATTCGAGATAATCTAACAGATACAGAAATTTCAAAAATAATATCTAATGCTTGGATGAAAAGAGATGATCGATATTCAGAAATTAGAAATAATTTAATTAACAGTTCAAACAAAAAAAAGAAAATTGAAATGTTTCAATTGGGCGGATAAATTGATTGATATAAAAAAAATAAATATTTTTTCAGATGGATCTTCTTTAGGAAATCCTGGTCCAGGAGGATTCGGGGTTATTATGAAATGGAAAAACAAAGAAGTTAAGATTTCAAAAGGATTTAGATATACAACAAATAATCGAATGGAATTGCTAGGCCCAATAACTGCTTTAAATAAACTAAAAAGACCACAAGAAATTTTATTGACTACTGATTCAAAATATGTGGTAGATGGAATCCAAAAAGGTTGGGCTAAAAAATGGCAAAGTAATAATTGGATGGTAAAAAGTGGCAAAAAAAGATTAAATTCAGATTTATGGAAGCGTTTATTGGAATTATGTGATTTTCACAAAATTGAATTTGTTTGGGTAAGAGGCCATGTGGGTCACATAGAAAATGAAGAATGTGATTTGTTGGCAAAAAATGCTGCTATGTCGGATAATTTAAATATTGATAAAAAATATGAAACCGAAAGTGAAATTTCATGAATGATAAAAAACAAAACGATTTTTCTCATTTAGACGAAAAAGGCCTTCCTAATATGGTTGATATATCTTCCAAAATAAATACTAAACGTGAAGCAGTAGCTTCTTGTATTGTTAAATTATCTGAGAAAGCTTATAAAAAAATCCAAGATAATAGTATTTCTAAAGGAAATGTTATAAATGTATCAAAATTAGCTGCTATTTCTGCTAGCAAGAAAACGTATGATCTAATACCCCTTTGTCATCAAATACCATTAAATAAAGTAGATGTAAATTTTGATTTCAATGATAAAAATTGTTCTATTATAATTTCTTCTTTTGTATCAACAGATTGGAAAACAGGCGTAGAAATGGAAGCCTTAGTGGCTGTTTCTATTGCTGCATTAACTATTTATGATATGTGTAAATCTATAGATAAGTCCATAGAAATCACCGGAATTGTTTTGAAGAAAAAAAAAGGTGGTAAATCTGGTGATTTTGAAAGGTTATAAGATCATTAATTTTTTTTTTGATTTATAATGAAAGTTATTGTTTTGGCAACGTAGCTCAGGGGTTAGAGCGAGCGCTTCATAAGCGTTAGGCCGGTGGTTCGATCCCACCCGTTGCCACCATAAATATTGAAAGAGGAAACATCATGGTAAAACCAAAAGTAGTGGTAACAAGAAAACAATTCACTGAGGAAATGGAACGTTTATCAAAAGTTTCTAATTTAGTAATTATAGATACTCCAACTCCTCCTACTAGCAAAGAGCTTAAAGAACAAATTAAAGGAGCAACTGCTTTATTTGCACACATAAATGATAATGTAAGTTCAGAGATCATGGATGCAGCCGGACAATCCTTAAAAATAATTGCAGAATTTGGTGTAGGCTATGACAATGTTGATGTGAATGCTGCTAGTGAAAGAAATATTGCTGTTGCTAATACCCCTGGTGTTTTAACAGAAACTACTGCTTCATTTGCTTTTACGTTGATACAATCTGCTGCTAGACGTATTGCTGAATGTGATAGATATGTAAGAAACGGAAAATGGAAATTTTTTGAACCACTTGATCTTTTAGGGTATGATTTATCTTCGTCTACATTGGGTATTATTGGATTTGGGAGAATAGGATCATATTTAGGAAAAATTGCTTCAAACAATAATATGAAAGTTATCTACTATAATAGGTCAACTCCTACTGAAACATATGGTGCAGAAAAAGTAGATTCTTTAAATCAGTTATTAGATAAATCCGATATAGTATCTATACATTGTCCCTATACAGCTGAAACTAAAAATTTAATTGCAAAAAAAGAACTGTCTATAATGAAAAATAATGCGACATTAATAAATACCGCTAGAGGTCCAATAGTTAATTTAGATGATCTCTATGAAGCTTTATCCAAAAATAGAATAGCTTATGCTGCTTTAGATGTTACTGATCCTGAACCCATAAAAAAAGACCATCCCATATTAAAATTAGAAAATTTAACCATCGTTCCACACATAGCTTCTGCAACAGTAGAAACAAGAAAAAAAATGTCTAAAATGACTGTAGATAACATTATTGAAGGATTGAACTCTTCCGTTCCTACTTACTGCGTTAATACTGAAAAAATTCACTGGTAGATTCTTTTTTTATGTAAAATCATATTAAAGCAATTTTTTGCGCCTGTAGCTCAGTTGGATAGAGTGCAGCCCTGCGAAGGCTGAAGTCGTGAGTTCGAATCTCGCCAGGCGCGCCACTGGAGGTAATAATGTCTGTAAGCTCTTTAGAAATAAATGAAGATCGTTTGATTGCAAATGGGAAAGAATTTGGAAAAATTGGTCAATACCGAGAAATCATAGGGATAGCAAAATATTTAATAGATCCAAATGAAGACTACAATAAAAAGATTACAGATATAGAAAAAATTCCATTGAATGAACAAGGATTGATAGAATATTCTTCAGATTTTCATATCATGATTCCAAATGATATCTCTAAATCAAATAGAAAAATAATTTATGATGTGAATAATAGAGGAACCAAAGTAATGTTATCTTCATTCAACTCAGGCTCCAGAGGTGTAATGGTGGCTGGAGTTGCTCCTGATGATGACTTAGGAAACGGTTTTTTGATGCAACAAGGTTATACATTAGTTTGGAGTGGATGGTCTCATGATGCCCCTCCAATTGATGGAAGATTAAGATTATTTTCCCCTGAATTAGCAACTCAAGGGCACCCAATTAAAGGAAAGATTTATACTCAGTTTCAACCATTAAAAGATGTAACCCAGGTAATGTTAAGTGATCGTATGCATATACCATCCCCGGCTTATGATACAAATGAAAAAGAAGCTGTTTTAAGTTACAAAAAATATCCAGATGATGACCCAATCATTATTGCACGTGATAAATGGAGATTTGCATGGCATGATGGAAATGAATTACTAGACAACCCTAATTTTATTTTTATGGAAGATAAATTTAAAGCAGGCATTATGTATCAAATATCTTACACAGCATCGGGTCCAAAGGCTACGGGTTTAGGTTTAGCAGTTACTAGGGACTTGATTTCATTCTTAAAATATTCAACTGCGCACTATAATCCAACAAAGGCAGAAATAGATTATGCTTTCGCATTTGGGGTATCGCAAAGTGGAAGATTTCTAAGACAATTTATTTATTTAGATTTTAATTTCGATAACAAAGGAAGAGAAATTTTTGATGGAATATTGCCTCATGTAGCTGGGGGTATGAGAGGTGAATTCAATCAACGATTTGGGCAAGTTTCGAAAGATTTACCTTCTGTTATAGCCCAGCTATATCCATCTGCAGCAGTACCTGTAAAAGATATTGAAGGAGATGTTAAAGATGGATTAATGGAACGTTTCAAAAAGAGGAATTCTAAAGCCAAAATTTTTTTTGTTAATACTGGAGCAGAATATTGGAGAGGAGATGCTTCTCTGATCCATATTTCTCCAGACGGTAAAAAAGACATTACCAATCCCAAAAATTCTAGAATTTATCATCTTTCATCATGCATGCATGGTTCGGGCACATGGCCTTTGACCGATACGCAAGATGCAGATGGGATGCGAGCCCAAAATTATTTTAATTCTATTGATTATACTCCTTTGATGAGAGCTCTTTTAATAAATTTGGATCAATGGGTAAGTAAAGATATTGATCCACCTCCTAGTTCACATCCAAAAATTTCTGATGGAACAGCGGTTGATCCAAATTTCTTAAGAGAAAAATTTTCTAAAATTCCAATAAAATTTCCTGAACATTTTTCTTATCCTAGAAAAATGAATTTTGGGAACAATGAAGATATAATTGAAAAAATTCCCCCCGATCATGGGAAACAATATGGTTCCATGGTTTCGAATGTAGATGATGATGGAAATGAAGTGGCCGGTATTAGGCATCCCGATGTTGCTGTACCTTTAGCTACTTCCACTCCCTGGAATTTAAGGCATCCAGATGTCGGAGCTCCATACCAGATAATTGGATTAACGGGAGGTCCCAGAGGTGCAACTGTGCCTTTTAAAAAGAAAGAAAATGACAACTCCGAGGACGTGAGACCTTCTATTGAAGAAAGGTACGATTCTAAAGAAGAATATTTGAAAAAAATTTCAGAATATTCAAAAAAAATGATACGAGATAGATTTCTACTGGAATATGACTTAGAAAATATTTTGGATAGGTCTGAAACTAGATGGGATTATTTCACTAGATAAAACTTAATCCCATGGGACATTAAATTCTCTTACTGCATTTTTCCAAAAAATGTCTTCTATTTGTTCTCTATTTAATTCACAAAAAATAGCAGCTTGTTTTATTGCTATCAAATTTTCATAAAGACAAATAACAGGACGATTGGTTGTATGAAGAAATTTTAGAGATTCTATATTGTCTGTTTCTATTTGATTATGTGCATGAGCAAAAGTAGTGTATGAACCATGAAAAGATACAGATTCAATACCATCAGTTCCATAAAAGAATCTTTTATGATTTTCATTTTTAAATAATGTTATAAAAGGCCTTATATCAGTTACTGCAGACAAATCGTACCAAATATTTGGTAAGTTTTTTAATGTATCTATTCCTCTTTGGATAGGTCTATATGTGAAAGATCTAGCTACGTGTGCCAAAATCCATTTTATATTTGGATATTTTTGTGTTGTAAAATTTTCTAAATCTTTTAAATTCTTTTCGTCTCCACACCCATCCTCTCTGGACATATGTAATGTAATCCAAAGACCTAAGTCATTTGCTAATTCTAATTGTTCATGAGGGAGATAATCTTCAATTACGCAATTGGCAATATCTCCTGTTACAGAATACATTCTGTAAACTTTTAGACCCTGGAATCCGTTATGCTTAATATCATTTTCAATATCATTGAGAGAATCAGTTGGTGTAGTTAGTCTGTGTGATCTTGTTAATTTATTTGAATTGATTTCTTTACTCAAAAACTCATTATGAGCCTTAACATCTGTTCCTAAAGCAGGTCTTCCTAAAAAAAGATTATTTATTTCTCTATCAGGGAAAAGAATATTATGCCATTCATTTATAACTTTTAGATCCGCATCAGGGAAAATATTTTTATGCTCGCTTCCATCATCAATCAAATCATTATTTAACATATGAATATGACAGTCATAAATTTTTTTAGGGATCCAATCCTCAAGTTCTTCATACCAGAAATTTTTATCATGTTCTCGATAATCTAATAATTTAGGGTGCACGATTTCTCCTTTTTTTGAATGAATATAATTTAAATTTTTCTATCCACTCCATTTGATAATTCAGCCAGTTTTTATTGTATCCTGTCACATATAATCAATTATGAATCAATCAGAGTAATTTTTCTACCAAAACAAACATTCTTATTTTAAAAAGTCATGAATAATCTCTCCATAACCCTCAGTAAAATCTGTTTCAAAATAATATGCGTCAAAATATTCGACAGGCTTAAAATCTGACAAATCATATATTGGAGATGGTGAAAACTCCACTACACCTTCTCCCTTGCGACTAACTTTAACTGACACATCAGTTGCAACTTTCGAGCCATCAATTATTTGCATAACATCTACACCTTTCCCATCTACCTTTGGTATTACCTTGAGTCTCCAAGATGGATTTAATTCAAGAATATCTTTAACTGCAACCTTCTTATTCATAGTAGATCGAATACTAAGGACCGAAGACTTTGCTATTAATGTATTGGTGTACATAACCCTTTCATCCATTCCAACATCAATTTCGGCAAATACTTTAGGAGTTCCATAAATTTCACGACCGGCAGGGATACTAGACCTAGAATTCAAAAAAGCAATTGGGGTAAAATATCCTGTGACTCCTTTGTAGCTACACTTAACTGTCAGGTAGCTTTCTTGGAATTCTCCATAGTTAGCAGACCAGGGTATGGTTAGACCACTTGCAGCACATAAACCATCATCTGATGGTTCGAAACAATCAGGTAAAATCCGATTTACTGCATCTATTTTAGCTTTGAAAAATACGATGTGCTTGCGAACTCCCATATATCTAGCTGGAGGCATTGGATAATAAGGAGAGAATGCTGGCATAGTCACGATATCGTTGATTGGTATTGACATTAGATACTCCTATTTTTTTTAAATTATTCTTTCTGTTATATTCGTTTTTATATTTAAATATAATAAGAAATATGATTATTATATATGTTTTTAGTGAATAGCCAAAAATCAGTAATTCCAAGAATATTGATGGATAAAAAGTGGATACTCTATTTTTTTAAATCAGTCCAGCTTTAATAAACGATTCCTTTAATTCTTCTGTCTCTTTTAAGTCTAATTCTCTAGTTGGACGCCTAGGTTTAGTAGTCGAGTAACCAAGTAAATTAAGTCCTTTTTTTAAAGCAGCAACACCTTTGGTAGACCCTATAAAATCAGCATCAATTATTGATTTTTGAATTTTCTGAGCTTCTTCAAATTTTTTATCTTTTACATTTTTTATTATTTTTCTACATAAATCAGGAGCCCAATTTGCAAAAAACAAACACGCCCCATCTGCTCCTATCATAGAACTAGGTAATAACAAGCTTCCATTACATGCCCAAAGTTGTACTTTAGCATTTAAATATGATTGAACAATTGATTCCCACCTAAAGTTTGATGACATAATGTATGAGTAAATATTATCTAAATGAGTTATTTCACTAAGTTCCGAAGGAGATAAATTGATATCCATAGAAATTGCAGGCTGATGAATAACTATGACTGGTATTGAGGAACTATCCGAAATCGTTTTGAAAAAACCTACAACATTTTCATTAGATTTTTCTTTGTCAATTTTAGGAATTCTCACTCTTATCATATTCGCTCCCGCATGAGCATATTTTTCAGCAAGCTTTAATGCAATAGTAGGAGAAGCTGTATCAATTCCAGCAATAATGAATTTTTTATTGCTCATTGTTGCTGATACTACTTTTATAATTTCTATCTTTTCGTCTTCAGATAGATGAAATTCTTCCCCTCCATAACTACCTAGAACAAAACCATCTAGTGAAGTTTCATTCCATTTATTAATATTTTTTTCTATTGATAAATAATCAGGTATGTCATTTTTGGTGAAAGGTGTTGGAGTTGGAGCAACAATTGGAATTTCTTCTTTTTTAGGAATATAAGGCATAATTTATTATTTATTTGATCTTTAACTAATTAATGTAAATTATGGATAAAAAGTTAGAAAATTACAATAAGAATTACTGGTGGGCGATGAGGGACTCGAACCCCCGACCCCCTCGGTGTAAACGAGGTGCTCTAGCCAACTGAGCTAATCGCCCTAAGGTAACTATAATTTTATCAGCAATA
>Ga0066372_10001218_pt1 | contig 10311 bp, 9 predicted proteins | sample Knorr_S15_td_250_FD_77011 | JGI IMG/M metagenome (GOLD analysis project Ga0066372, IMG submission 77011) | Marine microbial communities from Southern Atlantic Ocean transect - Knorr_S15_td_250_ad_251m_LV_A | ecosystem: Environmental > Aquatic > Marine > Oceanic | place: Southern Atlantic ocean... | reverse complement strand
AGCTTGATTTACGCTGAAAATTAATGTGCAATTAATTGCGATTCCCTCTGCGGACAAAATGGCCATGGCTTGTAATCCGACCTCACTCATAGGTATTTTCACTGTGACATTGGGATGCCACGCTGCCACTCGTCTCGCTTCTGCGCAGAGTTGCTCTAATTCAAGTGATATACATTCTGCAGATATCGATCCATCGACTACATCACATATATCCATCACACGACTCTGATATTCAACTCCTTCTTTTGCGACGAGAGACGGGTTGGTGGTTACGCCGTCGATTACTCCGAGGGCTGCGGCTCGCTTTATTTCATCTAGGTTTGCTGTATCTATAAAAATCTTCATTTGAGTAAACTTCCTTGATTTGATTCAATCTAAAACAATTCGATGCATGCCATCCATGTCATCAGTGGAATAGTTATCGTTACCAATGTCCCAAATACTAAAGGCACATTGTCGGCCAAAGCCTCCGCGAGTTCCTTAGTTATAGTACTTTCTTTCTGCGAGCTCAGGGCTGCCCACTTTACACGTCTTAATGCAACACCAAATAACGGGATGAACAGGAATAAATTAAGAAACAAAAGCCCTTGCAGACCGATCATCCAGCCGGTAGTGAGTGGGTAATTCGTGGCCGCCGCCCAGGCATATCCGGAAAACAGTACGGCGATGATTCCCGGCAGCATAGCGGATGTAAAGGCCCTTTGGGCAGACAATATCAATACGACTTTTTCGTTAATTGATTCTACCGTCCAAGCTTTCCACACGGGCATTATTGCAGCTCCGCAGCCAGCGCAAAAATACAATATCGATATAATGTGAATAAATCGCCAAATGGTCATTTATTTACTAATCAATCTACTTACGCGAATAATTTTTTGCGGCTTCTATAAATCCTTGAAACAATGGGTTGGGACGAAGTGGCCTACTGGTGAATTCAGGATGAAACTGTGCACCTACCATGAACGGATGATCGTTTAACTCGACAATTTCTACTAAGTTCTTACTTTTGTATTTTCCGGCTACCACGAGGCCTCTTTCTTCTAACTGCGGCAGCAATTTATTATTTACTTCGTATCGATGTCGATGCCTTTCTCGAATCTGATTCTTGCCATATGCCTTTTGAGTAATTGTTCCATGAGTCAGCTCGCAATCATATCCACCCAATCTCATGGTTCCACCCCTTGACTCAACATTTTTTTGCTCTTCCATTATGTGGATAACTGGATAAGGGGTATCAGGGTTCATTTCTGTCGAATGTGCGTCTGACATGCCAGCTACATTTCGAGCAAACTCGATAACTAAAATCTGCATACCTAAACAATCTCCGAGGTATGGAATTTTATGTTCACGTGCGAATTGAGCCGCCTTTATTTTGCCTTCAACGCCCCGTTCATCAAAACCCGGGCACAAAACGATACCGTCGGAATGTTTGAGAATTTCACTTGGTTCATTTATTTCTAGTGTTTGAGCATCAACCCAATTTATTTCAAAGCTGGTATCAGAGCTTACGGCTGCGTGGGACAGTGCTTCTTGAATAGAGAGGTAGGCGTCAGGCCCATTCACATATTTTCCCACAACATGAATCTGTAAAGGTTGCTCAGGTCGTGAGTTAACAAGCTGTTGGCTAAACCTACCCCATTGACTCAAGTTAGGGCTTTCCGTCGTGAGCTCAAGTTTTTCAGTTGCTAGTTCACCTACTCCTAGATTTTCAAGCATTAGCGGGACCTGGTAGATTGATTCTGCGGTCTTTAACGGAGCCACGGCGGCAACCTCTACATTGCAAAACTGAGCAATCTTTCTGCATAATTCAATTGGGATATCGTCATCCGATCTCGTCACTATCAGATCTGGTTGAATTCCAAAAGATCTGAGAGTTCTCACGGAATGTTGTGTGGGCTTGGTTTTCATTTCACCGGTTGCGCCGATTCTAGGAAGTAAAGTGACATGGATTGAGAGTGTTTGCCCTTTGTCAGATTCGTAACGCATCTGTGCAACAGCCTCAAGAAAAACTTGTCCTTCAATGTCTCCCACTGTTCCGCCAACCTCAACTAAAACAACGTCAGCGTCGAGTTTCTCTCCTGCTTCTTTGATTCTTCGTTGGATTTCATCTGTCACATGTGGAATGGCTTGAACAGTTTTTCCTTCGTAATACTCACCGCTGCGTTCGCGCCGTATTACTTCTTGATATATTTGACCACTTGATGACGAATTCGACCCCGTAAGATCGATATCAAGAAATCTCTCATAGTGACCTAAATCAAGGTCAGTTTCTGCGCCGTCGTCTGTGACGAAGACTTCACCGTGCTGGTATGGCGACATCGTTCCTGGATCGACATTAATGTATGGATCTAATTTAAGAATTGAGATTTTTAGGCCTCGAGCCTTCAGGATATGACCCAAGGAGGCCGTTACAATCCCTTTTCCTACAGAGGAAACAACTCCACCGGTAACAAATACATAACGAGTCATATTGGCCCCGTAATCCCCTACGGAACATCAGTCTACTCTATTCAAGTCAGTATTGCCATTGCGATCATACTTGTCTGGTCGGATGGGGTTAAACTTAATGATTATGACGAGTAATGGGAGCAATCTATTTTCGGCGGCAGTTTTGACAATTAGTGACAAAGGTTCTATTGGTGAGAGAGTAGACACGGCGGGACCAGCGGTATCAAGGATTTTATCAGACGCGGATTTTCGGATAACGGTTGAAAATCTTATACCGGACGAACGGGAACTGATTGTCGAGTTTCTTCTCGATCAGTCTGATAGAGCGAAAGTAAATCTAGTCGTGACTACAGGTGGTACAGGCTTATCCGATCGAGACGTAACGCCGCAAGCGACGGAAGAGGTGATTGATTTTAGAGTGTTAGGCATGGAGGAAGCCATGCGATCAGGTAGCCTAAGCGCCACTCCGTTATCTATGCTATCTCGATTGGTCGTGGGCGTTCGTCGGAATACCCTGATTATTAATCTACCTGGCAGTGAACGCGGCGCCAGTGAAAATTTATCGATAGTAGTACCAGTGCTTCATCATGCGTGTGCACAACTTTCGGGTATCGATGAAACAGCTGTTCATTAGCGAATTGAATAGAGAGAAATCTAGGATGCTCCGTTTCGACGTATTAACTCTTTTTCCAGATATGTTTGTTGGCCCGTTCCATGAATCTATTATCGACAGAGCGCAGAAGAAGAAGTTAATAGAAATAGGATTACATGACTTAAGGGATTATACCCATGATTCACATCGTTCTGTGGATGATACACCTTTTGGCGGCGGGCCAGGAATGGTGTTGAAACTTGAACCACTTTATGAGGCGGTGGCTGCGATCTCTTCACTGAATTCGGACAAGACCAAGGTAATTGCATTGACTCCCTCTGGCAAAAAACTCAATCAACTAATGGTGAGAGAGTTGGCTGGAGAAACTCACTTGATTTTAGTGTGCGGCCGCTACGAAGGGTTTGACGAGAGGTTTTTAGATAGAGTCGTAGATTTAGAAATTTCTGTTGGTGATTTTGTCGGGTCGGGTGGTGAACTGCCTGCGATGATACTGGTTGACACTATTTCTCGGCAAGTGGATGGGGTCCTGGGTAGTCCTGATTCATTGAAAGAAGAGTCATTTAATGAATCAGGGTTATTGGAATACCCTCAGTACACACGACCTGCGATTTTTAATGACTGGCCGGTGCCAGAGGTGCTTCTTTCAGGCGATCACGAGAGAATTAGTATATGGCGCCACTACAAAAGCTTGCAGCGAACCCTGGAAAGGCGACCAGATCTCCTACCGGATTTAGTCAAGTCTAAAAAAGACTTGGATTTGCTTATGGAGAGGCTACCATTGAAAGATTTAGACGGGTCAGTACAATAACTGTCTTACCCCTCGACGCTAATCGAAATACAAGAGAGAATCGAACATCTGGTTAATTAGTAGCTAACAGATTTGAAATTAAAAGGTCATAATAATGGTGGATTTACGAGAGCTTGTTGAGGGTCGGCCAAGCGACAAAGAAGATCTGGCGGAATTTGGGGTTGGTGACAATGTGCGCCTAATGCTTTGGATCACTGAGCGTACCGCTCGAGGCCAAGAAACTAGTAGGCTTCAGCCGTTTGAGGGCACTGTTATTAAAATAAAAAAAGGTTTAGCTGCTAATTTTACTGTTCGTCGAGTGCAACGCGGCTTCGGAGTAGAGCGTACCATTCCTCTAGCATCACCTCGTCTTGAATCATTGTCAGTAACACGACGTGGTAAAGTTCGTCGTGCGAAGTTGACCTATCTGCGTGGTCGAACCGGTCGGGCCGCAAGAGTCAAGGAAGCCAACCGAGTTTAGTTTTCAGTAGATTCAGTTTATTATCAGTCGTAATGTCGACTGATAATAAGCCCATTAGCTATGTGAAAGTTGCTGTAAATAGCAATAGGCCTAGCTACATGAACTTTTCTTACAGTGTTCCAGCAGCACTAAAGATACAGATTGGTCAATTGATATATGTGCCCTTTGGTCGTCAAGTATTCCAAGGAATAGTGGTTGAGGGACCGCTAGACACTCCGGGATTTGATCCGTCACAAGTTCGGCCTATCATTCAGGCTGAGCTACCCGAGGTTATACTCTCGTCAGAGCAACTGCGGTTAGCAAAGTGGCTTGCAAGTTATTATTTTTCACCTCTCTGGGACTGCTTGAAACAGTTCTTTCCACCAGGCGTTGCTCGCAGTCCAGAAAAGATGTTGCTAAGAAAGAAACTAGCTCAGCGTAGTCACGAAGTAACGAATCAGTCCCAGGAAGGCTCAGGATTAGTTCCTTCCAGTGATCAAGAAAAAATTCTCCATTATTTGTCATATATTGAGGCGATTTCAGAGACGACAACCTATTCAGCCTTTAAGACTACTATGTCGAAAAATAAATTTGATGCCGCTGTAAAGTCGCTTCAGGTGTTAGGTCTCGCAGAGGTTAGATATTCGTTACCAAAGCCTCGGATATCACCGAGAGTCGAACAGGCTATTCGATTGAAGGTTGACCCCAAATCTAATGCGGCCCCCTGGCAACGGTTTTATGGTGAGTATAGATCGCGTGAGGCGGAAATGATTAGACAACTTATTCGTTCGTCAGGCGAGACTTCCTATGATTCGCTGACCCAGGATGGTTCAGGCAAGAGAATCATACATCGATTGGTTAATGAAGGACTCCTGACTATTAAAGATGGGCAAATATTCAGCAATTTTGATAGCCCTGGGTATACAAAATATGTCCACGATAAAACGTTTACCCACACGGATAAATCTGCTTGGAAGATTTTGGAAATTTTATTGCGGAAGGCCGAATCTGAAAAAGAACCGGAGCTTTCGCGTACGGAAATCAGTAGCCTGTTAAGTCGTTCTGACTTAACTACTTCAGTTATGCAGCGATTAAGTAGTCAAGGGTTAGTGGACAGTTTCGAAATTCTTCGTCCGCGAGATCCTTTGAAAGACTATCAGATAACCCAAGCAAATCCAAGAAAACTTACGCGCGATCAGAGGAGCGCAGTAGACCAAATCAAGGCGACCTTGGACGATGAAAACGGGAAAGAAATTTTACTTAGAGGCGTGGCTGGTAGTGGAAAGACTGAGGTCTATATAGACTGTATTCGGGCTCTAATAAAAAGAGGTAAGCGGGCCATTCTACTAGTTCCGGAGATTGCTTTAACTCCTCAAATGATTCAGAGATTTGCGGAGCAATTTCCGGGTAGGGTAGGCGTTATGCATTCGGCGCTTTCACAAGGAGAAATATATGATGAGTGGCAAGCGATTCAGCGAGGTGACTATCAAGTTGTAATCGGATCACGTTCATGTATTTTTGTTCCACAACCGAATCTGGGATTAATTATCATTGATGAATTTCATGACACCGCTTTCAAACAAAGCAGCCCAGCACCTAGATATGATGCTAGGTTACTCGCTCAGATGATGAGTGAGGTGGTTGGTTGCACTGTTGTCTACGGTTCGGCCACCCCTGACCTTGAAAGATATTTTCTGAGTCAACAAAAGCAACTTCTAAGGATTGACCTGGATCAGAGGATTAATATGGTTCGTCAAGAGAATGGCGAACTCGTGCCCTGGCCCAGCGCAGAAAAGAATGAGATTGAGATTATAGATATTCGATATCAGCGCAGCTTGATCTCGCCTCAGCTTGCTTCAGCGATATTAGAAACATTAGATCGTGGCGAGCAAGTATTGCTATTTATTAATAGGAGGGGCTACGCTCCTTACCTTACCTGCGATAACGGATGTACTCCAAAATGTACTCGCTGCGATCTCGTTATGTCTTTACATAATCACCCTAGTCCATCGCGATTACGATGCCACTTATGTGGTTTGACAAGACTATTTGATGGGAAATGTCAAACAGAGGGATGCGAAAAGATTTTACGACCAGTCGGGATCGGAACACAACGCGTAGTTGAAGAAATTGAGACTCTTTTCCCGGCCGCTAAAGTACGACGCTGGGATTCTGATTCGGTGAAAGGCTCGAGGGGACATTTGGAAATAATGCAAAAAATGCAGAGACAAGAAATTGACATCATAGTGGGCACTCAAATGATCACCAAGGGATTGGATTTCCCATACGTCACATTAGTTGGCGTTGTTGTCGCCGATGGATTATCAGCCGAGGGAGATTTCAGAGAACATGAAAAAATGTTCGCAATGTTATCTCAGGTCGCTGGTCGAGCCGGTCGAAGTGAATTAGCTGGGCGGGTTATTTTTCAGACCTTTAATCCGTCTCATAGGGTGATTGAAGCAGCAGTGAGTCACGATACCCAGTCGTTTTTAGATACCGAACTTATATGGCGCCGTGAGTACGGCTATCCTCCATATCGGCGAGTTGTCCGTTTAGGGATGCGCCATCACAATGAGGAATATGCGGAGGAAGAATCCTCGCGGCTTGCACATAATCTTTCAATCGTATCTCTCGCGTATTCTAATAGTGATGTACGTGGCCCCTTTCCACCAAGAATTTCCAGGGCCCGTGGACTCTTTCGACGGGCGATACTAATATTCTCTCCCAATCCTGAAGAGATTCTTAGAGAGTATGGCGATTTACCGTCAGGTTGGATAATTGACGTTGACCCGGTGGATTTTGATTAGTTTGAATATATGGGCTGCGCCAATTTCTAATACGTGCGATGCTTATGGGTAATGACTATACGACCGATTCGTTACTTGGGCGATCCTGTCCTGAGGTTGCCTACACGTCGAGTTAGACGTGTAAATTCGGATATCCAACTACTTGTCACTGATATGATTGAATCGATGTACGCCACAAATGGCGTGGGTTTGGCTGCTCCGCAAATCGGTATTTCTCTTAAATTGGTGGTTATTGGTATGCCTGATGAGAATCCTTTTGCTTTAATTAATCCTGAGATAACTAAACGTGAGGGAACTAGAGTTATTAGCGAGGGTTGTTTGTCAGTTCCTGGCTATTCCGGGTCAGTTACTCGCTCAGAGCGGGTGACCGTTCGTGCGCTCTCAGCTAAAGGTGAACGGGTACACATTACCGCGGAGAATGATCTATTGGCTCAAGCACTGGAACATGAGACCGATCATGTCAACGGTTTACTGTACGTCGATCACCTAAACGTCGCGTCGGATATTCGCTACATGCACCCGAGAGCTGATGACCAATTAGGCGATGAGGATATGGAAGAATTAGACGACAACTTAGTTGAAAAGCCAAATAAAGTGTGATTTTTTGGAGAGAGGTTGGTTGATATGGAAGGCTTATTACTACCGATAGCACTTGCCGGAGCATTTTATTTTATTTTATTGCGCCCTATGCTGAGCCAAAACAAGAAACGGAAGGCCACCTTAGCCGAGCTTGATATTGGTGATGAAGTATTAACTACGTCAGGTTTTTTTGCGACGGTTACAGATATTGTGACCTCAACCTCCGGCCCGATGCGCATCCACTTGGAGTTGACTGAAGACGTGATTGTCGAGGCAACGCCCGACGCTGTAGTGTCTATAATTCCCACGTCTGAAGTCGAGAGAGTTGAAGAGTCTGCGCTAAGCGATGAGGAAGTTGACAGTCCTGAGCGGAGTGTTGAGAGTTTCGAGAAGACAGAGTCTGAAGACTCCTGAACCGGATTATGCGACAACGCTGCTTGGCAGTATGCTGATTAACAATACGGGTTTGTTGGTTTTACTAGAGGTTTGGTAATGCGCAATACAATTTCGCTTATTTTTATTCTAGTCGTGACAGTATTCTCTCTTGCTTTTGTCTGGCCAAATAATGCGAATGAGCATCTTCCCAACCTCCCTGGAGATCTGTCATGGCCAAATGGTTCAGGATTAACAATAGGAGAGTTTGATCGAAGTTCCCTTAGGTTAGGTCTTGACCTGCAGGGTGGGACAAGATTGTTGTTACAAGCGGAGGTGCCGAATGATTTTGAGGGAGATCTCACAGAAAAGATTGACGGAACGATTAGCGTACTTCGTAAACGAGTAGATGGGGCAGGTGTTGCTGAATCCGAGATTACGAGACAGGGAGCTTCTAATATTTCCGTGCAACTACCGGGACTTTCGATAGATGAGGCCCGATCTTTAATTGGAAGAACTGCACAATTGAGATTCTGTGAGCCTGCGCAGTCAGCGCTGTTGACTCTTAAACCTTGTGATAATGAAGGCTTGTGGTATGAGGCCGTGGGCACCGTAAACGGGGAGGTGAGAGCTCTGACGGGCGCTTACCTCGAGCCCAATACCTATGTATCATTCAACGAAATTGGAGATGCTCAAACGTCGTTCGAATTTAATGACGAAGGAGCTGAATTATTTGAACAAATTACGACACGAGCGGTTGATAATCGAGGTCAATTTATTGGTTCAGATCAGATAGCCATATTCCTCGATTCTGAGTTACTCTCGGCGCCTAGAGTAAACGCCGTGATTCGATCGAGCGGTGTAATCACTGGGATGACACGGGAAAGTGCGCGCGAGCTAGTTATACAGCTTAATGCGGGCGCGTTGCCACTCTCGCTGACAGTATTACAGGAGCAAACGGTGGACGCGACACTAGGCGCAGATTCAGTAGCCAAATCACTCTTGGCGGGCTTTATCGGACTGATTCTGGTCGGCTTATTTATGGCTCTTTACTACCATTTCCCAGGCGTTATAGCGGTGTTTGCCCTGACGATTTACGCTATTATTACGCTCGCTCTGTTTAAGCTTATTCCGGTGACACTAACGCTTGCTGCGATTGGAGGCTTTATTCTGTCAGTAGGGATGGCTGTTGACGCAAATATTTTAATCTTCGAGCGTATGAAAGAAGAACTGCGGGTTGGCCGTTCAGCAATGAATGCAGTTGATGCAGGCTTTTCGAGAGCGTGGTCGTCTATTCGCGACTCCAACATAACGACGTTAATTACGTGTTTCATTTTGTACCTACTAGGCGGTGGAATTCAGCTACCGGTGGTAGGCGCCTTCAGTGCTCCACTTGTTCAGGGTTTTGCGCTTACGCTCGGATTTGGGGTACTGATATCGATGTTTTCCTCAATCGTAGTCACGCGTACTTTGCTGAGAACCTTTGTCAAATCAAAGTATGCGCGTCGGTGGATTAGTTTGGGCAGCATTTCGTCATCACAATTAGAGGAGATAACAGATTCTGAGGGGGCAGCTTAATGGATCGAGCGACATCTAGTCCAAAGAGTAATTCCTCTAACGGGATTGATTTGGTTCGCTCGCGAAGATGGTGGTTTTTGATATCTGGGTTACTCATTTCCGCTTCATTAATACTTCTTTTGATTCCTCCCGGATTAGTTCGGGGTATTGAATTTAGCTCAGGTACTTCGATGCTTCTTAAGTTTGAAAGCTCTCAAGTCCAACAATCCGAACTCCGACAAGCGTTCTCGGAGTTCGGGCATGAGGAGGCTAGGATTCAGGGTACGGGGGAGGGCGAATTCCTTATTAAGACAGATCAGTTAGATATTCCGGTCGGTTCATTTAGCGAAGTTGTGCCCGAGTCAAACTATCAATCTTCGTCACTGACCGAACCTGTGCAACGCAGACCAGAAGGAACTTTGACAACGGGAGAATCTACGGACTCTGTCGGCACTGTTTTCGTTAGAGCCGCATTGAATGACGATCCTTGTGATCTTTATTCAGTGCGTGCTGAGGTACCAGTCTTGACTGAATTGCGAGTGTTCGCAAAGATGAATTGTCCTGAAGGTCAAAATTTTGAAGTGTTAGCTAATGGAGTTATGGGCTGGGTATCTGAAAAATCGATGCATTCGTATGTGCCTAATCCGACAGGAGTAGCTGTTTCGACCGAGGAAGATATAACAGATCT
>Ga0066372_10001216_pt1 | contig 10318 bp, 9 predicted proteins | sample Knorr_S15_td_250_FD_77011 | JGI IMG/M metagenome (GOLD analysis project Ga0066372, IMG submission 77011) | Marine microbial communities from Southern Atlantic Ocean transect - Knorr_S15_td_250_ad_251m_LV_A | ecosystem: Environmental > Aquatic > Marine > Oceanic | place: Southern Atlantic ocean... | reverse complement strand
TTCCCTTTTCCACTAACATTACTCCAGCCACCACCATTTGCAATTAATAGTCTCATTTTATTAGCCTACATTCAACACAATATTAAGCAAAACTATAGAATTGTTTTAAAATTCTTAAATTTTAAATTCACTAAAATTCTTTTTATAAGAAAGATGAATTATTAGCATTAGTTAATTGATATAATTACTAAAAAGAAAAATCATATGAAACAAAATCCAGGTTTTCGTGCGTGGTTTTACTTTAGACAAGGCTGGACAACTTATTTTGCCTTTATTTTTGCAGCTGTAAACACACTTACAGTTACATATTATCTGGCAGTTGGGAAGTATCCTTTCCTGAACGATATTTTTCCCACTTTTGTACATTACGTTGCAATTGTCATCGTTATTGGTGTTCCATTGTTAATTCTAGTAGGATACGCTCATTACAAAAAAACCCCATCATTTAGAGCTGAAACTGATGTTGGTATGGAGACGGATCCATATCGTAGACGGATGGTGGTTAATGGTGAAATTTCAGTTTCATTAAATTTAAAATTAATCGAAATAATATTACATCTATACAAAAATGAGAAACTGTCTGAAGAAAAATTTGACGAAATTATAAAAATCAAAGATATTCTTTCCAACCTTGTAAAAGAAAGAAGTTTTGCCAACAAAAAGGATCTAGAATTTTACAAACAACTTGATGAGTTTCATAAATAATTTTTATGACTAAAAAACTAATTGTAGGAATCATCGTGATGATTTCTTTAGCTCTTATTGTTGGTTATCTTGCTGGTTCTCAACACATACCTTTTTCAAAATCAATTAATCTTATTTATACCCAAAATTTTTCATCCGATTCTGAAAGATTTGAAAAAATTGATCCAATTTTGATGGAAACAAACATTGAATCTCTAATTAATATAGAAAATACAGGTGATTTAGAAAAAAAAAGAATTCAATTAATTAATTTTATCTGGAAAAGTAATTCTTTACAAAATAGTGAAATGCCTGAAAAAATAATTAACAATATTGATGATCCGCGTTTTTCAGAAATAAAAAATCTTGAGAGAATCGATAAAATAATCATAAATATGGAGTATGGTATAAACTCTTATCCATACCTATTTCATCCTGTAGAGAAAAATAACAAATTACTGATTTATCATCAGGGCCATGCAGGAGATTTCATTCTTGGAAAAAAAACAATATCATATTTTATAGATAAGGGATACACTGTAATGGCTTTCTCAATGCCATTATATGGATCAAATAATTCACCATCTTTAGAGCTCGAAAATTTCGGTATTATAAAATTTGACTCTCATAATAAATTAAGATTTTTAGATTCTAAAGATTTTTCAGCGACAAAACTATTTTTTCATCCAATAATGGTATCTCTAAATTATGCTGAACAAAATTATAACTTTGAAACATTTGATATGATTGGATTATCTGGCGGTGCGTGGACTATTACGTTATATTCTGCAATGGATGAAAGAATTTCCAAAATTTTTCCAGTAGGAGGACCATTACCGCATTATATTACACAAAATGAGCCTGATAGTCACTGGCATTATGAAGGCAATAATTTATCATTATACAGAATTGCAAACTACCTTGAAATTTTCATTATGAGTTCATACGGTGAAAATAAAGAACATGTAAAAATTCTGAATAAATTTGATAGCTGTTGTTATTCTGGTATAGGTTATACTACATTTGAAGAAAACCTGCAAGATCACATTAACATGTTAGGGCAAGGCAGATTTGTTGTTTATCTTGATGAAACACACTCTGACCACATAATTAGTGATTTTTCATTAAAATTAATTGAAAAAAACCTGAATTAGAGGATATCACATGAAACTAGATAATAGAATAATACTAATTTTAGTTGCCGCAATTGGAATCTATGCTATTTTTTTATTCATGTCAGATTATAATATAATCTCGGAAAAAATATCTAATTTTAAAATTGGTTATTTACCACTAATTCTTTTTCTTGTAACTGCTAGTTGGTGTCCTGTTTTCATAAAATGGCATTTTTTACTTAAAAACTGTGAAATAGATATATCATTAACAAAAAATATCGCAGTTTTTTTATCAGGGTTAGCTTTTGACATCACGCCAGGTAAACTTGGAGCACTAATGAAATCTCAAATTCTTAAAACAAGTTTTGATATTCCTCGTACAAAAACTATACCAATTGTACTAGTTGAAAAGGTGTATGATCTTATCGGTGCTATTCTAGCCTCTATAATAGGAATAATAATTCTAGGTATGGATACATATCTTATCATTATCGCAATTTCAGTTTTGATTATGATTTTCTTTTTTATGTATTATAGACCAGCTTCTGAATTATTTTTTAAACGTATAACAAAAACAAAATTTTTTTCAAAATATGTTGAGAATATATCAGAATTCGATAAAACAGTCAAAAAATCTACAAACGTAAAAGTTGCTACAATATGTATTCTGCTTGCAGTTGGATATTGGTTTATTGTTTCAGCTGCGGTTTACTATACTTTGATAGGTTTTGATGTCAACACATTAGATTATCTGAAAGTTCTCTCTATTTATGCAACTTCTATCCTTGTAGGAGCAGTATCGTTTATTCCTGGTGGAATTGGGATTACTGAAGGTACACTTGTTGGTTTATTCACTATAGAAGGAATAGGTGTTTCTACAGCGCTAATTCTTAGTGTAATGATTAGAATTTTTGTTTTATGGTATTCTGTATCTATTGGATTTATTTCGTTGAAATTTACTGGTTGGTTCTCATTTAGAAATAATTCTTTTTAAATTCACTAGAAAACATTCTAATTTTTTTTGTAGTACCAGCGTTTAAAAGGAGCATCAAAAGAAATTTTGTTTTTTGTAGCCCAGCTGAATGTTTCACTTAATCCCTCATCCATAGATATTTTTGGTGACCATTTGAGAATTTTTTTAGCTTTTTTATTGTTACAGTTAAGTCTATCAACGTCATAAGGTCTTTCCCTACTTTCATCATATTTAATTTTAGTTTTCTTTTTAGCAATTTTTAATATTTTTTTAGCTAAACCCAAAATTGAAATTTCAGTTCCAGAGCCAACATTAATTATTTCACCATTGGCTTTCTTTTCAATTATAGATTTTATTATAGCTGAAGCGGTATCTTGAACATATGTAAAGTCCCTAGAAGCCTTAACATTTCCAAGAGTGATTTGTTTTGAACCATTTAAAATTTGATTCATTATTTCTGGAATGATATATGGTTCAGTAAATCTTGGTCCGTAAGAATTAAACGGTCTTATAATAACAGCTGGGAAGCCATTTTCTTTATGTAACGTGAATGTAGCACGATCTCCAGCGAGTTTACTAACAGCATAAGTAGAATGAGGAGTAGTAGGATGATTTTCGTCCATGGGTACAGTTTGAGCAGAACCATAAACTTCACTTGTCGAAATTTGCACAAACTTTTCGACAGATCTTGATTTAATTGAATTCCAAAGCATATTTACGCTTCCATTTGTGTTCACGTCAAAAAAATCTCCTGGGTAATAAAATGAATCGGGAATAAAAGGAAGTGCAGCAAGATGTATAACAGCTTCTTGATCTGCTACAGCTTTTTTTACAGATTTTTTATCACGTATATCTCCCCTGATTATTTTTAATTTTTTATTTGATTTAGGAAGATATTGTTTTTTTCCAGAAGAAAAGTTGTCCAGAATTGTGACAAAGTAACCATTAGTTAACAACTGACTAACTACTTCAGATCCAATGAAACCTGCACCACCAGTTACTAAGACTCTTTTGTCCCGAAATTTCAATTTTAAATGGTTAATCAAAAAGGCTCTTTTATTGATTCCGTATCTTTGTTATGATTAGTAAAATCAATAAGTTATAAAATGATGGCTACATTATGGACTTAAAAAATAAAAAAATACTTGTTACTGGTGGAAATGGATTTCTTGGTAAAAACATAGTAAGGAATCTTGAAAATTTAGGAATTAATGATATTATCATCCCATCATCAAGTGACTGTGATTTACGAAATATGAATAATTGTAAAAAGGTAGTTGATGGTATTGATGTAGTTTTCCATCTAGCTGCACATGTTGGGGGAATTGGTTTGAATAGGGAAAAACCTGGCGAATTATTTTTTGATAATCTGATAATGGGCACCCAATTATTGCATCAATCTAAAATTGCAAATGTTAAGAAGTTTATTGCTCTTGGAACAGTGTGCAGCTATCCCAAATTTACTCAAATACCATTTTCTGAAGATGACATATGGAACGGGTATCCTGAAGAAACAAATGCACCGTACGGACTAGCGAAAAAAATGTTACTAGTTCAATCTAAAGCTTATAGGGAACAATATGATTTTCGTTCAATTGTTGTTATTCCAACAAATCTGTATGGTCCCGGCGATAATTTTGATCCATCTAGCTCACATGTTATACCTGCATTGATTTTGAAGATTTTTAACGCAAAAAAAAATAATCTTGAGCAAATTGAAGTTTGGGGTGATGGAAGCCCAACAAGAGATTTCTTATTTGTTGATGACGCTGCAAAAGGAATTGTTCAAGCTGCAGAAAAGTATGATGAAACATCCCCCTTAAATCTTGGTTCATCTGAAGAAATTTCAATTAAAAAACTAGTATCTCTAATATCTGATATTCTTGATTATAATGGGAAAATTGTTTGGAATAAATCTAAACCTAATGGCCAGCCACGACGTTGTGTTAGCTACGTTCTAGCAAAAGAAAAAATTAACTTTGAACCAAAAGTAAATCTCTCCGATGGCATGAATCAAACTATTGAATGGTTTTTAAGCACTCAAAAATAACAACGTGGACTTTATGTTGAAATAAGTGGAAACTTATATTAGAAAATAATATTTTCGAACTTTATGACTACTACTGTATTGATTCCAACAAAAAATGAATTAATGGGTATAAAGGAAATTTTACCAAAGCTTGATCTTAATTGGGCAGACGAATGGTTCTTAATTGATGGTCATTCTACTGACGGTACTGTTGAAGAAGCTACAAAACTTGGATTCAAAGTTATTCAGCAAACCGGTAAAGGTTTAAGCAATGCATACAGAGAGGGTGTGACAATCGCCGGTTCTGAAAACGTTTTATTTTTTAGTCCAGATGGAAATGCTGAACCTAGCTATATACCTAAATTAATTAAAAAAATGGATGAAGGTGATTATGATATCGTTCAAATTTCTAGATTCGGCAAAAAAGGAATGAGTGAAGATGATACTATAATCACTGGATTTGGTAATCGTATGTTTACATTTTTAGTCAATGTTTTTTTTGGAGGAAAGCTGACTGACTCATTATTTGGTTTTAAGATCATAAAAAAACAAACATTTCAACGTCTGTGTCTGGATGGGGAATCACTTACTTTAGAACAACAAATGAGTATAAAATCATGCAAATACCATCTTAAAACTTTTGAAATTGATGGAATTGAACCAAAAAGAATAGGGGGAGAGGCAAAAATGAAACCTCTTCATACTGGTTATACACTTAGCAAACAAATAATCAAAGAATTTATTTTTTGGAACTAATTATGGAAAGAAAAAAATACACTAAATGGGATACATTATATGATTCTGAACATAGGAGCTTGTTCTCTAAAATAGAAGAAATAGCTATAAACAATTATTTCTCTAAAATATTTACCAAAGCGATTTTATCCAACACTAATTTGAAATCTGGAAAAGTCTTTGAACCTGGTTCAGGTGGAGGAATGGCTAGTGCAAGACTTGCATCATTAGGATTTGAATTAACGTGTATGGATCTATCTCAAAACGCTCTTAGAAAAAATACATCTTTATTCAAATCATTATCTTTAGATGGGAAATACATTTTGGGTGATATTTTTCATATTCCTATCAAGAGTGAACAATTTGATATTGTGTTCAATCAGGGAGTAATGGAACATTTTAGATTGGAAAAAATGAACCCATCTCATGGAGTGCACGAAATGCTACGTACCGTCAAAAAAGGTGGCACATTAATAATTTTAGTTCCTGCCTACTTCTCTCCTCTTTTTCTGATATACCGTTTTCTGAAATTTTTTCATCTAATTGAAAAATTTTGGCCCTATGAAGATCAAGATTTTTTGCATAGGAATGAATTGTTTGAGATGATGGAGAAAGCTCAATGTAAAAACATAGTTGTTAGAAGATTATGGTCCTCATTCTTTTTTTCAATGATTGGATATTGTAAAAAACAGTGAAATCAATGGAAACAACTATTCAATTATCGCGATCTAATATCGCATTATACCTAGTTTTAATAATTGTAATCTCGTTAGGTTTAAAATTATACACGGTAGACTTCTCCATTCCTCCACATTCTGATGATTTTGGGTATATTGTAGATTCGGTGCAATATAATCAAGGTGATTTTTTCATTAGTCAGAAAAAAAATCCTGGATGGCCTCTTTTTTTAGCTCCATTTTTATCAATTATAAATTCAGATAATTTTCTTGATTATGCAAGCATTGCTAGAATTCTAACTATAGTGATTTCAGCAATCACTATAATACCAATGTATATACTTGCCAGAAGATTTTTTGATGAAAAATATTCATTAATAGCTTCCTGTCTTTTCGCATTTGAACCTCATCTAAATTATAATTCTGGAGGAGCTATGTCAGAACCATTATTGATTTTAGTTCTCATTTCATCAATGATCTTTATTCTACATGACAAAACTAAATATCATTATCTAGCTTTCATATTTGCTGGACTTTGTTGGTGGATAAGATTAGAAGCTATCTATCCAATAATCGCAATCAGTGTGATATATTTTCTGATTCATCGTTCCAAACCCAATTCCCTTAGAAACTTTTCATTTTGTGTAGTATTTTTACTAATAGCAATTTCACCTATGTTTATTCAACGGGATCTACAGTTTGATGATCCATTTTACGTATGGTATAGTGGAACTATACTTTCAGATGATTATGCTGAATTATTAACTAGTCCAGAGGAAGCAGAAATCACAGATTTTGTAGAAGAACGTGGTGTTCTTGGATTGATGGATAGATTAGCAAATGGTTTGATGGTTCTACTCAACACTCTATCTAGAATTTCATTCCCATTTTTGTTTATTTTAATACCATTTGGAATTTTATTTTCTTTAAGACTAGTAGATCAAAAACTAACGAGAATTAAAGCAAATTGGATTATGATAATAATCATAATTTCCATTTTAATTATCCCGTTTGCTATAGTGGACGAAAGAAGATATCTATTGGTATTGTTCCCATTTTTGATTATTTTATCAGTCATTCCCATTCAAAGAGTAACAAAATATGGTCTTAACACATTTAGTTTTAATGGTAGGCAGAAATCAGGCTTTTTAGTAATAGTTGCAGGTGTCATCTTCATTATTTCTAGTGTATTTACAATAGGAATAGGAGAGTTTGGCTTTGGACCACCAAATACAGCTCTTGAGTTTGAAAAAGTTAAGTTTACGGAGCATCTGGTTGAAAACTTTGATGGAAGAATACTGAGAGAACAGACGGTGGATGATTATCTAGCATATGTTAATCTTACATCTGGTGATAGCCACTTTAAATTATTCAAATCTCCAAGGGGAAAGGATCCATTTCCTGATCGATACGAACCAGGAAAAGTTGTTCGGATCAGTGTATATGGAAAAACTATGGAAGAATTGATTACTAATGCCGAAATTAAAGACCTAAAATTCATAGGAGTTCTAGAAAAGGGCAGTTATTTTTTCCCATTTTTAGATAATCTATATCACAACGAAGAAAATTACCCTTATATGAAAAAGATTTTTGATTCCGATCAACTGAATTACAAAGAATTTAAAATAAAAGTTTTTGAAATTGACTACAAAAAATTTCATGAACTACATGATTAAAAATTAAAATAAATCACTCTACGGGTTCAAATTTTTCATAATCTATCTGAAAAATCTTAAGATGATATTGATAACCATGTTCAGACGAATCATATATTTTAGTTAAATACGGGATTGCTTCATTTTTAAAAATATCCTTTAGGAATTGTGGTCTATTTTCACTTTCATCAGCAATAATGTGGGTTAACCCTTCGTTTTTTCCATAATCAATGAATTCGTTTAGCGAAGTAAAGATAACCCTATTCTCATCTTTCCATGTTGGGTCGTCATACAGTTTAATTCTTTTTACTTTTTCTTCAATTTCAGAACTTAAAATAGGGAAAGTGCCTAAATTCGAAATCACGTCGATTTTATTATGTACATATTTTGCTTCTGGATAATAACCATTAATTACTGACGTTCTTTTGCTAACTTCTAATCCTACGTGATAAGCATCTAATTCATACTCATAATCTATTTTGTTATAATCTAGATATACTATTGATGATAATAAAATAGCAACAACAACAACAATCGTCATAGTTTTAATTCTGTTAACTTTTCTAGTTATTTCTTTTACCGTATAAACCGAAATGACAGAAAGTATTGGAAACAAAGTAAGAAAATATCGCGGTTCTGCTATACCTCTGGAAGAAGCATAAATGATAGGTATTGACATAAAAATCAGAAATAATAAAATCGTGTATTTATCAAAATTTCTATTTCTAAAAAATGCAAAAAATCCTAATGGTAAAAAAATAAAAAATATTGGAAAAATAGATAACGCAGCCGATTTTATTAGAATGGATATGGATTCAATGGGATTTAATGTATTGCTGGGCAAAATACCAGAAGAAACTTGTATGGCTGCAACAGAATGACTAAAAATTCCATCAAATCCCATAGTTTCTATTCTAACAAAAATCATTGGTAATAGAACTACTAGAAAAATAGATATTGCTATTAAAAACCTTGGAATGTTTATTTTATAATCTCTATTTTTTAGAAGAAATAAAATCGATAGTGGAATAATCAGTACTATGCCCTCATAACGAACAAGACAAGCTAAAGCTAAAAATACAAAGGATAGATATTTGAATTTCCAATTATTTTGTAAAAAAAGAACAAGGCACGATAATTCCAATAAAATAAAAAGTGGTTCAGAAAGTCCTCCAAGTGAGTTTTCTATAATTCTTGGCTGAAATACAAACAATGACGCACCAAGAAGCGATAATTTGTTACCACAAAACTTTCTACACAGAATAAACATAGGTATTATCGTGCTTACAGAAATTATTACACTAACATATCGCTGTAATTCCATGTAATCCAAAAAATTCTCTGAATTGAAAAAATAGAAAAAAACTGAAAGAAATGTAGGCCAACCATTATTCGGAATATTATATGGTATGTTTGAAAAAGTACCAGAGATGCTTAAATCATTGGCGTACCAGAAAAAGTTAGCTCCATCAAGAGTAACAGGTATTCCCTCCGGAAAATAAAAAAATCTAAGCAAAAACCCAGCTAACGCAATTATTCCAAGACATATTATAGCATTATTAGAAAATATTTTGGATTTACTTTCAATCAGATTTTCCATAAACATCTATTACTAATATAACAAATTTTCTGAATGTGGTTTTCCTTGGTTTATAATCAAAATTATCGTCATAATGTTATCATCTTAAAAAATTGCAAATATGAGTAAAAATAAGACTTTGGACTAAATTAAACTATTAAAGTAATTTGTTATGATCTTATACAAGATTTTATTAAGAAATAGGTAGCAGACTCATAATGAAACTTCTTGTAACAGGTGGACTAGGATTTATTGGTAGTAATTTCATTCTAAAAATATTAAATGAATACAAAGATTTTAGCATAATTAACGTAGATGCTGAGCTTTTTGGTTCTAACCAAAAAAATTTACAGCATATTGAATCATTATCAAATTATCAGTATGTCAAAGGCAATATCACGAATCACAATTTAATGGCAAATCTAATCTCTCAGTGTGATGCAGTAGTAAATTTTGCAGCCGAATCTTTCGTAGATAGAAGCATTTCAGATCCTAATCCATTCTTAATATCAAATATACGCGGAACTTTTACATTATTAGAAATTATCAAGGCTGAAAAAAAACGATTCGTCCAGATTTCTACTGATGAAGTTTACGGAAGTTTAAAAGATGAAAGTGCAGACGAATTTTCTAGATTTAACCCATCCAGTCCTTACGCAGCAACAAAAGCGGCTGCAGAACATCTGGTTAATTCTTATGTTTTAACATATGACTGTGATTGTGTTATAACAAGATGTACGAATAATTATGGTCCTAGGCAATTTCCGGAGAAACTCATTCCAAAAACTATTCTTTTAGCAAAGCAGAATAAGAAAATTCCCGTTTATGGAAATGGTAAAAATATTAGAGATTGGTTGTTTGTGGATGATCA
>Ga0066372_10001215_pt1 | contig 10323 bp, 9 predicted proteins | sample Knorr_S15_td_250_FD_77011 | JGI IMG/M metagenome (GOLD analysis project Ga0066372, IMG submission 77011) | Marine microbial communities from Southern Atlantic Ocean transect - Knorr_S15_td_250_ad_251m_LV_A | ecosystem: Environmental > Aquatic > Marine > Oceanic | place: Southern Atlantic ocean... | reverse complement strand
TGAGATCAATTGGACACCTGTAAACAATAAAAGCACACTAAGGACTAACATCGGCATGCGCTCGTTTAAGCTTGTTTCAGAGTAGAGGTAAGAGAGCCACCCTTCCTTCCTTCCTTCAGGAAAAAAGAGCTTGCCAACTGAAAGGTAAGCGGATGTCACAAACCCAGCACCAAAGGAGAGACTCCCCATCAACCCAAAGATTTGAATCGGTCTCGTAGAGTAGCTCATAAGAAACCGAATCATAACCAAATCCAACATCACGCGCACAGTACGAGAAATCCCATATTTTGACTGGCCGCGTGTACGGGGATAATGGTTGACCTTAATTTCCGTGATCTTCGCCCCAATAAGGTTCCCAAGCACGGGAATGAAGCGGTGCAGTTCCCCATAGAGACGGATATTTTCAATGACATCACGACGATAAGCCTTGAGTGTACATCCGAAATCGTGGAGTTTGACACCAGTCAGGCGAACTATCAAACGATTAGCAAGCATTGACGGCAATCGCCTAAGAACAAATCCATCCTTCCGGTTCGCACGCCAGCCGCTGACAATATCGTAACCTTCTTCAATCTTATTGAGCAACAACTGTATATCGTTAGGATCATTTTGTAAATCCGCATCTATTGGTATAATGACACTACCTTGCGAATGGTCGAAGCCCGCACTCATAGCCGCAGTCTGACCAAAGTTACGTCTAAAACGAATGACCTGCACATTTGGATCAGCAGAAGCAATCTCTTTCAAGACATAGAAACTTTCATCAATACTACCATCATCAATAAAAATAATTTCGTAAGTTCTCTTAAGCTTTAACAGTGTATCACAGAGCCGATCATAGAGTTCAGGTAGGTTCTCAACCTCATTCAACAAAGGAACAACGATAGAAATTTCGACATTATCTTCTGGTGCCATACACGTTTTTCGGCTCTATTCGGCTTTTGGGACTAATCCAGATTATACATTAGTCTCACAGCTAATGTAAATCCTTTATTAAATTTGACATTTGTCCATAATTTAACTATAATTCGTATTCGGATGTCTCTTTAAGTGGAGAAACCAAGAGGAGCTATGATGGTTATAGTAACAGACACTGCAGCAGAAAAGGCGCTCTTACTGCTAGAACAATCAGCAGAAGACAATCTTGATGAAGGCAAAGAACACGGTTTACGCATGAAAGTTGTCGGTGGTGGATGCTCTGGCTTTCAGTATGAACTCGGCTTCGACGAGCAAAAGAGCAATGACAAAATCGCTGAGCATAATGGATTGAAGGTTTTGATCGATCCACGTAGCCTACTTTATCTTGCCGGATCGACTCTCGATTTCAATGATGGTTTGATGGAATCTGGGTTCAAAATCACGAATCCAAACGCAAACTCAACATGTGGTTGTGGTGAATCTTTTAGCGTATAGGTAACAACTGCTTACTCTCTCCTTTTAATTTTCTAATTCTCTCTTTAGTCTTTCGGGAGAGGATTCTTGTTGCACAGTAATTCGTTAACTATCCCACCTCAATATAATTGTAATAAAGGCCCCTTATGCGGTTTGCTTATTTCTGGCAATTGTGGCAGGTAATTCTAGTCTTAGCCATGGTTATCGGTATAACATCATTCGTTTATATCCGGCTTAAAAGTCCAGTTACGACAAGAGTACGCGCAATTCTTATCTGCCTAAGAATCCTAGCTGCAACTATCCTTCTCGTTTGCCTACTTGAACCAGTTTTAGTTCAGCAGATAGATATTACGCCTCCGAATAACCTACTCATTTTAGCCGATAGATCCAAAAGCATGAAAATCCGGGACGTATCATACAACGATGAGAAAGTCGACCGTATGTTTCCAGTGAATCAGTTGCTGTTCAGTCAGGATAGTGATTTCGTTAAACAGCTCAATGATCGTTTTACTACGCATATTTACCAGTTTGATCAAAACCTTGAACGAATTCCTGGAAAAACTCTTGAAATCCACACGGGAACAGGACTAACCGACATTACCAAATCCATTCAAACTGCCATCAATGAATGGCGAGGACAAGCAATCTCTGGTATCGTATTAATTACTGACGGAGAACACAACGCGTCAAAATTTGACGTGAACCAACTTGTGGACATAAAGGTACCAATTTACCCTATTGGTGTTGGTAATCCGAACCCACAGAACGATCTAGGAATTATCAGGATCGAAGCTGATCCTGTAAGTTATCTTGATCATGAAACAACAATCAAGGTAACCATACGCAACAATGGTTATACAGGTGCGAAAATCCGTCTGATGCTTAAACAGAACGATCGTATTATAGGCACAGAAACAACTACTCTGGCGAATCAGACAGACCAGATTGTTACCTTTACTGTTATTCCCAAAAAGGAAGGAATGCTTCAATATCTTGTTTCGCTACCAGTATTAGACAACGAAATAACAACCGAAAATAACCAGAAAAAATTCAGCCTCAAGATTGTCCGATCACAACTCCGTGTCCTCTACGTTGATGGCCTTCCTCGCTGGGATTATGCTTTCTTAAAACGCGTCTTGGAAAAAGATCCAAACATAGAAGCAACCTGTTTAGTTCTATCACTGGTAAAAAGGAGCTCACAAATCCAGGCAAAGTTCCCACGAAGTGAAGCAGAATTACTTGCTTATGATGTACTTATTATTGGTGATATCAAGGCAAATGAACTTACCTCAAACCAACAACAACTAATTAAGATTTTTGTTGAGAAGCACAGCAAATCAATCGTGTTTTTAGGAGGTAAAAACTCACTAGGTAGAAAAGGCTTAGGACGTTCAGAGCTGGCTGATTTGCTGCCAATCGTTTCACCTTTAACTGGTTGCCGTTCCTGGGATCAGGATTTCTCGCTACGCTTAACAACACAAGGTAAATTCCATCCCATTATGCAACTTGGAAAAACAAGCGAATTAAACGATACTATCTGGCGGGATTTGCCCCCACTTTCAAGACGAATTAGCGGGTTTCAACTCAGAGGTGGAGCGACAACACTGGCTGAATTCCACCATCCTACATTAACCGAACCAATCATTGTTTTTCAACCGTATGGTCTTGGAAAGAGTTTGTTAATTGCTGCTGAAGGCTTATGGAATTGGGGTTTTGGGGTATGGGGTTTCAAAAATGAGGACGACAGCTATACTCGCTTCTGGGGACAAGCAATTCGTTGGTTGGCAAGCCAATCCTCTGCTAAACAGATCCGCATTATTGCTGATAAAAGCACATATCTGATTGGTGAAGAAATCAAAGCAACCATTTACACTTATGATAAAACTTACCAGCCCCTTAACACAGCAAATCTTAAGCTCGATGTTACACTGCCCAACAATAAAGTTTTCCAGATTCGAACTGATCAAGACAATTCAGTGCCTGGTAGATATACGGCGAAATTCTTGGCAGATAAGGAGGGCAAATACACACTGAAAGCATCAGGAACCTTTGATGGTGTATCTATCGGAGAAGATAAAATCACAGTCTTTTCTGAGCAACAAGTTACTGAATTTGAGAATCCACGACTCAACCGCAGATTATTGACATCACTAGCAAAACAAACGAATGGTATATACTTCCCCATCGAAAAAGCGAGATCATTACCAGATCAAATTGAGGATCAAAAAGAACCAGTCTTTGCTACCGAGGAAAAAGATCTCTGGGATAGTCCAATTACATTAATTCTTGCAGCAGGATTACTCGGATCCGAATGGTTTTTGCGAAAACGGAAAGGTTTAGTCTGACCAGTTCTATTCTGTTGTACTCAGGGTATCCCCACCGATCATCTGGTACAGTTCTTGGCTATACCCAACACAAAATATCTGACCAATTTGTAGAGTTGGAGCTCGCAAATTGCCACTACGACCAAGCGAAGCCATTAGAATTATCGATCTATCTGTTTGTCCTGGAGTAAAAACCTCGATTTTGTTACCCTTGGCTACGTAGACCCGTGAAGCACCATGAATTAACTCCCACGCAGAACTTTCGTCGATTTTTTCCTTATTTGCGTAACTATACTGTGCCACTTGAAAACTGTTTACGTCAAGAACCTCTTGCGCTTTCTGGCAGGAAGTTCAAGATCTTCGGAAATAAAACCAGTCGATTATCATGTATTTTCTGTGTTCTCCTTTTTATTGATTGACCTTGCAGCTTCGCAGATCCACTGAATTTCTCGATCGTCGACTGTTCGAAGATCAATCCAAAAACAGTCATCCTTAACTCGACCAATAACTGATCTTGGCTGGTTACGGAAGCTTTCAGCGATTGAATCAGCAGATAGTCGCTCTGACTTCAATATAATTGCCAAACTCGGCAAATTAGCGACAGGTAAAGATCCACTACCAATTTGAGCGAGGCTCTTCTCAATGCTAACTTGAATTTCTTCTTTGAAGATCTCCCCCAACCGTCTTAGTAATTGATTACCCACCTGCTGGAGTTCGTCAAGTGGGCGTGTGTACCAATGAAGCATCGGCAGTTTCTTATCCAAACTAAGGTCATTAAGATATAATCTTAGCGTGGCTTCTAGAGCAGCAATTGTCAGTTTTCCGACGCGCAAGGCGCGCATGACCGGATTTTTTCGGATTCTCTTGATCATCTCATCTTTCCCAACAATGATACCAGCTTGGGGTCCACCTAGCAATTTATCCCCACTAAACAAGACAAGGTCAACACCTGCATCAATCCGGTCACGCACAACCGGCTCATTTGGCAAACTGTATTCGGTCAAATCAATAAGTGATCCACTACCCAAATCTTCTACTGTAGGGATATCATATTGCCGTCCGAGTTCGACAATTTCATGTATCGCTGGCATTTCCGTGAACCCAACAATTTGATAATTACTCGGATGGACTTTTAAAAGAAGAGCAGTATTTTCATTAATTGCTTTTTCATAATCTTCCAAATGGGTTCGATTCGTTGTACCAACCTCTTTCAGGATAGTGCCGCTGGATTCCATAACATCTGGGATCCTGAATGATCCGCCAATCTCTATTAATTCTCCACGTGAAACAACCACTTCTCTATCCCGAGCAAAGGTATTGAGTACGAGAAAAACTGCCGCAGCATTGTTGTTAACAACCGTTGAGGCTTGACATCCAGTAAGTTGCTGCAACAGCGGCTCTGTAATGCGGTCTCGATGTCCTCTTTTACCAGAGGTAAGATCAAATTCTAAGCTAACGTAGTTCTTTGCCGCCTCGACCAAACTTTCACGGGCCTCATCACTCAGTATCGACCTGCCCAGATTTGTATGTGTAATCGTACCAGTTACGTTGACAATCGGTTGTAAATTCTGTGTCATGATTGATCTAAGTCGCATCTGAACCATCTCAGCAATCATTGACTCATCCGGTATATCCTCCACTTCTGGCGTACATACTATCTGCCGACGGATATCTAAAATAACGGATCGCAAGACTTCTGTTATCAGATTCCGCGAAAACTCGTTTTGAATAATAAGAAAGGATTGAGAAGCTAATAGCTTTTCGATAGCAGGAATACGTCGCAAAGCGGACAACTGAACAGACGTCATTTCTTTTTTCATCAACATAATTTCAAGAATATACTTGACACAACGTAAAATCGTCAAGGCCAAAAACCGGTATTAGACCATTAGGAGCAATAGATCAAAAATGTTTTCTATCTTACGAATGTTGCGACGTTTACATCGCCGGACTCAAAACCGTTATATTCGACGTGTCATGATTACCATCGGTATTGTAATGGTTTGTATCATGATCAATTCCGGTACCTTTTACTACTTTGAGAAACAAGTGCAAGACGTTAGCATTTGGGATTCGTTTTGGCTTAGTTTCACCACCATCACCACAGTTGGCTATGGTGATATTTCGGCCAAGACAATTCAAGGCAGATTAGCCACGATGATCTTACTATATTTCATTGGATTAGCTTCCTTCCCCTACTTAGTCACTCAGGTGGTTGATTTAACCGTTGAAGGAGCTAACGAACGACGGCGTGGACTTGCGGACTTACGAGACAGTTTAGGAAAACATATAATCGTAGTTAACTTCCCAGATGAACTAACTGTGGGTGCCATAATTGATCAGCTATCATCAGACCCATTATGTGCAGACAGAGAAATCGTCATCATTGCAGATACCCTCCAAGAACTCCCATTTAAGAGAGAAAAAGTTCATTTTATTCATGGATCATCAATGCAAATGGACACACTCCAACGCGCAAATGTCAAGGAAGCTTACGTCGCTCTCGTTCTTTCAAGCGCTTCGGATCGTCGATCTGCTGATGCCTTAACGGCAGCAACAGTTTCAATGATTGAACAAATTAATCCCGACATCCGTGTCATTGCAGAATGTAGCAGTGTTGAGCATTTGACACTTTTTGAGCCACTTCGTTGTTCCGCAGTTATCCCAACACAAAATATCGGGGCTAAGTTGCTAGCACAAGAAATCCGAGATCGCGGACTTGCACCAGCAGTATCAGAATTACTAACACAAGCAGAAGGGAGCGAACTTTACAGTGAACCAATCGAAGAAATCATTTCACTCAGACCTATGACTGTTAACAATCTTCAGTCTTTTCTGGTCGAACTCAAGATACAACTTGTTCTGGTTGGCATTATTCGCGATAATCAACCTTGGATTAATCCTACTGCAGACCTCGAACTACAGGAAACAGATCGGCTGATTCTTATCAGCCATTCGCGTCAAGACTGGGAGTCTATATATAGCCAAATTAAGCACGCTATCCAAAATGAATAGAACTCTGTTTTGATTCGGAAAATCGGCTATGATATAATATGGGGAAATGGGGTTTTCAGAAGTAGACCAGCATTTCATGCGTCGAGCTATAGACCTAGCAGCCAAAGCCAGTGGACGGACAAGTCCTAATCCAATGGTAGGGGCGATAATCGTCAATTCGGGTCAAATTGTTGGTGAAGGCTACCATAAACAAGCTGGCACGCCGCATGCTGAGCCACAGGCTTTGGATCAGGCAAAAGGCTCTACTCGGGGTGCTACAATGTATGTAACACTAGAACCATGTTGCCATTGGGGAAAGACACCACCCTGCACTGATATGATTGTCCAATCAGAAATCAACAAAATATTCGTTGCCATCGAAGATCCCAATCCAATAGTAGCGGGTAAAGGTATAAAACAAATTCGTCAGTCAGGAATAGAGGTGGAAGTTGGTCTCTGCCACGATGAAGCATATCAGTTAAACGAGATCTTTATTAAAAATATGGTGGTGAAACAACCGTTTGTAATCCTAAAAGCAGCAACCAGCCTTGATGGAAAAATTGCAACCGCTACCAGAAAATCTCAATGGATTACCTCATCAGCAGCCCGTCAAAAAGGACATGAACTTAGGGACAAGGTCGATGCTATACTTGTTGGAATTGGGACCATACTTGAAGACAATCCATCCTTGACCACACGGTTTCCCAATCGAGATAGTCAAGATCCAATTCGGATCATTGTTGATTCATTCTGTCGCACACCAATCAAAGCAAAAATCTTCAACACAGAAAGTAATGCACAGGTCATTGTTGCAACAACCAAATTTGCACCCAGAACAAAAATTGAAGAACTTAAATCTGCAGGCGCAAACGTGCTAATTGTAGACTCCAATAGTAAGCGAGTTTGCCTAACATCCTTGATGAATAAATTAATGGAACTTGGCATAACTAGTGTTCTTATCGAGGGGGGCAGCGAGATTCACTCTTCTGCATTACACACAGGTATCGTTGATAAGGTCATGTTTTTCATTGCTCCAAAATTGATTGGAGGGAACAATGCTCCGGGGGTAATAGGAGGTAACGGAATCGCAAATTTGTCGGAGGCAATCGATATTCATAATTGGGAATTCACAAAAATTGGTGAGGACTTCCTAGTTGAAGGATATCTTAACTAAGCCTATGTTTACCGGAATCGTAGAAGAAGTTGGGATAGTTCAACTAGTTGATAGATTACCCCAATCTGCCAGAATCGAAATTGAGGCAAAAAAAACCTTAGAAAACAGCAAAATCGGCGACAGCATTGCTGTTAACGGCGCCTGCCTAACAGTTACAAATCTCACTATGGACAGGTTCAATGCGGATATTTCCGCCGAAACATTACGGTTAACGAATTTAGGAAATCTTAAGGTTGGCTCACCGGTAAATTTAGAGAGATCAGTTCGACTTGTCGATCGTGTTAACGGACATCTTGTTCAAGGGCACGTCGATGAAGTTGGCAAAATCATCGGCTGGAAGGACGAAGGCGATTCTTCTCTCATGCGTGTGTCAATTTCGCTAAAATCAATGCCATACATTGTTTATAAAGGTTCAATTACCGTTGATGGTGTCAGCTTAACAATTGCCAACCTGTTAGACGACTCTTTTGAGATATCGCTAATTCCTCACACAAAAGAAGTAACTACCATGGGACAGAAGCAAATAGAAGACCAAGTTAATATCGAAGTAGATCTTATTGGTCGCTACATTGAACGGTTGTTAACTTCCAAGGCACAAACTAACCAATCATCTAGTTAATACTCAAGAAAAAACACAAAAATGAGTGAATTCAACACTATTCCAGAAGCAATTGATGCCATACAAAATGGTGAGATTATTATTGTTGTAGATGATCCTGATCGTGAAAACGAGGGAGACTTGGTCATGGCAGCTGAAAAGGTTACATCAGAAGCTGTGAATTTCATGTTAAAGCATGGCCGGGGAATGATTTGCCTACCTGCAACAACGAATCGATTGTCAGAACTAAATTTACCATTAATGGTTAATCAAAATAACGAAACTATGCGTACAGCTTTTTCAGTAACAATTGATGTTAAAGGCGTTAAAACAGGCATATCAGCCTATGAACGAGCGATGACAATAAGACGATTCATTGAGCCAGATGCAACCGCGACCGACTTCATGCGCCCCGGTCATATTTTCCCGCTTCAAGCAAGCGAAGGTGGAGTTCTCAGACGTGCGGGTCATACAGAAGCCGCTGTTGATCTCGCTCATCTCGCTGGTTTATATCCCGCTGGTGTTATCTGTGAAATTTTAAATGATGACGGTACAATGGCACGCACTCCCGAACTCCTTGATTTTGCTTCTCTACATAAACTTAAAATTGTCAATATTGCTGATTTAATTGCGTTTCGACACCAAAAGGAATCACTCGTCAAACGGATTGCTGAAGCTAGCCTGCCAACCCGAAATGGTGATTTTAGGCTTTACACTTACGAAAGCACAAACGATGCAAAAACTCATATTGCATTGGTTAAAGGCGAAATTATTTCGGGAGAACCAATTTTAGTCCGAGTTCACTCACAATGCCTAACAGGTGATATTTTTGGGTCGCTACGCTGTGATTGTGGACCACAACTAGAATACGCGATGAAATCCATTGAAGAATCAGGTTGCGGCGTAATACTTTACATGCGTCAGGAAGGTCGTGGGATGGGACTTGGCAATAAGATACGTGCCTACCAACTCCAAGATGTAGAAGGACTTGATACAGTTGAAGCCAATGAAAGACTTGGGTTTCCACCGGATCTCAGAGACTATGGAATCGGGGCTCAAATTTTATCCGATCTTGGCGTTAGTAAAATGCATCTGATGACAAATAACCCACGTAAGATCAGCGGCCTTGATGGGTATAATCTTGAAGTTGTCGAACGCGTGCCAATTGAGGTCTCTCCCCAGCAATTCAACTGTCGATATCTTGAAACAAAACGATCGAAGCTAGGTCATCTGATTCTTCAAAAAATGAACAATTAATAGGCAAAGGATAAAGAAACATGCCAAAAATTTATGAGGGGAATCTAATTGGTAGTGGGTTAACATTTGCAATTGTTGTCAGCCGATTTAACAGTTTCATCACTGACAGATTGCTTGAAGGTGCACTTGACACACTCAAACATCACGGTGTAGATTTGGATGATGTTTCTGTATTCCACACACCAGGTTCGTATGAAATCCCTTCCACGGCTAAGCGCCTCGCAGATACAGGAAAATTCAATGCTATTATCTGCCTTGGTGCTGTAATCCGAGGAGAAACACCCCATTTCGATTACATTGCAGGTGAGAGTGCATCTGGCATTGCACAAGTTTCGTATGCAACTGGCATCCCAACAATTTTTGGAGTTATTACCACTGACACCATTAATCAAGCAATTGAACGTGCGGGAGCAAAAGCAGGTAACAAAGGCTCCGAAGCCGCAACAGTAGCAATCGAAGTAATCAATTTGTACAAACAAATAGATCAGTTATAGGCCATAATCCAAACCGATTAACAAAAGAATGGTCCCTAAAAAAGTATCATGATCTCTATTATTGATTATAATGCCGGGAACTTGACGAGC
>Ga0066372_10001212_pt1 | contig 10336 bp, 9 predicted proteins | sample Knorr_S15_td_250_FD_77011 | JGI IMG/M metagenome (GOLD analysis project Ga0066372, IMG submission 77011) | Marine microbial communities from Southern Atlantic Ocean transect - Knorr_S15_td_250_ad_251m_LV_A | ecosystem: Environmental > Aquatic > Marine > Oceanic | place: Southern Atlantic ocean... | reverse complement strand
GGTCGGGAGCACCCATCTCGATCCACCGTTTAAAGTCGGCGACAATCGACTTGGGCAAGCGGTTCTTCGGCGGCATGACCAGTTCGGAATCAAGATAGGTAATAGCCCGATAAAGGTTGCTCTTATCCGGATTGCCCGGAACGACTGAAACCATACCCGACTCGCCTTTGCCAAGGGTTCCTTCGCGCAAGTCGAGCCGCAGTTTGCCTTTGAGCTTCCCGTTTTGCTCCGCCTCAGCGGAGTGGCACTTGTAGCAAATCTCAACTAGGACAGGCCGGATTTTTTTCTCAAAAAAATCAGTCCTTTTCGCTGCGGTCACCGATGTCACCGGCATCGCCAGCAGGCCAATCACAAACGAAATAAAAAGGGCTTTGGCGATGGGTTGCAACACGGGAAAATTGCTTGGCAGCCTGGCCGGGTTACTTCTCCACGATCCAGATGTTACGGAACTGCAGCGGGTTGTCGTGGCCCTGCAGCCTGATTGGGCCAGGCCTGCCCTCAGGACCGCCTCGGCTTCCGGGGCATTTGCTGTCGATCTCAATGTTATTGTGGATAACGATGCTGTTCAGGCGGATGGTTAACCGGGTGTTTTTGAGCTTTCTGCCGTCCTTCACGACGGCGTTGGTGAAATCGACATCGTAGGTCTGCCATTGCAACGGTGGTAGACAGGCATTCACGTCGCTGGCCCGCTTGCTGTAAATGCCGCCGCACTCGTTGTTTAGCCCCTCGAGGCCAAACGAGTCGAGCACCTGCACCTCGTAGTCGTCCACTTGGTAAAAACCGCTGTTGCCTCGGCCCTGACCTCGGGCGGCGGGCTTGTATGGGAGCAGGAACTCGATGTGCATGTGGTAGTTGCTGAATTTGCGCCGGGTACGGATGTCTTTTCCGTCGGTGTTGAGCATGCCGGTTTTGGCATCGACCCGGCCGCCGGTCCATTCGTTTTTGTTGCTGCCATCGAATAACACAATGGCTCCCTCGGGAGGTTTTTTGCCCAGCGTCCCGCTTTTACGGACGACGCGCTCCAGCCGGAATGTTTCCCCGCCGGCGTAATGGCCCTCGGCCACGCCTCTGTCGGTGATCATTCCAGCGGCTCGATGGCCGAGCGGCGGGAACTTTCTCGTGGCGCTAAACTCACTGGCCGACTTGGCAAGGTAGCGGTGCTTGCCCTCGGCGGCCGTAAATTCCCCACGACTCTTCTTTATCGAGCCCTGGAGTAGCGACTTGTTTTTTCCGTCCCACCCCGCACCGGGCAGACCGCCGGGCAGAAGCACGGTCTGGAATTTGCCCCCCCCAAGCGCGATCACCTGAGCGCCGAGCTTCTTGCCGCCGGATGTTTTACCAATGTATTCGCCCTGGATTTTAAAATCGACCGGAAGCGTCGGGTCTGCCGGGTTGGTCCATAACCCATTGGCGGCCTGCGTGGAGACCAAGCCAATGGCCAGCGAGAAAAAGATCATGGTAGTTTTCATGCTAACGAATGGCGGCAACCTATCTGATTGGCCAAGTGGGGGAAAGTCCTTTGCATCACTTCCGGCTCCCAAGCGGCCGCGCGCGGAGATTGCGAAATCGCACCACCCCACCGGAGCCGTGATGCTGGATGCCGAACCGGCCCCGCAACGACTGGCGGTCCTCGAGGTCGGAAACCAACCGGCCATTGATCCAGGTTTGAATCCGCGTCCCGACGGCTCGCACGCGGAATTTGTTCCACTTGTCATCGTGGAATAATCCTCTATTTTTTTCCCTCATCGCTGTGGTTTGCTTCGCGCCCTTCGGAAAGAGCCACCCGCCCAGCCCAATGCCGTAAACGCCGCCGTTTTTGCCGGCGGACTCGCGCTCGATCTCGCACTGGTAGCCCTTGGGCTTTTTGGTTTCGCCGAACAGCCGAAACCCCAGACCAGAGTTGAAATGGTCCTTTTTTGCGGCAGACTGCTCGGGAAGTTTCACCTCGGCCTCGACCTCGAAGTCGGCCATCTGCACATCCGAAACCACCCAGACGTTTGCCGTGGAGAAGAGATGCAACTCGCCGTTGACTGCTTCAAGTCGGTCCGCCCGGCCGCGCGGCGTCCAGCCCTTGGCCGACTCACCGTCGAAAAGTGCGACCCAGCCGCCCTTGGCCAAGGGAGCAGTGGCGGGGTGGAATCCGGCGACATTCATCATGATGCGGTACAGGCCACCGCCGGCAGTGACGTAAAGCACGTTGGCTTCCGCGCCGGTGCCGAAACAGCAGTTGGTTGGTAGTGTCTCGGTCGGGATATAGGCTAGCTCCAGGCCGCTGGCAGTGTAAATCACGATGCCGAAGCGGTTTGTAGAGCGCACGGCGGCATAGATGTTTCCCTGAACGTCGATCGTCATGCCGTCGATGCCAGCTTCGGCGCCGAAATCGACGATTACTTTCTTTGGCCCCAAGCTGCCGTCGCTGCGAATCGTGAACGCGTTCAATGTCATTCGGCCATTCGGGGCGTTGTTATTCTCGGCGACGTAGAGCGTCCCGCCGTCTGGCGACAAGGCGATGCCGTTGGGCTTCTCGACTTGATCCGCGCCGATCGCCAGCTTCACAGAACCGTCCGCCGGGTTGTAACGGTAAACCGCCATTTGGTCCTGTTCCTCTTTTTCGCCGCCGACATAGCGCGGATCGCTGAAGTAAATTGTTCCGTCTGGCAAAATCACGAGGTCGTTGGGCGAGAGGTAGCGACCGCCGTTGAATTTGCCGGTGAGCACTTTAGGTTTTCCGTTCGGCAAGATCTCGCACAGCGCCATGAGGCCATTGTTCGCGCCGCAGCAGGCGATCAACCGCCCATCGCGGTCGAACATCAGCCCATTGCTCTTGCCGGAGGCTGGGCAGTGGACGGTGGTTTTGCGGGTCTTGGGATCAAACTTGTGAACCTGGCCGGAGGTGCCTTCGCCGCTGGGGATGTCGCTGAAATACACCGAGCCATCGGCTGCCACCGCGACGCCTTCGGTGAATTCGCCATCGTTCCACAGTTTCTCAAGCTGCGAACTTGATGGCAAAATGGATGGGCTGCCGCTCGGCTTTGTCGTCTCGGCTTTGACCAAGCGCGTGGAGCAGGATAGAGCCAGCAGAAGACAAATCAAAAAACGAATTGGCATACGGGAAAACTGACAGGCCAAGCGCGCGGAGGCAAACTCGCAGCTACCGTCACTCGGCTTTTGTCACTTGCCAGCGTTCGTTGAAAAATCCTGCCGCTGCGATGCAACCGGGGTCGCCGGCGTTGTATGGCTGGCGCATGTCCACCAGCGCCCAGTCGGGCAACTTGGGGGTTTGTGTGGCGTTGCTCGAGTGGCCAAACCGGCTGAAGGTGAAGCCTGAATTGAGCACAATGTACCGCTTGGGGTTGAGCGGGTTCGGAAAAATCAGAACCGGCGAGTGCGTTGCCGCTTCCGCTTCCGCTTGGCCAAGTTGCAATGTCGTTTCGCTCCACGTGAGCGGTAGTTGATCGATGACGCGGGCGATGACTGAGTTGCTTTCCGGGTCGCCCCAAAGGATGAGGTTGCAGTCGGCTATGTCTGCGCTGCTAACGTCGTCGTCGTCCTTGACGAGTGGCTTGGCGCGAAACTGAAGTTCCCAGTCCGACAGCGCCTGGCCAAGCTGCGCCTCGGTCCACTGGGCGGCCAAGCGGTTCATCGCCTGTCCAGTTGGTCGGACCATCAAAAACCGATCCATGAACGCATCGTCGATCGGCCCCTGCAGGCCGGGGCGCTTGGCCAGGCCGGCGAATTCAAACCGGCCGACGGCTCGCCATTTACCGAACGCCCTGACGAAGAGCGACTCCCACGAGCGGTCGGTGCGGACGCGTGCGCCGGCTAGTTTCTCACCATCGATGATGACTGCGGGTTGCCCGTTGGGTTGCAGCGGACAAAGTCCCGGGGGTATGGACAGGATTAGGCGCGAGACGTTATCGGTGCTCGCCTCGACGAGTTCGTTGCTCGCTAGGCGTGCCTCTACGCGGGCCGGCTTCCAATGTTGCTCCAGGCCGTCGACGCCGACCCAGGCCTGCCGGGCGTAGCGTAGTGTCCGTGTAACCAGTCGCACCCCGATTGGCATCGGATTACGGCCGTTGGTGGCGAGGGCGTTGATGCGCTCATCGATTTCCGCCTTGGCTACCGGGTGATATTTGTGGCCGGTGTCTGGGCCGATCACGTGGCGCAGGGCCAAGCCTTCGCCGGCGAGGTGGTCTTCCATGATCTGCGCGGCTTGCCTCTGTTTGTCGATCTCGCCGCTGTAGGCGACCGTGGCGGTGTTGAACAGGTTGCCCGCGTATTTTGTGGCGTCATAAAGTCCCCAAAGCGCCTGCTCGTACGCGGGGGGCATTGCATTTTTTTGGGCTAGGCCAAGGTACTCGAGGGACTCGGCAAAACCTGCCCCCGGTGCAACCGACACCCAGTCGGCGGCGAAGTGGGCGCCCAGGTGCCAGCAGCCGCCCCCGCCCATTGAGAAGCCGCGGATGCTCACCCGGTTGTCATCGACTGGATGTTGTATTTTCGCGTGCGCGAGCGCTTCAAGCACGTCCACCTCGCCGGCGAACTTGAACGCGTTACAGAATCTGCCGTATGGGTGGAGGACGATGGTGTCCCGAGGGGTGAACTGCCCGGCGTTGGTGCTGCGTTGATGGATGAATTTGAGTTCGCTCAGCTTGTTGTCGCGACCGTGGAGCCAGACGTCTAGCCGTCGTTTTCGCCATGGGTCAGTGGAGACCGATTGCGGGATCACCAACCCGTACGGTTGCACCGAATCGTCTAGCCGGGAGACATAGCCGCGCACGACCAGGCCGGTGGCGCGTGTCCAAGGTGTCCTGCCGCGGGCCAATTGCGTGGCACGTTCGCTGCCAGTGGCGAGCAACTCCCTGGCGGTTTTGAGTTCGCTCTGCTTGAAAAAGATTTGGTGTCTCAGGGCCCAGTCAACAGCCTTGTGATAGATCTGTATGTCGGGCAGGTAGCGGAGCAGCGGCGGTGTCTTGGCGTATCGCCTGGCCAGTGCGTCGATTTCCTGGCCGAGAGCATCGGTTTGTTCGCGGAGTTGGGTGCGGGCGTCCGCGGCAAGATCTATGCCGATGGCCGGCACGCGAGGGGTCTTGGCGACGAGAGGTTTGGCCGGATCGTTCGCTTGGCCAAGCGCGGTGGCGGCGAGGCCGAGCGCCACGATGATGCTAGCCGAGATGCGGTGGGCCGTTGAAAAGTCAGTTGATTGGTTGGATGGCATCGCCATTTTTGATGGTGCCGGATTGAATGACAGCGGCTAGGACGCCCTGTTTGTCGTTTGTCATGCGTTCGCGCAGGCCGGGTGCGATCTCGTCCATCTTGTGGCAGGGATCGCGCGGCGCGGCGATGTGTAGCACCGCCTCGCCGACGCGGACGTCGCGGCCGGCCAGCGGCACGAGGTCGATGCCCTCGGTCTCTATGTTGGAGCGAACCCGGCCGGCAGCGATGTCGGGCAGGCTCAGTGCGCTGGCGTGCTCGGCGATCTGCTCCCGTTCGATCAGGGTTACCTGGCGCTGGGTTGCCTGGTCGGTGGAGCGGGATTGGCGTTGCCAGTAGCGGGTGTTGCCGACGATGCCGGCGTCGGTCTCGACCACGATAGAGTCTGCAGGGAGCATTGGTTCGCCCGCGACCGGCGGATGCAGGTGCAGCGAGGCCACGCGGCCACGCGGCTGATTTTCAGGATCGGCTGCCACGCGGCGAAGTGTGGCGGCAAAGCCACCCGGGCGCAACCGGCGAGAGTCGTGGCGTTAGTTGAGGATGCGGCTACCTTCGGAGAGGAAAATACCCTTGAAATTCATCTCTAGCGCCTGTGGGTTCGTGGCTTTTTCGAGGGCCTCTTCCTTGGTGATGATGTCGTCCTTGACCAGTTGAAACAGGGACTGGTTGAAGTTTTGCATGCCATCGTCGGTGCCGGTCTCGATGGCGACATGGAGTTTCTCGAGGCGGTTCTCGTTGATCAGCTTGGAGATAGTTGGTGTGTTGATCATGATCTCGATGGCGGGAATGACATTGCCGTCCTTGCGCACGGTCATGCGCTGACAGATGATGGCCTTGAGGGTTCCGATCATCTGCTTGCGTACTGACTCGCGTTCATCAGCGGGAAAGAAGTCAAGCACACGGGAGATGGATTGCGGCGCATCGATGGTGTGCAGGGTGGACAGGACCAGATGGCCGGTGTCGGCCGCGCTCATCGCGGCGCGGAAGCTGATGGCATCGCGCATCTCGCCGACCATGATCACGTCGGGATCCTGACGCATGACATGCTTGAGGCTGTGTCCATACGATGGCGTGTCAAGGCCGATTTCACGCTGCTCGATGATGCAGTTTTTGTCTTGGAAGACGTATTCGACTGGATCTTCTATGGTGATGATATGCCGCTTTTGAGTGGTGTTGATGTGATCGATCATCCCGGCGAGCGTGGTGGACTTCCCGCAGCCGGTTGTCCCGGCCACCAACACGATGCCCCGGTGCTCCTCGGCGATGGACTTGATGATCTCCGGCAGGCCAAGGCTCTCGATTTTAGGAACCTCAGCAATGACGTAGCGCATGGCGAGGCACCACTTGCCGAGATGTTGATAGCAGTTCGTGCGAAATCTGCCAATTTCGGGAACATGATAGGAAAAGTCGATCTCCCGCTCGTCATTCAGTTTCGTTTTGAACTGCTTGGGAACTATGTTGTCGATGATGTTGTCCAGCCATTGCGCGTCCGGTTGTTGGTTCATCTCGGTCTCCACCAACTGGCTGCTGATGCGGTACACCACCGGTGCATCCGGCTTGATGTGGATGTCTGAAGCCCCAGCTTCCACGGCGGTTTTCAGTATTTTGTGAAACAATTCCATCTCAATAGGGCGGGGGAGACAATCAGGAAAACTGCGGCCCGGCAAGCGTCAAAACAGCGTTTGGCCAAGCCGAGGGTTACCATTCAATAACGGCTGCGCCCCAGGTCAACCCGGCGCCAAAGACGAGTAGCAGGATCAAGTCGCCGCGTTTCACTTGCCCCTGCTCGATGGCTTCGTCCAGCGCGATGGCTACCGAGGCGGCGGAGGTGTTGCCGTAGCGCTGCAAATTGCTAAAGACCTGGTCTTCATGGGCACCCAAGCGGTCGCTCACGGCCTTTAGGATGCGCATGTTGGCCTGATGCGGGATGATGCACTTGATGCTCTCAATCTCAAGTTCGCATCGGGCCAGGGCCTCTCGGGCGGCGGTGGCCATCGCCGTGACGGCGTTCTTGAACACCTCCTGCCCGTCCATCCTGAGATAGTGCAGCCGGTCGGAGATGGATTGGCTCGAGGCCGGGTGCAGACATCCACCGCCCGGCTGTGAGAGGATCGAAGCCTTCCGCCCGTCGGCCCCCATGCAGGCGGTCAGCAGGCCGTGCGTGTTTTCGCGGTTTTGCAGCACGGCGGCTCCGGCGCCGTCGCCGAAGAGCACGCAGGTGTTGCGATCCTCCCAGTCCACGATGGAGGAGAGTTTCTCCGCACCGATCACCAGCACGGTGTCGTACGTGCGGGACATGATGAACTGCTGCCCTATCTCAAGCGCGTAAACGAACCCGGAGCAGGCCGCCTCGATGTCGAAGGCCGCCGCATTGTGTGCGCCGATTTTTTCCTGCACGAGACAGGCCGTGGCGGGGAAGGGCATGTCCGGCGTGATGGTTGCCAGGATGATCAAATCGACATCGGCGGGATCGACCTTCGCCCGGTCGAGGGCGCGCTTCGCCGCCAAGGTGGCCATGTCGGAGGTGTACTCGTCGTCAGCGGCGATGCGGCGCTCCCTGATGCCGGTGCGCGTGGTGATCCACTCGTCGGTTGTGTCCACCAATTTCTCGAGGTCGGCATTGGTCAGCACTTTTTCCGGCACGTAGGAGCCGACGGCGGAAATTGAGCAGGTGCGCCCAACGAAGTCGTGCTCGGCACGCGGATTCTTGATCGCGGGATTAGTCATGCCTGTGCACCGGCCGGCTCCGGCTTGGCTTCGGCCAGCCTGGCGTTGGCTTTGGCCACGGCGTCGATGATGTGCTCATTGATGTGATGATCCAGAGCCTCGACGGAGTGCTGCACCGCATTGCGGATGGCCCGGGCGCTGGCTGAGCCGTGGCAGATGGTTACTATGCCGTTGACGCCCAGTAGAGGCGCGCCGCCGTAGCTTTCTGTATCGATCCGGTTTTTGAGGGAACGAAACGCATTTTTGGAGAGGGCCGCGCCGATTTTCCGGATGGGCGTGGCGGTGAGTTCATCGCGCAGCCAGTCCATCATGCGCAAGGCCAGGCTCTCGCATGACTTGAGGACGATGTTGCCGACAAAGCCGTTGCAGACCACGACATCGAGTCCCTCGCTGAACAGGTCGTGTCCCTCCACGTTGCCGACAAAATTCAGGTCGAGTCCCTGGCAGAACTTGAAGGTCTCCTGCGTGAGGTCGTTGCCCTTGGCCTCCTCGGTGCCGACGCTCAACAGTCCCACCCTTGGCCGGCTCTTTCCGAGCACTTCACGGGCGTAAATATCTCCCATGATTGCGTAGTGCATTAGATGCCGAGGCTTTCCCTCGACGTTTGCCCCGGCATCAAGGAGGACGAAGTTGCCAGTCTTGGTAGGCATCACCGTGGCGATGCCAGGGCGATCCACGCCGGGCAGGGTGCGCAGCTTGATGGAGGCAGCCGCGACCAAGCCGCCAGTGTTCCCGGCGGAGAGGATAGCGTCGGCTTGGCCCTGCTTGACCAGGTCCATGGCCATGGCGATGGAGCAGTTTTTTTTGCGGCGCAATCCCTCGACTGGTTTTTCCTCCATCGAGAGCACCTCCGGCGAGTGCACCACCTCAATGCGTGCGGCGAGATGCCCCGCTTGGTGAAGCACGGGGCGGATGGCGTCCTCGTCGCCGACGAGGTACATTGTCCGAATGTGGTCGTGATGCCTGAGCGCCTGTAGTAGACCGTCGATAATGACAGAACAACCGCTGTCCCCGCCCATGACATCCGCCGCTATTCTCATGAAGAAACGGACGCGACCCGGCTGGCTGCGCCCTGGGTTTGGGAATAAATCAGGCGCCGACCTCGACGTTGATGATCTGTTTGCCCTTGTAATGTCCGCACTCTGGGCAGGCGCGGTGGCGTTGGTAGCCCAGATGGTCGCACTGCGGGCAGTTGTCCAGCTGCGGTGCGTGGAACTTGCTGTTGCTGGCACGGCGTTTTCGGACGCGGCTCTTTGATGATCTGATTTTCGGTACTGCCATAAAATTACTCCCCTATTAGAGGTTCAGATTGTCGAGTTTAGACCAAACAGTGGCTTCACTCGTTTTGCCGGAAGCCTCCGTGATTTTGAGTGGTTTACCCTCACCCCAGGCCAATTTTGGGGATCCATCGCAACCGGGCTCGCACAACGGATGTTGCGGAAAACAGAGGAACGTATCTTCCCGCAGGTAAGGCGTCAAGTCTCCTGAATTGTTGATTAATTCTATTTTTTCATCCCCATTCAGCGGGAGTAGGCAGCTCCATCCCTGCAATTCCACGCGGTGTTCGAACGCCCGGAGGCACCGGGCGCATTCGCACTGGAGGCGCATGGTGATTTGGCCTTGCAGCAGAATGTTGTCCCCGGCCCGCTCCGCCGTGAGATCGTAGTCCAGTGGTGCATTCGCCTCGACCAACTCGTCGAGCGTCTCCATGTCCAGTTCCTCCGCCGACAGCTCTCCCTTGAGCTGGACGGGGCCGTCGGCCAGGGTTTCTATGTTCAGTAGGAGTGGCACGTTCTTGAGCGGGTTACACGGCGCGCTTGGCCGAGTGAATTGGACAGCGGCCCGGCCGAAGAGTTCAATTTGAGCCTGCTTGGGCAAGCTTCCCCGCCAGCGCCTCGTTGACCTCGGGGGTGACAAACGCGGAGACGTCGCCGCCCAGTGCGGCAATCTCCTTGACTAGTTGCGAGCTGAGGAAGGAGTACGAGGTCCGAGACATCATAAAAAGCGTTTCCACATTCTCATTGAGGCTGCGATTCATCAGCGCCATTTGAAACTCGTATTCAAAGTCTGACAACGCCCGCAGCCCACGGATCACTGCATGGGCGGACTGTTGCTCCACGTATTCCACGAGCAACCCCTCGAATATATCCACCGACACGTTGGAAAGGTTGGCGGTGGAATGCTCAATCATCGTCTTTCGCTCGGCTAGGCCGAACAGCGCCTGCTTTCCCCCTTTACGCGCTACAGCTACTATCACACGGTCGAACAAACGTGCCGCTCGCTGGATGACATCGAGGTGGCCGTTGGTCAGGGGATCGAAGCTGCCGGGATAAATGACCGTTTTCAAGGGCGGAACTCTAGCAGATGCGTGTGAAAAAAAGAACCCGGACAATTG
>Ga0066372_10001211_pt1 | contig 10337 bp, 6 predicted proteins | sample Knorr_S15_td_250_FD_77011 | JGI IMG/M metagenome (GOLD analysis project Ga0066372, IMG submission 77011) | Marine microbial communities from Southern Atlantic Ocean transect - Knorr_S15_td_250_ad_251m_LV_A | ecosystem: Environmental > Aquatic > Marine > Oceanic | place: Southern Atlantic ocean... | reverse complement strand
GTGTTTGTCTGCTTGGTTCCGTGTTGTTGAACGCGGCTGAGCAACAGTTCACCAACACACAGGAGATCACCACGCCATTCGTGAAACCGGCTGATGCGCTGAAGGGCATCTCGCTGCCGGATGGGTTTAGGGTGCAACTCAGCGCTGCCGAGCCGGACGTTCAGCAGCCGATCTCCATGGCTTGGGACAGCCGCGGGCGGTTGTGGTTGGCCGAGTGCTACACCTATGCCGAGAGTCGGGTGAACTTCGATATGCAGCTCAAGGATCGCATCCTGATTTTCGAGGACACCGACAACGACGGCGTTTTTGACAGGCGCAAGGTCTTTTGGGATCAGGCATCGCAGCTTTCGTCAATCGTGCTTGGGTTCGGCGGTGTTTGGGCCGCCTGCGCTCCCAATATCCTGTTCATCCCCGACAGGAACGGTGACGACGTGCCGGACGCAGAGCCGGAGGTGGTGCTCGATGGTTTCGACAACGACCGCGTGCGTCACAACATCGTCAACGGGCTAAAATGGGGCCCGGACGGCTGGCTTTACGGGCGACACGGCATCCTCGCCAGCTCGCATGTTGGCGTTCCGGGGACACCCATTGAAAAGCGCACTCGTATCAACTGCAGCATATTTCGTTACCATCCTATTACGAAGGAGTTTGATGTCGTCTGCCACGGCACGACCAATTCATGGGGACACGATTGGGACAGGCACGGGCAGCTTTTTTTCATCAACTCAGTGATCGGTCACCTCTGGCATGCGGTTCCCGGCGCGCGCTACCGGCGTATGTACGGCAACCACTTTGACAAGTTCCTATACGAGCTCATCCCGCAGACTGGTGATCACTTCCACTGGGATCAAGGTAGCGAGCATTGGGCCGACCTCAAAAAACAAGGGATGACCTCGACCACCGATGCGGCAGGTGGCGGCCATGCGCATTGCGGGATGATGATCTACGGAGCAGACAACTGGCCGGAGGAATATCGCAGCAATGTGTTTACGCCCAACCTACATGGCCGTCGGATTAACCAGGATACTTTGCGCCGGGATGGGACCGGCTACGTAGGTAGTCATGCGGACGATTTCATGCTAACCCGCGACCTGTGGTTTCGCGGCATTGATCTGGGTTACGGGCCGGACGGCGGTGTGTTTGTTCTAGATTGGTCGGATATCGGTGAATGCCACGAGAGCGACGGCATCCACCGCACCAGCGGGCGCATTTTCAAGATCACTCATGGCGAAACCAAGCCGCTGGAAAGGGATTTGGGTAAACTGGGCAGCCTCGACTTGGCTAGGCTGCAAACCCACAGTAACGAGTGGCACGCGCGCATGGCGCGCCGCTTGTTGCAGGAACGCACCGTTGCCGGGGATGACCTTGGCCAAGCGCGGGAACATTTGTTTGCACTGTACTCCGGGAGCGAATCAATCCCGCACCGCCTCCGCGCCATGTGGGCGCTGCACACCACCGGCGGTTTGGATGAAGAATGGCTGCTGAGACAGTTGAACGACGAAAGTGAGCATGTGCGCGTCTGGGCGATCAAGTTGCTGACGGATGGCGGCCGGGTGTCAGCCAGAGCGCTAGGTCGCTTCGTCGAGATGGCCGGATCGGACATGGCCGGTCTTGTTCAACTGCATCTGGCCTCGACGCTGCGCTTGCTCCCCTTGGCCGAGCGCTGGGCACTGGCCACCCAATTGGTTTCGCACAAGCTTTACGCTACTGATCCGGTTTTGCCTTTGATGATTTGGTACGGGATCAATCCGGCCGTCGTTGAAGACAGTAACAAGGCTGTCCAACTCCTTGCCAAGTGTCAAATTCCCAAGATACGCCAATTTATCGCCCGTCGCCTAGCCGGCGATCTGGGCGCCACCAAGCTGCAGAACTAACGGTTAGCCACTTTGTGAAGCGTTACAAAAGCTTTCTCTTAATTTGAGAAAATTGTGTTGTCGCGACTGTTGCCGCCGGACTTGATGTAGGCGAATAGGTCGAGCAGTTCGTTGCGGTTAAGGGTGAAAATGAGTCCCGGAGGCATCGGTGAGATAGGGGACGGCTTTACGCTTTTGATGTCGGTAGGTTTCACGACGGTGACTTGATCCGGGTCGAGCGGGTTGACGGAGATGTGCAGCGCGCCGTCCTCCTCGAACAACACGCGACCGTTCACCACGTCGCCGTTTTTCCGAGTGATCAGCGATGATTCGTACTGGTCGGAGACGACTTTGTTTGGATGGAGGATGGAGTCGAGCAGGTCGCGGGTGCTGAATCGGCTGGCGACGGAGGTCAGGTCCGGTCCGGTGGCACCGCCCTGGCCATCGAATCGATGGCAGGAGGCGCAGAGTGCGGCGGCGAAACTGCGTTTGCCGTTGGCGAAGTTGCGGCCTGTCATGTTGGTGTCGATCAACTCGGCGGTTTTTTCGAGTTCCCAAAGTTGGCCGGGCCCCTTGGGCTTGGGTGGGGCGGCCGGCTTGTAGACCAGTGAGGCATCGCCGACGAGTTTCTCGAGCGCAGCACGTTCCCTGGCCGGCGCGTTGGCCAGGGCGTCTTTTTGAAAATTTTTCAGGAAACCTCCATAGCTGACGCCGCCGCTCTTGGTCGCGGCATCCTTGTACCAATCAAAATATTTTTTGCGCTGATTCTCTCTCCAGCCGTAACGCAAGTTGCGCAGTGTCATCGCATAGTGGAGGTTTTGAATCTCCGGCGTGTTGGCCAAAACCTTCTTGATGGTGCCACCGTAACCGTCGTTTCTGTCCAGCGCCTTCTTGTCGACGACCATTTTGGATTCAACTTTGGTGTCCATCATGGCCAGCGTCTTGCCGATGACCGACGGCGCCTTGAGGAAAACGAGCAACTGCGACAGCTCGCGGTTGAGGTCGGCGCCCTTGGCCGGGTAGAGACTGTCGAGTGAGGTGACCAAGCGCTTGGCCAAGTTCTTGTCGGCCGGTTCGCCCATGCGGATGAAGGCCAGGGCGTAGGCGCGGGTGAGATCGAGTTTCTGGCGTTCACTGAGCTTGGCCAAGTTGAGTGACAACAGTTTTTTCAGCATGTCGTTCAAACCAGCTGAGTTGCTTCGGGCCAGGGCAATTGCGCCGGTGATGACCGTGTCTACGTCCTTGGCGTTGAGCACGCGTTTTTCCCATTGGTGAACTGGCTGGTTTTCGATGGCGATGCGGGCAGCGTACCGAATGAATCGATCTTCGTGGCCAAGGTGCTTGAACGCGGCGGCTGCGGCTTTCGAATCCTGCCTTCCGTGAAATGCTTCGAGGCGTTTGCGCAGGGCGCGCAGCTTAGCCGCGTCCCGCTCGGATTGCGTTGCCGGTTTCTCCGCGATGTTGTTGCCGGCCCAAGTCACGCGGTACAGGGCGGATTGTGTGCGTCGCCCACCGATAGTGAAGTACATCGCGCCGTCACTATGAAACACGAGATCACTTACCGGGAATGGCTTACCGGCGATGAAAGTTTCGCGTGCTCCTGTGTATGAGGCACCGTCGGGTGTCAGGTGAATGGCATAGATGGTGCCGAAGGTCCAGTCGAGAATGTAGAGCGCGTCCTGGTAGCGTTTGGGGAAATGGGCGCCGGTACCGAACTCGACACCGGTGGGGCAGCCGGGGCCAATGTCGATCGTCGGTGGTAGGCTGTCCGGATAGTAGGAGGGCCATTTGCCGGTACCGGTGCGCCAGCCGTATTCGCTGCCGCTGACGACGTGGTTGACGCGGGTCGGTCGGTACCAAGGCGTGCCGTAGTCCCACTCCATGTCGGCATCAAAGGTGAAGAGTTCGTCGTGGGCGTTTAGCGCGAGGCCGTAAGCATTGCGGTAGCCGCTGGAGATAAGATCCCAGTTTTTGCCATCGGGTGAGACCTTGCAGACCCAGCCGCCCGGTGCACGGATGGTTCGGGCATGGCCACGGGCGTCCGGTTGACGCGGGAGCAACAAATCCTCCTTAAATGCGGACGGGTTGCGTTTGTCGTTGAGTTCGGCCGGAAGTCGAGTGTGGTTGCCGGCGACAATATAGAGGTTTTTTTTATCCGGGGTCAGCATGACATCGTGCGGACCATGTTCGCCGCCACCATTGATTTTTTTCAATGTCTCAACCTTGTCGAGCTTGTCGTCGCCGTTGGTGTCGCTCACACGGTAAAGGCCGCTGCCGTGCCCGGCGATGCCGCCGCCGTTCACCACGACATACAGGCTGTTGAACGCCCACAGCAACCCCTGCGCGTGGCCGATCGGCACGTCGATTTTCTCGATGTAAATCTTCGAGGTGTCCTCACCAATCTTGGGTGGAGTGATGCGGTGCAAATGACCGTACTGATCCGAGGCGATGAGGCGCCCCTTGTGATCCTCGGTCAGCGCTACCCACGAGCCTTGTTTGCCTTTGGGCACAACATGCAGCAACTCCGCCTTGAACCCCTTAGCTAAGGTCAGTTGATCAGGCGCAGGGACACCGGGAGTGCCGCCGCTACCCTTGGTCGCCTTGGCGAAAACATTCCCCCATGGGCTGTCACCAAGTGCGCCTGTTACCTTGGAGGTGTCCCAAGCCTTGGCGTCGAAACCAAGTGTTTCCCATCCTGCTGCTTTCGAGCGGCTCGCACGCCATGATGAGTCGGTATTGATTATATTGTGGCGAGAGGTGCTGGCGGTGATGTCGAGTTGGCCCACCAGTCCGGCGACACTGCCCTCATTCCAGCCGCGCACCGCGATGACATTTCTGCCGGCTTTTAAATGTTTCTTTACGTCCGCTGTTCTGGCGTTGTTCCAGTCTCCACCGGTCAGCACTTTTTTGCCGTTGATAAAGGCCTCGAAGCCGTTGTCGCATGACATTGTGAATTTGGCCGACTGGACCTGCTTGGCCCCGGGCCCTAAGTCCTTGGTATTGAGTTGGACGATTTTCCGGAAGTAAACAGTGTCGTTGTTCTTGACGGCGCCGGGTCCCCAAATCCAATTGGGTTTATCAGCAGCTAAGCCGATAGTTGTCATGACAAAAAGTCCGGTCACGATGGGTAATTTGGCCAAACTTCCTCCCGCTCGTTTCTGTAGGAAAGACATAGCCGGGAGAATAGTGCTTCTGTCGGTAAAAACCAGCAGAAAGAGCCGCAAGTTGAATCGAAAGGCTAGTCCCATTAAACTTCGCCAAGTGCTGATCTCCATTGTCATACCGGCATACAACGAGGCCAAGTACCTTCTCAGGACGCTTGAGGCGGTGCATCGGGCGTGCGCGGTGCTCGACCAGGCGGGATGGGCGAGCGAGATTGTTGTTTGCGACAACAACTCGACCGACGATACGGCGGCTCTGGCCAGGACCAACGGCGCGCGGGTAGTGTTCGAGTCGTTCAACCAGATCGCCGCGTCACGAAATGCCGCCGGCCGTGCGGCCAGGGGCGACTGGCTGGTGTTCGTCGACGCCGACACACAGGTGACACCGATGCTTTTCCGCGAAATGATACGGGCGATGACGTGTGACGACTGTCTTGGTGGGGGTTGCCGGGTGACGTTCGACAGCGGCCCATGGATTGCCCGGCAGACGGTAATTATATGGAATACCATCGGCCGAGTGATGCGTTGGGCTGCTGGCTCGTTTTTGTTTTGTCGCGCATCCGCCTTCCGGGAGCTTGGCGGTTTCAGTCAGGACTGGTTCGCCGCCGAGGAGGTTGAGTACTGCATCCGCCTTAACCGGCTGGGTCAATATTTGGCAAAGCGCATGATCATCTTAAAAGAGCCAGTGATCAGTTCCGGGCGCAAGGTTCGCGCGTTATTCACGCTGAAGAATTTGGCACACGGGTTGGAAGCGATCGTCACTTTCGGAGAAACATTAAAGCAACGGGACAACTGCAGGTATTGGTACGATTCCCTGCGCTGAGTATTCAATCCGACATCAGGATTGCTTCGATATTCTCCGGTATCTCTGGGTTTTTGAGATCCTGTTTTGCTGTCATCAAGTGAACAAAGTTGTTCGCAAGTGTTTCTTCGGGGTGGATGATGTAGTTTGTGTTGCGTCCAATCTGTTCAAAAAAACCTTCCACGGCGTCGGGTTCCAACAGGATGGGTTTTCCATCTTTCAGGATGGCCTTGGAGGTTTTGCGATCGATCGACATCAGGCGGAACTCGAGGTAGCGAAAAAATGTGCCGCCGGTTTCAGGGTTGTACTTGGGTGTGCGCGAGAACAGCACTGGGGCGCACCAGTGCGACTCGTCATCCTTCGAAACGCGGATGCAATGCTCGACCACCGGCGCGTCAGGGTTGCTGATGCGGCGCGGCATCATGTCACCCGGCAACGAAACCGTGCCGCATTTTTCATAGCCGATGATCCTGTAAAGCTCGTTGCGCAACTTGGGATTGCCGCGTGAAATAATGTGAAACAGTTCGTGGTAAAATAGCCGCTCCAAGTCCTTGGCTGATTGGCGGGTGGTGCGTCTGGGGAGGACGATGCTCGTGCCTCGTGTGTACGGCGCAGCGCCTTCATCGTTACCGGTGGTCTTGATTAGGTCGATGCGCCTGGGTAGGTGGTTGGCGAACTTGCCCAGTTTCAGCTTGGCCGCGGCGATCACTTCGCGCAGCGTGGTTTTGTCGGCATCGTCCCACTCAAGCGTTTGGCTTTGGATGAACTCAATATATTGCCCGGTCGAAACCGGTCCGGCCTGCTTAATTTTGGCCGCACGCTCAAACGGACTGAGGCCTTTGATATAAATATCCCCCTTGGCCAAGTGCACCTTGGCTTCGTCAACGGTGGCAAAGTGTACGGAGCAACCCTTGGCTAGGCGCTGATCCGATTTGGCTTCCGCTAGGCCAGTCGCAACAAGCGCGACTTGTAACAAACACAAGAATCGACACAGGTGCATGTTTGAAGACTATTAGTCGCCCAGTGGCATCTTATAGATGCACTGCCAACTGCCGCCGTTGGAGCCGACCTCAACTTGCTGCAACTTGAACCATTCGACGTGGCCGTCGGTCATGAGGAAGTTCCCCCCGGGGGGTTCGCCCTTGGGGCCAGTCGGGTGATTGGCCGTAGGGATGCTTTTCCCACCGGAATCGGTGTACCAGTTGCTCATTCTCAATTTACCGCCACCAAATGATCCGAAACCCTGAATCCGGTCAATCAGGGTTGGGATTTGTGAAGGTGTTCCGGGGAAAACGGCCTGGTTAATTTTTTTTCGGGAATGCCAGCCGGCAATGCCCTTGCTTGCCTTGGCTTCCAACCCATTGATGTTGTAGCCCCAAGAGCCAAGATCTCGGTGTGGCAGCCAGAAATAACCGGTGAGGATGGGGTACTGGGTGGCGCTGTTCCGCCACAAATCCGCCTCGCGGTGCCACTCGTCGGACGGGCAGAAAATTACATGCCCCCGATCCTTCTTTCTCTTAGTTGAATCAAATTTCTGTGGCATGATGTATTTTTCCCAGAAGTAACCGACCTCTTTACTCACCCAACTGGTGTGTTGCCCCCGAGTGTTGTCGGGGAAGTAATCGTCAAAATCGCCGGCGTAAAGCATGGTGCCGATGCCCCATTGTTTCATGTTGCTGGCGCAGTGGGTCTTGACGGCGGACTGCTTGGCCTTGGCCAAGGCGGGCAGCAACAGGGCTGCAAGGATGGCAATGATCGCGATCACGACCAGCAACTCGATCAGCGTGAATCCGTGTTGAGTGCGATTGATTTTCATAAATTGATCAGGCTAAAATTTCTTGGATGACGTGACCATGAACGTCGGTCAACCGCCTGTCAATCCCGTCGTGGCGCACGGTTAACTGTTCATGGTTGATTCCAAGTTGGTGAAGGATGGTTGCATGAATGTCATGGCAGGCAGTTGGGTTGCTGCGCTCGGCCGGTCGAAAACCCCATTGGTCGCTTTCACCGTGTGTCACACCACCCTTGATTCCACCTCCGGCAAGCCAGTTGGTGAATACGAACGGGTTGTGATCCCGGCCTTTTCCACCCTGGGCGCATGGCATTCGGCCGAACTCGGTGGTCCAGAGAATGAGCGTGTCATCGAGCATGCCGCGTTGCTTCAGGTCGAGGATCAGCGCCGCCGATCCGCGCGACATCCCTCGTGCGAGTGGGCCGTGGTCGCGCTGGATGTCCTCGTGCGAATCCCAGTTGCGGCGCGGGAATCCGTTGTCGTTGCCGGACCAAATCTGGACGAAACGTACGCCGCGCTCAAGTAGTCGGCGGGCGACGAGGCACTTGCGGGCGAAGTAGTCAATTTCCTCAATCTCGTTGATTTCTTTGGGCCATGTTTTGATATTATGATCAAGACCATATAGCCGTCTGATGTGGTTGGGTTCACCGGAAATATCGAGTGCTTCAGGGGCGCTCAACTGCATGCGGGCCGCAAGTTCGTAAGATTTAATTCGAGCTTCTAATCGCGAATCGGTTGCGCGAGTCGTGGCGTGTCTGCGGTTCAACTTGCCCAAAAGCGATTGGGTGTCTGTCTCGCTGTCGGAGTTCACGAACGAACCTTTCGGTGGGTGAAGATCGGCGATTGGATTGGTGCGTCCTGGGAACAGTGTCGTTCCCTGATGCATTGCAGGGAGAAACGCGGAGCTCCAGTTTTTTGGCCCGTTGGAGGCGTAGCCACGATGATCCGGCAACACCACGAAGGTCGGCAGATTCTCATTCAGGCTGCCCAATCCGTAGCTCACCCAGGCTCCCATCCCGGGGAAGCCGGGCCGTTGGAAGCCGGTCGCCTGCAGGTAGGTGGCCTGGCTGTGAACGCCGGTTTTGCCGACGACATTGTGAATGAACGCGATGTCATCCACGCATTGGCCAAGCTCGGAGACAATGGAGGTCAGCGGCTTGCCGCACTGGCCGTGCTGTGACCATTCCCAGGGCGATTTAAATGTATTTCCTGGGGAACTTTGGAATAATTCGATAGTTTCGCCCGGATCCCATTTTTGGCCGTGGCGCTTGAGGAGTTCCGGTTTGTAGTCGAACATGTCCAAATGACTTGCCGCGCCACCCATGAATAACTGAATCACTCGCTTGGCCCTGGGTACGTGGTGCAGGCCAAGTGGTTGGTTAGTCGCCGCTGTATCTGCGAGCACCCTGTTGCGTTCGAGCATCCCTGCGAGCGCGATACCACCCAACCCGCCACCCGAACGCCACAGAAAGTCGCGCCGGCTTTGAGTCTGACCAAGTGCTTGGTTATTGGGCGGTATGGGAATGGTATTCATGATTGGTTCGTATGGCCAAAAGCCCAGTCAAACTTTCTAAAACTCTCTTCGAGAATCCGTGCTTCCATGGTGATTGGGCACCAGATCATCATTGTTTCGCGTACTTTCGATGCCATTTTAACGACCAAAGCCCATTCAATGGGACGGGTTCAGCATGCCCGTCGGAAAACGCGACATTAATTGTACCCGGCATCATATCGTTTTTATGTGATGGATGGAATTCCTGACCCGGTGAGACGCTTCCGTGCCGGGTGAGGGTTATTCGCGAAAAACCGACATTTTCGGTGCTACCTTTGGACAGGCTCGAAGCCGGTTTCTGCTTTTTCAGGGGCCATTGGTTGCGCCACATGGCATCACAGAAGAGAGGCGTCTCGGAGGGCGCCCTGACATCACTCTCTTTCAGGAAGGCCAGATCTCTGGCCATCCCGTTCTGTGTCACCCAGCTTTGCGGCCAGTCACCGGCATAAGTCCAACCATTCAAACCATAGCTGCCAGTCCATTGTTTGCCTGTGCGCCCGTTTATTCCCTTGTTAGACCATGCCCTGGTCGCGGTTCCTTCCGTTCCGAGTTTCGAGAGGTCGACGGGAGCCACCGGGCAAAGCCGTATCTCGTCGACCTTGGAGTAGTTTTTACTCAACTGGTCCAGCCAGACGTAGTTACGGGTGGGCGATTCAAACGGCAACATGCTTCCTGTCTCGTTCGTATACAGCTTGTGGGCCAGGCCAAGTTGCTTGAGATTGGAGACACACTTAATCCCCTTAACCCGTAGTTTGGCACGGCTTAGTGCCGGCAATAACATCGATGCCAGAATGGCGATGATGGCAATGACGACCAGCAATTCAATGAGCGTGAATCCGACGTATATTCTTTCTCGTGAAAGGATACCGTCCAATCGGGTTGTTGCCGCTGGTTTCTTCTGCTTACTCAAGAATATTTGTGGTTTTGTGAAAGTTATGGAGAAAAATCATGAGGAAATTATTTGGCGCAAAATTAATCGACAAATGTAAATTTAGGGTGCATTTCACCCTTTATTTTCAGGCTTTTTTGGAAACTTGAGTTCTCGGTGACACTTTCAGTGACACTTTTTGAGGCTGTCGATGTTGCTTCGGTATTCAGCCAATGAGTCGTGCTCGATGTTGGTGCAGACCGAATGCCTGCCCCTGACCTCTGAAAATGGAATCCACCAGACTTCATT
>Ga0066372_10001208_pt1 | contig 10342 bp, 8 predicted proteins | sample Knorr_S15_td_250_FD_77011 | JGI IMG/M metagenome (GOLD analysis project Ga0066372, IMG submission 77011) | Marine microbial communities from Southern Atlantic Ocean transect - Knorr_S15_td_250_ad_251m_LV_A | ecosystem: Environmental > Aquatic > Marine > Oceanic | place: Southern Atlantic ocean... | reverse complement strand
CCAGCGCGCACTTTCGGATTTCTGAGTGAAGTTGAAGCCCTTCATCGCAATGGCTTTGCGCTCGGTGGGTCGATGGAGAACGCGGTTGTCATCGGCCACAATTCAATCCTCAATAACCAACTGCGTTTCGAGGATGAGTTCGTGCGGCACAAAATTCTTGATGCTATCGGGGACATAATGCTGATTGGTGCTCCCCTGCTAGCACACGTCGTCGCCTACCGCGCTGGGCACACACTGCACGCCGGTCTGGTTGAAACCATCCAGCAGGCAACCGAAGCCTGGTGCATGGTCACCTGGGAAGACGTGGTCTACGACATCGCTTCCCGGCCACCGTATCTGGTGCCGGCGCGCGTCTGATCCAGCGCTCGACAGTACTTGAATCTTTTTAGCGCGAGGATCGTCCAGATTGCTGCGCCCCAGACGAACCGGAGGCCCTTCGGAGTTCGCCCCATAGCCTGCTAGCATTTAATCATCTAGTGGTTCATCGTGTGTGTTGGAGCGTTCTTCATGAGTAGGAGTCTCCTCGAAAACAATCAGAAGAAGCCGCGCAACCGGGGATTTACGATCGTCGGTCTGATTATCCTGGTGGCGATCTACATCGCTACACTGATCGTAGTTCAGCGATCGCGTTTGGCTTTCGGTGCCGTCTCCCTGCAAGCGATTACGGCGCTGAACATCACCTTAATCCTGGTGATGCTTTTCGTTCTGGGCCGCAACATAATCAAGCTCTACGTGGAACGACGGCGCCAGAAACTCGGGTCGCAGTTCAGCATGCGAGTCGTTGTTACCTATATCGGCATGGCTCTGGTTCCCACGGTCCTACTCTTTATCGTCGCTTCCGGACTCATCAGAACGGCAGTCGAGTCCTGGTTCTCGACCGATACCGAGCAGATTGTCCGTCGGGCCCGGGAAGTGTCGGAACAGTCTCAAGAAGGACAGGCGCGGGAGCTCCAGCGCGTTGCGGACATGATCTCTGACGAAATTCGGAGGGGCAACATCGGGACAGCCGATTCGGATTCTCGGGAATTCCTTCGCGCGCGGGTTTTGATACCACGTAGCCGTCAAGCCGAACTTGAGGCGATCCTGGTGTACGAAGGCTCCGAACTACTCCTGGATCCGTACTTCGATCCTGACGGAGAATATGCAACGTTCTTTCAGAGGCCGACTATTTCGTCGACACCCTCAGCAGCCTCTGAAGAAACAAACGGGGTGCGCGGGCGGGCAATTGAACCTCTGCCAGAAACCCACCCACTGTATGTTCCCCGTGCTCAGATCTCTATGGCGCTGCAGCAGCAGCCATTTCGCCTCATCGACGGCTTGACAGAGGGAGTCCGCTTGCTGCGAGCTGGAGTTCCGATCTACCACCCGAACAGCCGCAATGAGGTCACCGGTGTGCTTATCGTCGCGCGTGTCGTTGCCGATGAACTCGTGGCCGAAGTTAGTGCGATTGAGGGACTCTACGACAGTTTCATGTCAGGACTCGCTGAAAAGGGGCCGATTCTCAGCAACTACCTGCTTACGTTCCTGTTAATGACGCTGCTAATCATTTTCTCAGCTCTCTGGGTTGGTCTTTATCTGGCGCGCGGGGTAACCGTGCCAATTCAGAAGCTGGCAGAGGGAACACGAGCGGTCGCCTCCGGGGACCTAAGTTACCAAGTAGAGGTCGAGGCTCAAGACGAGCTCGGCACACTGGTCGAATCATTCAACCAAATGACCTTGGACCTGCGCGCCGGCCAGAAAAACCTGCGCCAGTCACGAGACAGCTTGCAGGCGACCAACACAGAACTGGACGAACGGCGGCGGTACATGGAAGCCATGTTGGCCAACATTGCCACTGGCGTCATTTCGTTGAATGCCGAGGGCGAGATCTCAACGTTCAATCGTGCAGCTGAAAGCATTCTGGCAATCGAGGCATCGGCGGCAATCGGCAGACCATTCGAAAATGTCTTGTCCGGTGATTCGTTTTCTGATCTAAGTAACCTGATGGCGCGCGCCACGGCGCGTCGCGCGCCTCTCGAGAACGAACTCTCACTCGACGTCAAAGGCAATCGCCTTACCGTTGCAGCACACTGCTCCAGCCTTCGAGACAGCGCGGGCGCATACATCGGAACGGTCGTAGTGTTAGACAACCTCACAGAATTAATTACGGCGCAGAAAAGAGCAGCCTGGCGGGAAGTTGCGCGTCGGATTGCACACGAGATTCGCAACCCGCTGACCCCAATCCAGCTATCCGCTCAACGCATCGCGCGTCGCTACCAACGTGCCGCCGGCGCCGAGGGTCAGTTTAACGTTATCGAGGAGGGGACTCAGACCATTCTGCAGGAAGTCGACACACTCAAGGGCCTCGTCAGTGAATTTTCTCGCTACGCACGTATGCCACCGGCCAGTCCAGTGCCCGCTAACCTACACGAAATCATCGAAAATGGCCTATTAGCCTGCGCAAGCATGCACGAGGGCATCACCGTCGACCGTAACTTTGCGGAGCAGATACCCTCCATCAACGCTGACCTCGACCAACTAAAACGAGTCTTTACTAACTTGTTTGACAACGCGATCGCAGCGATGGAGGGTGAGGGGACGCTGCAGGTTAGCACCTCCTACGACCACGACCTTCAAACAACTCGCATCGAGGTAGCGGACACTGGCACCGGCATAAAACCAGAAGACAAAGACCGATTGTTCCTTCCTTATTTCTCGCGCAAGCGTGGCGGCACCGGCCTCGGTCTGGCGATCGTCCACCAAATCGTGGCTGACCACAGCGGCTACGTCAGGGTGAGCGATAACCATCCGCGAGGAACTGTCATGACAATAGAGCTTCCCTGTTGAGTCGCGCGCACAATATCCTAGTCGTCGACGACGAGCGCAACGTCCGCGCCACCCTGAAGAGCGTCCTCGAAGACGAGGGCTATGGGGTGAGGACAGTCTCCAGCGGTGAAGAAGCAATCAAAGCAACCAAGCGTTTCCACCCCGACCTTATCCTGCTTGACATCTGGCTGCCTGGCATCGACGGCCTCGAGGTTCTTGAGAAACTGGGGGACACTGACAACAACCCGGTTGTTGTCATGATCTCCGGTCACGGCAGCGTCGAGTCGGCGGTTCGGTCCACGAAACTTGGAGCATTCGATTTCATCGAGAAACCTCTCTCTCTTGATCGTGTGCTGCTAGTGGTTGCAAACGGCCTCAAGCAAAAGGTCCTGCAAGACGAAAACCTCCGCTTGCGTGCCGAGGTTAGTGAGCGTTGGACCATGATTGGTGAATCTGATGCCATTGTCGCTCTGCGCAAGCAAATAAACCGTGCTGCCCCAACCAACGGCCGTGTCTTGATCTTCGGTGAGAATGGCACTGGCAAGGAGCTTGTCGCACACTGTATTCACGCTCTCTCCCAACGATCATCCAAGTCCTTCGTCGAAATCAATTGCGCTGCCATTCCAGACGAACTCATCGAGAGCGAGTTGTTCGGACACGTTGAGGGCGCTTTCACAGGGGCCATTTCCGACAAGCAAGGCAAGCTTGACCTCGCTGACGGCGGCACTTTATTTCTGGACGAGATCGGTGACATGAGCTTGCGTACCCAATCGAAGGTACTACGTGCACTGCAAGAGCAGACCTTCCAACCAGTCGGCTCGACTGACGATCACAGTGTCGACGTCCGAATCATCGCTGCAACTAACAAAGATCTGCAGGAGGAAATCAAATCTGGCCGCTTCCGTGAGGACCTCTACTACAGGATCAATGTGATCCCGTTCCACGTCCCATCCTTGAGGGAACGCCGCGACGACGTGCTACTGCTCGCCGAGCACTTCATGAAAGGCGCCGCGGCCGAGTATGGCACCGGCCTTAAGAAGCTTTCCGAGCCCGCTGTCGCCCGCCTTACTGCCTATCGCTGGCCAGGAAACGTCCGCCAGCTCAAGAACGTCTGCGAACGGCTGATGGTCATGGTCGCCGACGAGACGATCCAAGAAACGGACCTTGAGCCAGCGATCGATGCCTTCGGGCCAAGCGACGAGCTCGATTCGAGCGGCGATCTTGAGCTGCGTGAAGCACGCGACCTCTTCGAGCGACGCTTTATACTGACCAAGCTTCGGGAGCATGCCGGTAACGTTAAACAAACTGCCATGGCTTTAAATATCGAACGCAGCCACTTGTACCGTAAGATGAAGTCGTATGGCATCGAACCCGGTGACGGCGCTGGCGAGTAAATAGGGTCAGAACGAAAACTTCGCTAGCGGCGGTGTACTCGACAAGACTCATGGGGTATTGCTAGCATCCCGATACCCACCTTGCTAGGGACATTTGTCGTGCATAGCGACGATTCATCGCCAGACGATAACGTACGAGGTGGAGCTATAGCCGCAGACGCGAAGATTGACACCGATGCCTCCGCCGCCGAGCCTCAAGCCATCAACGACGATGTCGCTGGTTTTACCGATTGGCGCGAAGAATTACGCGAACGGCTAAAGCGGATTAGAGCCCGGCGTGAGGAAGAGAAGCTAACAAAAGGCCGGAAAGACAACGAACTCGAAGTCATTGAAGATTCCGAGGAGTCAGACGCTAAAGAGATAGTAATTGAAGGATATACCGCGGCCATCAAACTAAATTCTGAGAGCGTGCCAGACGAGGATGAGCCGGAGAAAGGGACAGACTCTGCAGCGACAGATGACATCAACCCAACTAAAGAGGATGGGGCGGTGAGGATCGATGAGCCAGTTGGGACGGCGGCCGATTTTATCGCCCAGCTCGTTGACGACGACCCCGAACCGATCAGTGACGTGCAGGCTGGGAACGTGGAAGCTGTCACCACCCAGTCAGCTAAACTGGATGAGAGGCCTGCTGCGGACAATGCTACAAAAGAAAATGACCTGTTTTCTGAAATAGAGTCCGTCGAAGCAGTTGCGGATCCGGGGCCAGCCGAGGAAATGACAGAGGCCGCGGACAAGTCTGAAGATGATCATTCCAGCTCGGATTGGGTGAAAGTTGAACTCGGCGATGATGATGCCTCAGAGGTCTCTACCGACGAAGTGCTCGGAAATGATGTCGACCTGGATTCGGTTATAAAGCCAGACTTGGCAGACCTAGACGAACTCGCCAGCACCGAGGGAAATTCGCTGCCCGAGTTCACATTCGATGAAGTTACACCGACGCCGCAGGGTACGGCTCCCCAGCTCGACTTGCCGGTAACCAATCCTGGGAACAATCACGAACTTGAGTGGGATGAAGAGATCGTCGAGCTGACCACAATAACCTCGTCTGCTGGTCCCTTGGGTGAGCGTGCCGCAGCAGCCCTCTGCGATCTGCTCATATTGACAGCGATTGGCGTGGCCCTGGTGGGCACGGCGAGTTCCGGAACAGGGCTCTCCTTCCGACAGGTCCTTGTCGAGGAGATGCTTGGCATCGGACTTGCGTGGACGATTTTCATAATCGGCTATTCAGTGTTTTTTGTGGGCAGCTGCGGCCAAACGATAGGCCGCATGGTCATGCGCCTCCGGGTCGTCGGCAACGATCAGTTCTCCGTCGGGTTTAATCGCGCCTCGATGCGACTTTCTCTCTGGGTTTTATCGGCCCTGCCACTTTTAGCAGGAATGCTTCCGGCCCTTCGGGACCCGGAGCGGCGCGGCCTGCACGACAGGCTCAGCCGCACCCGAGTCGTCAAAGCGTAGGTACCCCTTGGGGGCTTTGACCGCATCAGAAGTGCAGGAGCCTGTAATTACCCTGCTAGTGCAAAAAATGGCGTGTCTTGGTGAGAATCATCGCAATCCCAAGCCGATCGGCGACCTCTATAACTTCTTCGTCTCGCATTGAGCCACCCGGCTGAACAATCGCCGTCACCCCGACCTCCGCAAGCGATTCTGGCCCGTCAGAAAAAGGAAAGAACGCGTCCGAGGCAGCTACCGAGCCTGCCACCTGGTGGCCAAAGTCCTTTGCCTTCCAGGTAGCGATGCGACACGAATCGACACGGCTCATCTGGCCAGCACCAATACCGATGAGCTGCTGACCGCGGGCCAACAGAATTGCGTTGGACTTTACGTACGGAATCACCGACCAGGCGAAACGAAGGCCGGCTTCTTCTTCATCTGTCGGCTGCCGGTCAGTTACGCAAACCCATTCCTCTTGGGGAATACCCGCTCCAGGGTCGCGGTCCTGTACTAGTAAGCCTCCGTCGACCCAGCGTATGTCATGGCGGTGAAAACCAGCAGCAGCGTAACTTGCGGCGAGTTCACCGTCAGTCGGAACGTTTAGCAAACGAAGGTTCTCCTTTTCACGAAGGATTTCAAGAGCGGCGCTGGTAAAGCCGGGCGCGGCAATCGCCTCGACGAACGTTGTCACGATTTCTCCTGCAGTGTCGACATCAACTGTTTCGTTGAACCCGAGGACGCTGCCGAATGCTGAAACCGGGTCAGTGGCGCGCGCCTTAACATAAGCATCGAGTAGTGATTCACCGCACGCGGCACCGCAAGGGTTGTTGTGCTTCATCACCACAGCACCAGCCACTGGCAAAGCGCGAACCAATCGCCATGCAGCGTCGAGGTCGAGGATGTTGTTAAATGAGAGTTCTTTACCTTGCAATTGCTCGGCAGCGCCGAGACTACGCGGCACGGTCGCCGCATCCGCGAAAAACGCCGCTTTCTGGTGAGGGTTTTCTCCATAACGCAACCCCTGGACTCGATCAAACGTCATCGCCACGGTATCGGGAACATCCTGTAGCTCCGGTGTTGCATCAAGGGCTGCGGTTTCAGGTAGGCCGCTAAGGTAGTTGCAAATCGATGCCTCGTACGAAGCGGTGTGAGCAATTGCTCGAGCTGCCCAAACGAGCCGTCGTGACAATGGGAGATCGTTACTGCAGACAGCATCAAGCACATCATCGTAGTTTGCCGGGTCGACAACGACCACGACTCCGGGTGAATTCTTAGCCGCAGCCCTCAACAGGGTGACCCCACCGATATCGATCTGCTCAAGCGCCTCCTGCACTGTGTGCTGTGGTCGGGCCACCGTGGCCGCGAATGGGTATAGATTGACCGCCACCAAATCGATGGGTAACACTTTATGCACGCCAAGCTCGGCCATCTGAGAATCGTCATCGCGGCGCGCCAATATGCCACCAAACACCTTCGGGTGAAGTGTCTTTACCCTCCCGCCCAACATCTCCGGCGATGCCGTGTGCTCAGAGATTTGCCGCACTGGCAAACCAGCATCGGCTAGTGTCGCGGCGGTGCCACCGGTCGAAAGCAGTTCCACCCCGAGTTCGTGTAATCCTTTGGCAAAGTCCACCACACCGGTCTTATCGTAGACCGACAATAAAGCAGTCTTGATTGTTCGCATGCGCCTATTTGTCGCCATAGATCTGTCGGATTCCGTCAAGCAACAGCTCGAAGAACTTATCACCGAGCTGAACACCTGCCGTGCCGACGTTCGTTGGGTTCATTCTGATTCAATGCATCTGACCCTGAAATTCCTCGGGAACGTCGCGCCTCAAGAACTAGTGGCGATCGACAAAGTCCTGAGCAGGATCGTTGCCACCACGCAACCGGCCCGAGGCCGCCTGCGCAACGTCGGCAGTTTCCCACATCTTCGCCGACCCCGTGTTCTATGGATCGGTGTTGAAACGGATAACGGAATGCTTTCTTCTCTGCAGACCAACCTGGACGCTGCACTCTCTAAGATTGGGTTCTCGAAGGAAAATCGGCGCTTCCGTCCGCACATTACCCTCGGCCGGATACGTGGCAACCGTCGTCTGTATGCTTTACGGGAAGCGGTCGAGAAACAATCCGGCCATAAGACTGGAAGTTTCAAAATCGAACACTTGACGTTGTTCGAAAGCAGGCAGCAGCGTGGCAGCACATGCTACACAGCCCTGAGCACACACAGCTTCGAGGTACGCTAATCCTGGGAGGGCGTCGGAACATTCGGCCAGGCCTGAACTTCATCATCCAAGACCCATACGATCCTTCGCACCCACGGTTTACCCAAGGCCATGTTGACTTTCTTGGTCAAGTCGGCACTCATTGCTTCAAGCTGAGGTTTCCATGCCAAATCCGTGACCTCTACCATCAGCACGCTGTCTTCTAAAACCAGCGGTCGACAGTGTCGACTCACCGCCTCACCAACCGCTTCCTCCCAGATGCGACCGAGGACAAGGCCCCGCGACTGGGGCTTCTCCATCCACTCGCTCAGTAGAACCTGCAGTTCGCGTCCAACATGCTTGAAACTCATGTGATTAGCATTGCGTCGCCATATGAATAAAAACGAAACCGCTGTCGCACCGCAAATTCGTAAGCCTGTAACAAACGCTCGCGCCCAGCGAACGCCGCTGCCATCAATATTGGTGTGGACCGAGGCAGGTGAAAGTTTGTCAGCATGGCATTCACCACATGAAATCCAAAACCTGGGTAAATAAAAATGTCGGCGTTACCTTCACCAGCAGCATTCTCGATCCCGTTGCTGGCTCTCGCCGCATGTTCTAGGGTGCGAACAACCGTTGTCCCGACGCCGATCACCCTCCCCTGCTTCGCCCTCGCAGCTACGATTGCAGCCACACATTGCGCCGGTAAAACATACGGCTCCGACTCCATTCTGTGCTCCTTAACTTGGCCAACTCGGACCGGCTGAAACGTTCCCACCCCTACCTTAAGCGTCAAAGTTGCGATCTTGACACCAACGCGTTCAATTTCTTGTAGCAATGCTTGGGTAAAGTGCAATCCTGCCGTCGGCGCAGCGACGGCGCCAGGCTCGCGGGCGTAAACAGTCTGGTAGCGTTCACGGTCAATTGTGGCGTACTTGTCACCTGGGTAACGCCGAATATAAGGAGGCAGCGGCATCTGGCCCCAGCGGTCGAGTACTTCCTCGGCCCGGTAGCTCGCAGGTAACTCGACGAGATGCCGTCCCTTTCTCGTCTCGCCATGTACAACCAAATGGTTGCCACAGTCGTCAAGATACAAAATCTCGCTGGGGCGCAAGCGCTTTCCACCTCTTATAATTGCCTCCCACACCGACCCTCGCGAACCAACCGACGCTCCCACATCATTCAACAAGAGAATCTCTACAGCACCGCCGGTGGTGCGCTGCGCATACAACCGCTGTGGAGCCACCATCGCGTCGTTGACTACCAGCACATCTCCTTCGCGCAGCAGTTCTGGCACCTCCGCAAAGCGATACTCAGAAGGTTGGTCGGTAACCCCACGGGGGAGCAACAGCAATCGCGATTCATCACGGCGTGCAGGCGGAGCCTGGGCTATTAGGTCTACAGGAAGATCATAATCAAAGAGCTCGATGTGCACGCTCTCCGTCCGTCCGTAGTCGTCCTACCAGAGTTCAGTTTGAGGCCCACTGGAGAACTTATTACCGGGCTTCTGAATGCCGAAATGCTCATAGGCAATCTCGGTTGCCACCCGGCCACGCGAGGTACGTGCCAGGAAACCGAGTTGGATCAAGTAGGGCTCGTAGATATCCTCGATTGCCGCCTTGTCCTCGCCGATAGCCGCCGCAATCGTATTTAGCCCCACCGGACCACCTGCGAAGTTCTGCATGATGGTCAGCATAAGTTGGCGGTCGATTTCGTCGAACCCCATCTTATCGACTTCGAGCTTTCGCAACGCGCCACGCGCCACATCAGCGTTTATCATTCCGTCACCATCGACCTCAGCAAAGTCACGTACTCGCCGCAGTAGCCGATTCGCGATCCTTGGAGTCCCGCGCGAGCGGCGCGCGATCTCAAGGGCTCCGTCAGCATCAGTTGGCACCCCCAATTTCTTTGCTGAGTTGGAAACGATTTTCGTAAGATCCTCGGTCGTGTAGAAATCAAGCCGGAAGACGATACCAAAGCGACTGCGCAGCGGTGAGGTCAACAATGCCGCGCGGGTAGTCGAACCAACCAACGTAAAGCGTGGGATCGGCAACTTTACTGACCGCGCGCTAGGCCCTTCTCCTATAACAATGTCAATTTGGTAATCCTCCATTGCTGGGTACAACAGCTCTTCGATGGACGCTGGCAAGCGGTGAATCTCATCAATAAATAGGACACCGCGTTCTTCAACACTGGTAAGAATCGCTGCAAGATCACCTACCTTTTCGATCACTGGTCCGGAGGTACCACGGAGATCGCCGTCCATCTCGTGGGCAATAATGTACGCTAGCGTGGTTTTCCCGAGACCTGGAGGGCCGAATAGTAGAACGTGGTCAAGGGGCTCGCTGCGCTTCCTCGCCGCCTCCATGAACACCCTTAGATTGTCGACCACCTTGCGCTGACCGACATACTCCTCAAGGGTGCGGGGTCGCAGCGTTACCTCAAAGCGTGATTCTTCAGATACTGGGCTCGGGCTAACTAACCGCTCATTCATTGTCGATTACT
>Ga0066372_10001206_pt1 | contig 10355 bp, 9 predicted proteins | sample Knorr_S15_td_250_FD_77011 | JGI IMG/M metagenome (GOLD analysis project Ga0066372, IMG submission 77011) | Marine microbial communities from Southern Atlantic Ocean transect - Knorr_S15_td_250_ad_251m_LV_A | ecosystem: Environmental > Aquatic > Marine > Oceanic | place: Southern Atlantic ocean... | reverse complement strand
CACCTTTCATCAGTCGATCTGGCGGATGGGTATAGCGTTCAGTAAAGGCCCATTCAAAATCAGCAGGCAGGTCAGCCGCCTTAAGAATTTTTACAGCTGCAGCCGCACAGGCCTCGCCCCACTTTTTAGACCCAAACTCACCCTCTTTTTTCAAGCTCGAAATATCTATAATGTACATAATATTCTTGTATTTCTATGGGTTCGCTAATATTAAACTCAACTTACGTTGAATATACTACATGGTGTGTAATAATCGAATAAATAATCTCACATATAAGCCGATTAACAGGTATCATTGCCAACAATCGGGAAGGAATCTGATATACATGATTCAGAAAGAAATGAGGAAAAAGGAATCAATAAATGACACAGCGTAAGGCGCAACATCCGACCAACCGAGGTAAACCAAACTATGGGTTTGCTGGATTAGTCTCATTTCTTAGAACACCAGTCTGCCATGATCTTGACCAGTTGGACGCAGATATTGCCGTGATGGGCGCGCCAACGGATGAAGGCTCTCCATTCATGCCTGGTTCACGATTCGGGTCACGCTCGATAAGGGAGCAATCTCTACGATTCGGGGCTAATGGCGTTGGCTACTTTGACCACGACACTAACAAAGTGTTCCTAGAATATGAACTTGATAATAATCGAATTGTAGATGTGGGTGACGCGAATGTCATTCCCACTGACGTTGAAGGTACTTTCGAGAATATTACTAACCTGACTCGGATGGTGTTGGATAAAGGCGCAATGCCAGTGGTCCTAGGAGGCGACCATGCTATTACCTTTCCAGTTGTCCGAGCATACAATGAGCCTCTCCATGTCGTCCATTTCGACGCCCATATCGACTATAGACCCTTTGTTCACGGCTTCGAATACACTAATTCCCATGCTTTCCGTCACATCCACCAGATGGACCATGTTGAGAGCCTTACACAGGTTGGAATTCGTAGTATCCGCAACAACAAGGCTTGGATTGACGACTCTATCAACGATGGTAACCGTGTCATAGGAATGAAGGAGTTTAAAGAGATGGGTCCGAATGGCATGGCCGAATTGGTTCCGAAGGATGCCGCAGTATACGTGAGTATCGACATCGATGTACTGGACCTACCGTTGGTTCCGGGGTGTGTGTCTGCCGAACCCAACGGAATGTCGTACACTGATCTTCGGGACTCACTAGCGATGTTGGCGAGACACACCGAGATCATCGGATTCGACCTCGTTGAGGTCAACCCAATGGTGGATGTAGGAACAGGTATCACCTCATACATGGGCGCCCACACCATATTGGAATTTTTGGGGCAGATCTGTGATCAGCCCAGATGGATCGCTAAGCGGGGAAATTAGAGAGGATAAAAAGTTGGAGTTTCTAGAAAGAGTATAAATTCGATTGAAAACGGAATTTACATTCCTAGTACAACACTATCACTCACTACTATCGCTAATAATAGCAAAAGCATTGAATTGTTCAGTCTAGGACTTATTTCAAATACCTCAGCCATTGAATAAATTATGGATGAATTTGTAATACAAACAAATAGATTAACCAAACATTACAAGAATGTTGTAGCCGTGGATGATCTCTCAATTCAGATACGTCAAGGCCGAGTCTATGGGCTACTTGGGCCAAATGGTTCCGGCAAGACAACTACGATGGGAATGTTACTGGGACTCCAGGCCCCTACTTTCGGGACCTTTAGCCTGTTCGGTTATAACCATGGCCATCGGGAGTTATTACGGCGGGTTGGGGGTCTTGTCGAAAATCCCTCCTTCTATCCCTATCTTTCAGGATACGAGAATCTGAGATATTTTCAGATGACATCCGGGAGGGGTTCCGAAGAGGAACTTGAAAGTTTGCTTGATCGAGTAGGATTATCAGGTAGGGGACATGATTTGTTTCGGACTTACTCGTATGGGATGAAACAGCGGCTTGGGATTGCATTAGCTCTTCTAGGGGATCCTGACCTCGTGTTCCTAGATGAGCCTACCAATGGTTTGGACCCTGAAGGAATGATTGAGATGCGAGAATTGATCAAGAGTTTAGGGGACGGTAGCAGAACTGTACTTCTTTCCAGCCACCTGCTTCATGAAGTGGAGCAAGTTTGTGACAGCGTAACGATTATTTCAAAAGGTAGGCTCATTGCACAAGGGGAAGTTTCTCAGCTAATTGCTACGGCTGGAAGCGAACAAATACGTATAAAAACTACTGACGATAGCAAGGCACTTCGACTGCTATCGGTCCTAGGTTGGCTTGAAGATATAGCCATGAATGAAGACTCACTTTTGATTACCGCACCGATTGAACGTTCAGCCGAGCTAACCGCAGCCTTAGCAAATGCAGAGGTATATGTGGCTGAAATGGTGCCCGTTCGAAAATCCCTCGAAGAGTATTTTCTAGAAGTCACTGCCCGTGAGAATGAGGGTTTGCAGTGATCTCTAATCTTCTGATCTTGATAAAAGGTGAGTGGTTCAAGCTGAGACGGCGGTGGTTATTGTGGATATTGCTTGCTGTAATCATCCTTGTTTCGCAGGCATTTCTTTGGGGATTTTATACTGTCCATCACGTAACAGAAGGTGAAGGGACCAACACTTTCCTCTCTGATTACCAGTATACCGGTGATACAGCCACCGTACAGGTGTCCTGTGCCGAGCTGCTCGATGGACGTCTCCAAGAAAGAATCCAACCGCTTTCAATAGAAGAACGTTTGATAGTTGAGGGAGAAATAGCTGAATGGGGACCGAAAGAGTGTTCAGACTACGCTTATGAACCCGAAAAATTTTTCATGTTCATGTTACCGACGAGTATTGTGGGAAGTATCTACCTCGTGTTTCTGACCGGATTACCCTTTATGCTAATCATGATCCTATCGGCATCCTTGTTGGGGTCAGAGTACGGATGGGGAACACTGCGGGTTGTTGTCTCGAGAGGACTGGGGAGATGGCAGCTTATATCTGCCAAGCTGATTTTGTGTGTTCTAGTAGCTTTTGGCTGGTTGGCCGTTATGGTGCTACTTAACATTGTGTCCAGCATTTTGGCTGGGGTAATTCCTCCTGACGAGGGAGTATCACTAATAATGTTGCCTGAGGGAGATACGTGGCCATCAGTCCTGTCTACATTTTGTAAGTTTATTGGTAAAGCTCTTTACGCGACTGTCCCATATATATGTCTTGGAACCTTCTTTGTCGTTTTAACTCAATCGACCGCCCAAGGGATTTCCTTGTCGGTCGTGACATATGTGGCGGAAGCTATGGTGGTACCCGCGTTGCTGGCTATTTCCGAAAAACTTGAAAGAATCAATGAGGGTCTTCTGAGCTCGAATGTTAGAGAATGGATTTCTTTAGGAGACTCAAAAGCAGCAGAGGCCTTGAAAGGTGCAGAGACACCCGACACCCTCCAAGCCTTCTTAGTGATATTGGCTTACTCTGTAGTAATGCTCGTAATTTCAATATGGCTTTTCCAACGTAGGGACCTCTCAGGTGCAAAGGGAGAATAGACTATTGCAATGCTGGAAACTTTTAATCAGCCAAGAATTTGTCAGCTGATTATCAGCACGCACTATTTTAAAAAGTGTGGTACTAAGTAAAAAGAGGGGAATTTAGTCACGAGTGAGTGGCAGTGGGGGCAGGACTCGAACCTGCGACCTTTGGGTTATGAGGAGGACTAGGAAGTGTTCATGAAGTGTCATATTTTCTACCCAGTCACAGGAATGCCTTCCTCCTGTTCATTTGGTGCAAATAAATCCATATTGTTTTGAATAGTTTTCCGGTTTTATTTCCGGTGGGATTTTATCCGGAAGGTAATTCTAGCTCCGAAACTTAAATACCCGTAAATTTGCGATCTATTTACTATTTAAATCGACCAAACGATTATTCACCTGTACCAAAAAGGTGAATTCGGTACTGTCCTAAACAACCCAAACAACCTGTCTCCACCTTTATCGTATAAGAGCCTGTCTCAGGGAGTATGGCCATAATATAAGCATCAGTACCTCCTCCACCATCATCATCTTCAGCTAGCTTAACAGTAGCTCCAGACCGAGGTCCCCATAGTTCTACGTATGTGTCCGGTCGGGAGTCAGGAAACTCCATGGATTCTTCAGCGTCAACCCTGAGATCAATCTGCTGTCCTGCAATTCCATCAAAGTACCAATCATGAATAGAATCCTCATATTCGAGTATACCGGTTATACTTGGTGCCGCTCCAATAGCAGAGAAGGGAAGGATTTCTATAGTACCCATTTTCTTTATAGCATCGGTCACAGTAATCTGGGTTACATTCTCTTCCGTTGAGTAGACTAGGTTTGGATAGGGATAAACAAAATACTCAACCCTATAAATATCTGTTATAGGCAGATTTACAAGCATCGATACGGTGGATGCATCGTATGCATAAACAGCATCAATTTCCACTCCATTAGAATCACGAATGGTCAAACCTAGTTGATTTGCAAAATATTCATGATCGAAGTAGATGTCTAGATTTTCCGTTTTATTATGACTATAGTCAGCAGCTATCCGAATAGCCTGGCCTGCAGTTCCAGATAAAGTCCACATGCGCTGCCCGCCACCGCGATTTTTTGTTGACACGTTTTCAGGGGTGTCTAGTATTAAAATACTAGGGTCTCCCTTTGTTATATGTAGCCCACAGGAACAATCTCCTGAAGGGGACATCACTATCTCGTGAATACCTGTTTCGTCAATAATCATTTCAGTAACAGTATCCTTATTTTCATCAATGTAGTCTTCTATTAAAGTAGATCCGCTGGGATTTTTCATTCGTACATATGTATGACCGTCTAAATCTGCATCCCAAATTTTCATATATATCAACTCACCAGCAGAGGCCTCAAAGGTAAAATTCAAAATTTCTCCCGAAGAGAGTTCGCTCACTTGCTCTTCACCAAAAACTACATCTTTATAAATTGGTTCAGGTGGAAACTGAACTTGCAGGGTGTAATCACCCCAGCTACTATCATCGAAACTTCGCACAATTACAGTATGGGATCCTGTCGCCAAAACTTTAAATTTAATAAAAGAATCTGTATTTACAGGACCATCATCATTTTGAGCCAGTAGAACGCTCTGCCCGCCGGCAACATCAGGTCCCCAAAGTTCTAAATATGTGTCAAGCATCGAGTTTTCTTCGGTTGTGACAGCTATCTCAATGTCCTGACCTGCAACCGCTTCGAAATTCACGCTATTTGTATCACCAACAAGAATTTCACCTACTACTGCCTCCCCAATCTCTATATCAAACTCTACTGGTCCTCGTCCTTCAAATGCTGGTGCCGGCGCGGCTGCCGGTGCTGCTGCTGCTGACGGTGGGGCTGCCGGTGGAGCCACTATTTGGTCTACTTGATCAAAATCGAATAGATTGAAATCCATTGTTATTGACGCTATTCCTTCGCCACCCAGTAACATCATAGCCAACATTTCCTCTTCGGTGGCTTCACCTTCGCTGGCTTCAATATCGGCCATTTTGATGTCTATAGACAATTTTCTAAGGTGAAATGAGTTTGCATCAACCCAGTATTCCAGAACCATATCTTCCGGCATATCTTCATCATCAAAGTCTAATATCGACAACACTTTTCCAGCGGAGTTCCCTAACTCCTGACCAAGATCCCAAGAAATTTTGTAAACTTCCACGCCATCTAAATCCTCAATCGTTGGGTCTACAGTAATTGGGAATGCGAGAAAACTTTCAGTACCAGTCCAAAATTCTCTAGGGTCTACTCCTTCAAATGAGTAAGATTCATGCCAGTCGTCCTCCATAAATTCCCGCTCGTAGGCAACACCATCAACCTGCATTAAATCGCCCTCAATATTGAGTCCCATCATGTTCACCGATAGGGTCTGTCTGAGGTTATCAGGAGCATGAAATTCACCTTCATAGGTCATCGGAATCTCTAATCCACCCATAGCCATTCCCAAAACTACTTTGTACCGCATGGACTCTATAGCATTCATAGTCCGGCTAGCCCTGCTGAGTATCTCTTCTGAAGAAGGTGTTGATTCAGAAGTCGGAGTTGGTTCAGGAGTTGGTTTAGGGGTCGGAGTTGGTTCAGCACTGGGGGCTACAGTGGCTATAACCTCTGGTGTTGATGTTGGCTGGGTGTCAGAAAGTTCTTTTGCAACCCTAGCTTCCACTGTTGCGTCGATGTTAACTTTTGGTTGAGGTTCAACAGTTGAACAGGCAAAAAGTGTTATCAGACCACTCAAAATCATTGTCACGTAGAGTATGCTGGACTTCATGGCAAACCTTATGAGGAAGTAATAAATACAATTTTTCCAAAATATAACAGATTGCTATTCAGATCAGGAATATTAATGCAGTACTTAAAACTACTTTTTGGAAGCAGATAACGAAAAAGTTAACGGAACACCCCATTTATGATCTGGAACCTTCCATTTTCCATCGTCACTTCTGCGTAGATAACTAATCCAGCTGCCGTCTGTTGCATATGGATATTCTGCAAAATTATCTATATGAAGACCCGCTTCAAGTAGTGCTGTTATGACTTCACCAATAGAGTGACTCCACTCATAGGTGGAGTTTTTGATGGGACTCTCTGGATTGGCATAAGATCCTTCAGACTCAAAAATTTCAACACCCTCATTAAAATAGGAATTTTTAAGTACGACGTCGTTTCCTGAACCAGAGTCCAGAGTGTTCATAAGGGGATGATATTCCACTAAATGGAATCTTCCTCCTGGTTTCATACACTGTTCGATTTCTTTTGCCCAGTTCGTAAGATCGGGAAGCCAGCAGAGTACACCATATGAGGCAAACACAATGTCATATTTTTCGTCTAAATTGCTTGAAATATTGTATATGTTTGATTCAATAAATCGTGCATGAAGTCCAGATTTCTTTGATAGTTCATTGGCGGCCGAAATTGCGGCCGGGGAAAAATCAACTCCCGTAGCGATGGCACCCAATCTCACCCAAGATAGAGTAGAAAGTCCAAAGTGGCATTGCAGGTGCAATAATGTTCGGCCACTGACATCTCCTACCAGTTCCAACTCCAAGGAATCCAAAGAGGTTTTGCCTTTGAGAAAACTCGGGACATCGTAGAAATCTGATTGCACGTGTTCTTCAACTATAGAATCCCAGAATTTCAGATTCGAATCTTTGTAGTCTTTCATTTTGCAGGCTCCAATCAAAATTCGATGTAAAAAATTTTAGCGGTCGGAACCCAAAATTGTAAGCCGATTGTCGGACAATTGTCGGATACCACTAATTTGAAAAGTGGGGTAGGGGGTAAAAAGAGGGGAATTTAGTCATGAATGAGTGGTAGCGAGGGCAGGACTCGAACTTGCGACCTTTGGGTTATGAGACCTCAGCTTTACACGTGATTGACATTTAAACACTCCTATTTTTAATATTCACCGGCTTACCATGTGGTGTAGATAAGTAAGCCTGTGTCCAATCTTCTTTTAACAGAATCAAAGTATTTTGATTACTAATTTTCTTTTCTATTAGAATTTCTTCTAAGGCATTTAACCAACAGGAAAAATAATCATTATTACCATCTAAATTTTTTGTATGTAATCTTTCTTTTTTAAGAGCTTCCCCAAAAACTTTAACAAATTCCTTCCAACTAAAATTTCCTTTTTCTGACAATTGAACAGTAATAGCAAATAATTGACTATGCCAAGGATTCTGGAAAACAACTTGATCTTCATTTTTATTTGTAAAAGGTAAATTATAATCAGATTTCATTTTCATATTTTTTATAAAAGTTTAATCTTTATAAGGATTTAAGTATGGTTCCCATAAATCCAAAAATATGCTGTCATTTTCATGTTCAGCTGAGATACCCCATAATTCTGAGGATTTGAATTCTACAGTATATAAAGGTAAGGGGCTTTCTCCCAACCCGTGAGCATTTTTATCAGGGAAAACATGATTTTTATTATAAGAATAAATTTTACCTACTCTTCCCATAGCATATGTAGGTAATCTGGTGTGCCCACCATTTACATTCTTATTTGGACTATAACTTTGAGTAATAATTTTATCCCCTATGTTAAAAATAGGACTTACATTTGTATCTCTAATTGATGGCCCTCCCCAGCCTAATGTTTTTTGAACATCTTCAGCTAACCAGGTTCTATCATCAAGCATTACATTTTGTTTAGAAAACTTATCTAAATTACCTTTCTTAGCAGCAGCAACATATTCTTTCAATTCATCTAACGAAATAAGTTTTTTATCTATTAACAGATTAGTTAGAGCCGCCAGCCATTTTTCATAATAAGAGAAATTTATATAATCTTTGGGTGGCAAACATTCTCTATAATGTCTACTGATATCTAGATTCCATTCGCCTAAAGCACCAGCAGCAAGTGTAATTGCCCACGCTTTTGCCTGCCAATTATGTTTAAAAGTTGACTCAAAATTAATAACTTCATTTTTGTTGTTTCTTGGAACTGGTATCGGTCCATCTCCAAAACGTCCTCCCATATCATGCAGTCTACTCATTTAATTTCCTTTGGTAACCCTGTGCCTATCATTGAATTTCTAGTAACCAACTCTGCAAGTTCAGTCTCATCCATATTTTCAGTACCATCAGGTCTCATTGGTAACACTAAATATCTTAGTTCTGCAGTTGAATCCCAGACTTTTATCTGAACTTTTGGATCTAGAGATAAACCAAATTCTGAAAGAACTTTTCTAGGTTCTCGTACTGTTCTAGATCTATATTCATCACTTTTATACCACGTTGGTGGGAGACCGAGTACTGGCCATGGATAGCAACTACATAATGTACAAACCACCACGTTGTGAACATTGGGCGTGTTTTCAACAACCACCATATTTTCGCCTTGTCTTCCTTGGTAACTCAATTCTCTTATAGCTGATGTTGCGTCATTCAGAAGTCTTTTTTTATATTCTTCATCAACCCACGCTTTTGCAACTACTTTTGCACCATTTTGTGGACCTATTCTATTTTCATAAGTGTCAATCAATTCATCTAAAGTTCTAGAATCAATTAAACCTTTATTTAGAAGTAAAGTTTCAACAGCTTTTACTCTTAGTTCAGGATCAGAAGGCAATTGTGAATGTGCGTGATCATCTGAATGTGCGTGATTATGAATAATATTTTTCTTTTCACTCATAATTGATCCCCTTATGCATTATTTAATTTGTACTCTGGGATTAAATAGTTGCCAGCCGATTGTTAGTTAGTTAAACCTAAATATTCATGAGTTAGAGAATTATCATCCACTTGCACATGTCTAATTCCCGATGGATCTTCCCCTAATGGAAACCCAACTGGTCCGGTGGATACCAATTCAGTATTTCCTATCTTTTTGTAGTTATTCCTATGAAGATGACCTGTGAAAACAGCACTCACATCATATTCAGTAATCAAATCGATTATTTTTGAACGTCTCGCTGAGGGAATAACGAAGTAATTATCACCTTCATTTGGGTCGTCTAGAAATAAAGGGTGGTGCATGAAAATTATCTTGTGTCTTTTTTGGGTTGAGGCCGCTAATTGAAGTTCTTTCTCAAGAAAGGAAATCAGGATGTCCCATTCATCGGGAACTGACCCGGGGTCATAGCAAATAGAGCTGTTAAGAACGATAAAGTAACAGTTTTCTTCCTGAAACGAATAATTGTATTCTCCAAATTGTTCCTTATATTGAGCGAGACCTGCTCGTGTTGGTTTATCTCCAACATCATGATTTCCAGCCACCCAATAAAGTTTGATGTCCTCATTTAGGAGTCGTGAAATTCTTATCAACTCCTGAAATTGCTCGTCAGAGTTGGAGTTATGGACCATATCACCGCAAATTACAACAAAGTCAGGGTTGATTTTGTTGGCAGTCTCGATTGCTTCTGTAAAAAGAGAGGTTTCTTTGGCTAATCCTTCTAGGATGGGCCCTGTATATTCGATATTGATACCCCTTTGACGTCTTTCGGCTTTATCGGCATCACTAAATTTGCTGACTGAGGAATACATTCCAAATTGAGGATCGGCCATTTGAACAAAAGAAACATTTCTATTTTTCATTCTCTAATCCGTTAAACTCTTACCAATTTTTGCCACTCAAACCACTTATATTTTCGATTGAAAATACCAATGTGGACAAATATATACAGATCGACCCCAATAGACCAGAAAACTTGGCGAGACTGAGAACTGGGCAAGTCACCAAAGAAGAGCCTTCTGGGACTCTTTCTTATATGTCGGTAATTGATTGGTTATCCCAAGAGAGATACTTCTTGGTCTAACGGGTAAATAGGTCTACGTAAAACATTATATTCATAGTTGTCGAAATCTGGTCTGTGTATACCAGGTGTATCTGCATCAAAAATGTGTGAAGACATATCT
>Ga0066372_10001203_pt1 | contig 10360 bp, 11 predicted proteins | sample Knorr_S15_td_250_FD_77011 | JGI IMG/M metagenome (GOLD analysis project Ga0066372, IMG submission 77011) | Marine microbial communities from Southern Atlantic Ocean transect - Knorr_S15_td_250_ad_251m_LV_A | ecosystem: Environmental > Aquatic > Marine > Oceanic | place: Southern Atlantic ocean... | reverse complement strand
ATCTTTTAGGGCAGTCTCATGCCAGTCAGACTCTCCTGTTAGGAAAGTTTATGAATTAGAGATTAGTAAGCTAGAAGATTTGTTTGTTATAACTATTCGTGCCAACGGATTTCTTCATCACATGGTAAGAAATATTGCTGGTGTTTTAATGGCTGTAGGCACGGGAAAAGAAAAAATAAAGTGGGTAGCAGATGTATTGGACGCAAGGGATAGAACAATGGCGGGTGTTACAGCCGAACCCGATGGTTTATATTTGGTTAATGTTGAATACCCTGAACACTATTTAATTCCAAAACCAAAAAGACTTATCAACAATTTTAAATTTAATTATATAGAGAATTAATAAACAACGTAATTAGACAAGAGTATTTTATGTATCAAACTCGCGTAAAGATTTGTGGTATTACTAATATTGAAGATGCAAAAGTTGCTGAAGATGCAGGGGCATACGCCATCGGATTAGTTTTCTACAAAAATAGTCCGCGTTATATTGATATTAGCAAAGCAAAGGAAATTGTTGAGAATGTTACTCCGCTTTTAAATTGCGTTGGTCTGTTTGTAGACGCAGATAAAGCGTACATTAATAATATATTGGAGCAAGTCAATCTTGATATCCTTCAATTCCATGGACAAGAATCGGAACAAGCTTGCGCTTTGTATAATAAACCTTATATTAAGGCAATAAGAATGAATGAAGAAATTAATTTGCTAGAAGAAGTAAAAGAATATTTTTCAGCTAAAGCGTTATTACTCGATACTTATGTGGAAGGTATATTAGGCGGAACTGGCAAAGTTTTTGATTGGAATATGATTCCTAGAAATTTAGAAAAGCCAATAATATTAGCGGGCGGACTAAATGTTGATAACGTGAAAGATGCAATTAATAAAGTTAACCCATATGCCGTTGATGTTAGTGGCGGAGTTGAAATAGAACAAGGAAAAAAAGACCCCGATAAAATAAAAGAATTTATTAATGAGACTTTGAATGTCGAAACTAGATAAAAATATTGATACCTCAACAATTGATACATTCAGTTGTATGCCAGATGAAAACGGTCATTTTGGTTTGTATGGCGGACGTTTTGTTTCTGAAACTTTAATGGGTCCATTAGAGGAACTTGAACAAGCATATAAAAAACATAAGGATGATCCTGAATTTAATGCCGAGTTTATATCAGATTTGAAACATTATGTTGGGAGACCTTCTCCACTTTATCATGCAAAACGTTGGAGCGAACAGTTAGGCGGAGCACAAATCTATTTGAAAAGAGAAGATTTAAATCATACAGGCGCCCACAAGATTAATAACACCGTTGGTCAAGCTTTATTAGCTAAGAGAATGGGAAAGCAAAGAGTTATTGCTGAAACAGGTGCCGGACAACACGGTGTTGCAACAGCAACTGTTGCTGCAAGATACGGTATGGAGTGTGTTGTTTATATGGGCGTTGAGGATATAAAGAGACAGGCCATTAATGTTTTTCGAATAAAACTTTTGGGAGCGACAGTTGTTCCAGTTGAGGCAGGATCAAAAACTTTAAAGGATGCTTTGAATGAAGCAATGCGGGACTGGGTAACATATGTGGATAAAACGTTTTACATTATAGGAACAGTTGCCGGACCACATCCTTATCCGACAATGGTAAGGGATTTTAATGCGGTTGTTGGCCGAGAGGTTAAAGAACAGTGTTTGGAGCAAGTTGGAAAATTACCAGATACCTTGGTTGCCTGTGTCGGTGGTGGCTCGAATGCTATAGGTCTTTTTCATCCTTTTTTAGATGACAAAGAGGTCTCTATTTTTGGTGTAGAGGCCGCAGGAGGCGGACTTAGTACAGGTAAACATGCAGCACCCTTAAGTGCTGGGAAACCAGGGGTGTTACATGGTAATCGCACTTATCTCATGGAGGATGACTACGGTCAAATAATTGAAACGCATTCGATATCCGCTGGTTTAGATTACCCCGGAGTCGGTCCGGAACATTCGTGGCTCAAAGATACGGGACGAGCTAATTATGTATCAGCTACCGATAATGAGGCAATTCAAGCTTTTCACGATTTATGTCAAATAGAAGGCATAATCCCTGCATTAGAGTCAAGTCATGCGCTTGCTTACACATCAAAAATTGCACCAGAAATGAATAAAAATGAGATAATAGTTGCCAATTTATCGGGGCGTGGCGACAAAGATATCCAAACAGTTGCTACGCATGAAGGAATAACAATCTGAATTTGGATCTGCAATGAATAACCGTGATCGTTTGATTGAAATAATGACCGAACGTGGACTTGATCGTAGTGAGATGGCACAGTTACTTAGTGTTAAGAAAAAAGATATTGATCAATGGCTGTTATCTAATGAGTCAGCAGATCATAAAGAAATTCCCGATATGGCAATTGAATTACTTCAATATAAATTAGACTTATAAACTAGATAAAACCCGGAATAGTTTTATTTTGTGATTGACTAAATATTAACTACATTTTTCACATGTAAAATTGATTATGAGCAGAATTGAAGCGTGTTTCAGCGCTATAAAAAAAAATAACAAAAAGGCACTTATACCTTTTTTAACAGCGGGAGACCCCTCGCCTAGCATTACAGCAGCTTTGATGCATGAATTAGTTGATGCGGGTTCAGATATCATTGAATTAGGAGTACCGTTTTCTGACCCTATGGCGGACGGCCCAGTAATCCAACGCGCTAGTGAGCGTGCTTTGGCTCAAAAAACAAATACAGACGATGTATTTAATATTGTTAAAGGCTTTAGGGTTAAAGATAAGGTAACGCCAGTAATTTTAATGGGTTATCTAAATCCGATTGAAATAATGGGTTATAGTACATTTACTGAGAAAGCCTCAGAAGTCGGTGTTGATGGGCTTATAGTAGTTGATTTGCCACCAGAAGAATCTACGGAGTTACAAGAAGCTATAAAAATACATGAGATAGACCAGATATTTCTTTTATCACCAACAACAATTGGGGATCGTCTTAGTAGGATTTGTGATGCTGCTTCTGGTTTTTTATATTATGTTTCCTTAAAAGGGGTAACTGGCAGCAATCAGTTAGATACAAAAAAGGTAGAGGAAAAAATAAAAGAAATAAGAACAAAAACCACCTTACCGTTAGCAGTTGGTTTTGGTATTAAGAATGCAGAGGTTGCTCAGGCTGTAGGTAGAATTAGCGACGCCGTGGTGATTGGTAGTGCACTAGTTGAAAAAATTGCTGAATACACTGGTAATACAGAAGATATGTTTGAGGAAATATCATCTTTTATTAGTTCGTTTCGAAAGGCATTAGATAGTATTTAATAAATTAAATAATGAATTGGTTTAAAAAAATACTTCCTTCAAGAATAAAAACTGATGGCAATGGTCGTCGTACAGTTCCTGAGGGTGTGTGGACGAAATGTGATGATTGTGGAGCTGTACTTTATCGCGAAGAACTAGACAAAAATCTTGAGGTGTGTCCAAAGTGTAATCATCATATGAAAATTATGGCACGCAGTCGTCTTGAATCTTTTTTAGATGAAGAATTCACAAAAGAAATAGGTAGTAACATACATCCTATTGATATTCTCAAATTCCGTGATAGCAAACGATATAAAGATCGATTGAGTCAGGCAAAGAAAAAGACAGGTGAAGATGAAGCCTTGATTGTTCTTTCTGGAAATTTGAAGGGGCTACCCGTGGTTGCTTGTGCTTTTGAATTTGGTTTTATGGGGGGTTCAATGGGTTCGGTTGTAGGAGAAAAATTTGTACTCGCTGTCGAAAAAGCTATAGAACTAAATGCATCTTTGGTTTGTTTTTCGTCAAGTGGAGGAGCGAGAATGCAAGAGGCTTTATTTTCGCTAATGCAGATGGCTAAGACAGCAGCAGCACTTGCGATCTTTCGTAAGCATAAATTACCATTTATTTCAGTAATGACTAATCCCACTACCGGGGGTGTTTCAGCAAGTCTTGCTAGCCTTGGCGATATTAATATTGCTGAACCGAACGCCTTAATTGGGTTCGCTGGTCCGCGAGTAATAGAGCAAACCGTTAGAGAAAAATTACCCGATGGATTTCAGCGAAGTGAATTTTTACTTGAGCATGGAGATATAGATATGATCATAGATCGTAGACAACTCCGCAATAAAATTAGTGAAATTATATCAATATTAACTCACCAAGAATTCATGGTGTAATTTTCTATGTAGTTAGACAACCATTTATGAAGAAAAAATTAATAAAAATAAATGAAGTAAATGCCAATCGATTAAGGTTTAAAAACTTAGAAAAATGGTTGCAGTGGCAAGAAAGCTTACACTTTACTGCTATTGAATTGGGGTTAGAACGTTGCCGAAGGGTAGCTAATAATATGGGTTTGTTAAACCCATCTTATAATGTTATTAGCGTTGCGGGTACAAACGGAAAAGGGTCAAGTATTGCCTTGCTTGATCGTATCTTACGTAATGCAGGCTATAAAGTTGGTCGTTATACTTCACCTCATTTACTCCGATACAATGAACGTATTTGTGTTAATGGAGCACAGGTTACTGATGCTGAACTATGCGAATCATTTGACCGTATAGATAGAGCTAGAGGCGATATTTCGCTTACCTATTTTGAGTTTGGAACGCTTGCAGCATTAGATCTTTTTCGACAACATAATGTTCAACTTGCAATCCTTGAAGTTGGATTAGGAGGCAGGCTTGATGCCGTCAACATACTAGATGCCGATGTATCATTGGTTACAAGCATAGATATTGATCATCAAGAATGGCTTGGTAATGATCGCGAGAGTATTGCACGTGAAAAGGCTGGTATTTTTAGGAATCTAGCTCCTGCAATTTGTTCAGATCCAAATCCACCACAAAGTCTATTAAATTGTTCAGAAGCATTAGGTACCCCAATATTTTTGTTAGGGCGAGATTATCGGTTTGATTATAATGATAGTTCTTGGTCATGGAACACAAAGGGTATGTATTTGGAAGAGTTACCAAGACCGATGAAATATTGTGATTTTCAAATACAAAACGCGTCTGGTGTATTGATGGTATTAAATAAAATTCAAGATGAATATCCAGTTAGTATAGATAATATTCAACAAGGTCTAAGTAGTTTCCGTCTTACAGGGAGGTTTCAAATTATTCCTGGTGATATACCAAAAATCCTAGATGTTGCACATAATCGTGAATCAATGAAGGCATTAGTCAATAATTTAAAGATGATTCCGTGCCAGGGAAGAACTCATATAGTTTTAGGGATGTTGAAAGATAAAGACCATCGATTAGTTATAAAAGAATTAAAAGAAGTTACAAGTAGTTGGCATTTTGTGTCAATTTCACAGGATAGAGGTGTTAATACAAAAACATTGACATCAGAGTTGAGGTCTATTAGTAAAGATAAGAATGTTTCTGAATATGCAAGTGTGAAAGAAGCATTGGATAAAATCCGTAAATTATCAATGCCCGATGATCGAATTATTATTACTGGCTCCTTTTATACAGTTGGTGCTGCAATACGATATCTAAATTAATTATTTTTCTACAACAATGGATAAAAAATTAAAAGAAAGATTGATTGGAGTAATTGTTCTTGCTTCACTTGCTATTATATTTATTCCAATATTTTTAACTGAGCCTGTGAATTTAGTTTTGGAAGATAAAAAGAATTCATCAAACTCAGAAAATTCAGAATTTGTTTCAAAATTAAAACCGGTAGATGACACTAGTCGGGACTTAGATATTAAAAATGTTGAATATGGTTTAGTAGCTGAAGAATCTCAAGAGGTAGTAGCTGAAGAATCTCAAGAGGTAGTAGCTGAAGAATCTCAAGAGGTAGTAGCTGAAGAATCTCCTTCTAAGAATGAAACACTAAGAACAAATGAAGTGGGACAAATGAATTGGATCGTTCAAATAGGGAGTTTTTCAAAAAAAGAAAACGCAGAAAAAGAAAATCTGAGAGCAAAGAATGCAGGCTTTCATTCCTTTATTAACCCAATAACACAAAATAATAAAATTATGTATCAAGTATGTTTAGGGCCAGAATATGATGAGGCCGATGCAAATAAACTACGCGAAGAAATAAAAAATAAAATAAAGTTAGAAACTGAACCAATAGTTAAGAAATATCCATAATTTTAAAATTAATGAAAATTGACTATATATTATGATGACGGCTGATATAGTTATTCTTTTTGCGATATTATTACCAACCATAGTTGGTGTAATATATGGTTTTCTTAATATCATCTTTTCGCTAATCTCATGGTTAGTTTCATTGGGTTTGGCTGTTAAACTAGTGCCTTATTTTTCACCTCTGCTGGATAATTATATTGATACCCCGATATTAAGAATTATTCTGGCATTCATTGCGTTGTTTATTTTATGCTTGTTAATAATGAGTGGTTTAAGTTATTTTGTGGTTAAATTATTAGGTAAAACTGGTTTAACAGCAGCGGATAGGATATTAGGGCTTTTTTTTGGCATGGGATTAGGAGTAGCTATTGTAACGGTCGTTGTTTTTTTAGCCGGTTTTACAGCTTTTCCGAAAGAAGTTTGGTGGAAAGAATCTAAACTGATGGAGCCATTTGAGACTCTTAGTGTATGGGGCTCAAATTTTTTGGGAGAGTCAGTAACGAGATATCATTCATATGAGAATATAGAAAAAAATGATTAGTAATTTTTCGATGGATTTATTATGTGCGGAATAGTTGGTATTGTTGCAAAAACTTCAGTTAATCAGGCTATTTATGATGGTTTAACAGTTCTTCAGCACCGTGGACAAGATGCTGCTGGGATTGTGACCTGTGATGAAAATAATTTGTACCTTAGAAAAGACAACGGTCTTGTGAGAGATGTTATTAAAACTCGCCATATGCTTAATTTGAAAGGGAATATGGGAATAGGCCATGTTCGGTATCCAACAGCTGGTTGCTCTTCTTCAGCGGAAGCTCAACCATTTTATGTAAATTCACCATACGGGATTACGCTTGCCCATAATGGTAATTTAACAAACGCTGAAACTTTGAAAGAAGATTTGATGCGAGATGATCTCCGTCATTTAAATACCAATTCCGACTCTGAAGTACTATTAAATATTTTAGCCAATGAATTAAATAAGGCTGGAAAACATCGAGATGAATTACAACCAGACGACATTTTTCAAGCGGTAAAGCATCTGCATAAACGATGTAAGGGAGGATATGCTGCGGTAGTAATGATTACTGGTATTGGTATTCTTGGTTTTCGCGATCCAAATGGCATAAGACCAATTGTATTTGGTGATAGGAAAACTGATATTGGAACAGAATTTATTGTTGCCTCAGAAAGTGTCGCTGTTGACGCATTGGGTTTTCAGCTTATTCGTGATATTGAGCCAGGAGAAGCAGTTTTTATAACAGTTAACGGCGAAGTTTTTTCACAACAATGTTCTGACAATATAAATCATAGTCCCTGTATTTTTGAATACGTTTATCTTGCAAGGCCTGATTCAATAATTGATGGTATTTCTGTCTATAAAGCACGAATAAGTATGGGCGAGACGCTTGCAAAAAAAATTCTAGAATTATACCCGACACACGATATCGATGTGGTTATCCCGATTCCCGACTCAAGCCGAACAGCAGCTTTATCATTAGCAAATGTTCTTGGAATTAAATATAGAGAAGGTTTTGTAAAAAATCGATATATTCCCCGCACATTTATTATGCCAGGTCAAAATATCCGCAAGAAATCCGTTCGCCAAAAATTAAATGCTATTAACCTTGAGTTTAAAGATAAAAATGTTTTACTTGTCGATGATTCAATTGTTAGGGGCACAACATCAAGAGAGATAGTTCAAATGGCAAAAGAAGCAGGTGCAAAACGCGTCTATGTTGCTTCAGCTGCACCGCCAGTACGTCATCCAAATGTTTATGGGATAGATATGCCAAGCGTAAATGAGCTAATCGCTTACAATCGAAGTGTTGAGGAGGTTGCCGAAACGATTGGAGCTGACTGGTTGGTTTATCAGGATATTGAAGATCTAATTTCTTCTGCACAAAAAGGCAATAATTCTATTACAAAATTCGATGCATCTTGTTTCACAGGCGATTATATAACTGGAGATGTTAGCAAAGATTATCTTGCGAGAATTGAGTCGTTAAGAAATGATTCTACGAAGGAAATAATAAATGTAGACGAAGGATTAACTGATTTAATAAAAGGCCAATAAATATTAACCAAATTAATAAAAAATACTATTCGACTAAGTATGCATTCAGTTTTGTTACCTTAATCTTCATCTTTAATTGAGGTTCGGGTGGTGTTGGATCCTACGTATTGTTGTTGATTCTGATACTGATAAATCAGTTTCTCGATATTTTTTTCCAGCTGATTACCTATAGTATGTTGAAACGAATTTTCATAGGAACGAATAATCTGAGCCAGAACTTTGATAGAAAAAATTGGCTCACTATTTTGTTCTTTTTCAATAATAATTTGTAAGAGGATGTTTCTTGTTAGATCGTCTTTAGTTTTAGCATCTATAACAACAAATTCTTTGTTTTTAATTACTAATATCCTTATATCTTCTAATGTTATGTATTTACTATCTTCCGTGTCATAAAGACGCCTATTAGGGTATTTTTTAATGATTCTTCTATTATTCATTAATTTTTCCACTTAAAAATATAATCTACGATCCTAATAATAAATATGATGCAATGCAACAAAAATTGGGAGCTTTGGCAGATAATTAATGGTATTTTTGATAACTACTTAAAAATTCTTCATTTAGACAAAAAAATACATGTAGTTTAGTAGGTAATTTACTTAATCTGACTTGCTACAACGCCTCATAATTCTGTACTCTTGTGTTCCTAAAGTTGTAACAATTAGTTAATTCGTAAATATAATAACTTAAAACCTAGGGAGAGAGTTCAAATGGCTGATACAGTCACAATTACCGATAATCGGACCGGAAAAGAGGTTGAGTGCCCAATACTTGACGGTATTTATGGCGCGCCAGTCATTGATACAAAAACACTATACAAAGAACTCGGAATGTTTTCTTTTGACCCAGGTTTTGTGACCACTGCGTCTTGTAGAAGTAAAATTACTTATCTCGACGGAGAAAAGGGCATTTTACTCCATCGCGGTTATCCAATTGACCAGTTGGCAAATCAAAGCTCATATCTGGAAGTTTGTTATCTCTTGCTATATGGCGAGCTCCCTACAAAAACTCAGTTTGATGAGTTTCGTGCTACTCTTAATGAGCGAAATATGGTTCATGAGCATCTTGAACGTTTTTATACTGGATATCTTCATGATGCGCATCCGATGTCCATATTAATTGGGGTGACTGGCGCATTATCTTCTTATTATCACGAGGCTATGGACATTAATGATCCTGTAGACCGTGAACTGACTGCGATTCGAGTTGTCGCAAAAATGCCTATATTAGCAGCGCACTGTTACAAGCATTCCGTTGGTCATCCGTTTATATATTCAAGAGATGATTTGGGTTATGTGGAGAATTTTCTGAATATGATGTTTTCAGTGCCCATGCGTGAATATGTACCAAATCCAATATCAGTAAAGGCCTTAAATTTGTTGCTAATTTTACATGCTGATCATGAGCAAAATGCATCAACCTCAACAGTCAGACTTTCGGGTAGTGCTGAAGCAAATCCATTTGCTTGTATAGCTGCTGGAATTGTTACACTTTGGGGGCGTGCCCATGGCGGAGCAAATGAAGCTGTACTACAGATGTTAGCTGAGATAGATACAGCTGATAACATTCCTAAGTTTATTGATAGAGCTAAAGATAAAAAGGATCCTTTTAGACTAATGGGTTTTGGTCATCGTGTTTATAAGAATTATGATCCACGAGCAACAATTATTCGACAAGTATGCCACGATTTGCTCAACGAGATAGATACTGTTGATCAGCCTTTATTTGAAATTGCAATGAAACTAGAAGAGATTGCACTTGAAGACGATTATTTTATTGAACGTAAACTTTATCCTAATGTTGATTTTTATTCCGGAATTATTCTCAAGGCATTAGGCATTCCCACATCGATGTATACAGTTATGTTTGCATTAGCAAGATCTGCAGGTTGGGTCGCACAGTGGTTGGAAATGATGGAAGACCCAGATTTTAAAATTGGTAGACCAAGACAGCTTTATATAGGCGAAAAGACTCGAGATTATATTCCAATTAATAAGAGAAAATAAAATTTTCGTCATATGGAGATAAAAAAAATATGAAAACACCTGTTCGTATTGCTGTTACAGGTGCTGCCGGTCAGATTAGTTATTCCTTATTGTTTCGTATTGCTTCTGGTCAAATGCTGGGAGCAGATCAGCCCATTATTTTGCAGCTACTTGAGATAACT